>Ga0335083_10002409_pt1 | contig 24695 bp, 14 predicted proteins | sample Lox_Sample_42_FD_206716 | JGI IMG/M metagenome (GOLD analysis project Ga0335083, IMG submission 206716) | Soil microbial communities from Loxahatchee National Wildlife Refuge, Florida, United States - Lox_Sample_4.2 | ecosystem: Environmental > Terrestrial > Soil > Wetlands | place: USA...
AGCTCGTAAGTGAAGCAGGGTTTAAGGTTCCGTCTGGATTGAGCGGATACCCCTGCGTCGTGTCGTAATCTGCGGGAACGAAATTCGCAAACTGGTTGTAACGCTCAAAGGCATGCGGCAGCCCGTCAAAGCGTAGTCCGAGGTTGAGAGTCAAACGTGGAATGATTTTCCAGTTGTCATTGGCGTAGAAGCCGTAGTTGTTGTTGACCCAGTGCTTGCCGGCGAGAAACTGCAGCTGGGTAAAGCTGGCGGCATCTCCCAACAGGAAGTTGATATACGAATCCTTCGCAAAACTGCTGTTGTTGAACACCGCAGTCCCCTGAGTATTTGCCTGTAGCTGCTGGTTCTTAACGGCATGCAACCAGCTGAAGCCGAATTTGAACTGATGCTTGCCGTGCGTCCACGAGATGTCGTCGCGTGGCTCGTAGCCAAAGTACGAATTCTTCCATGGGTAGTAGCTGGAGCTCCAGTTGACGTTGTATGGAGCTTGTAGGTCTATCTCTGGCATGCGACTTCCGACGTTGTTTGCCAACGGGAAGAAGCTGGTAGCCGACCATCCGGATGGCTGCGCTGAAATGCCGACAGGGTCAAGGTTGATGGTGTTGCCACTGAAGAGGAAGGAGGTCTCGTTCAACAGCGCTGGCGTATACGTCTGCGTGAGCTTCAGGCTGGACGACCACGAGGGATTGAGCATGGCCGTGCCCACGGTTGGGAACGTGCTATCGCCCCACAGCGGTGGATAGTACGTCTGGGTAACGGCATCGTGCAGGTAATGGCCACTGAACTGGAACTTCGGACTGAAGTTATGGTCGATGCGGACCACGTCCTCACGCACGTCGGTTGGCTGAGGGATGGAGGAGATGTATTGACTGGTTCCGAGGTTTGGTTTTGGGAATGTCCCCGTATTGATTTCGAGGACCGCGTTGGGGTCGATGAGATTAGAAGGAATTGTGTTGTTGGGGAATGGTTGCCCTGGAGTCAAACCGTCCTGCGCGTATAAGGCCAGCTTGGCTGGATCAGTCGTGACCGGGACAATGGGAACATTTCCGTTCGCCGGAACCTGATATGCCAACGGCTGTCCAGCAACCGGGAAATTGACTGCTGCGATATCGTTGACGACGTTGGGCGAACTTCCCTGAATCAGTCTGCGCCACTCCTCATTCACAAAGAAGAATGTTTTATTGCGTCCTTCGTTATAGACGTGGGGAATCCACACAGGGCCGCCGATGTTGAAGCCAGGTTCGTTTAGACGGAACTCAGGCCGCGGCTTGCCAGCGAGGTTAATAAAGTAGTTGTTGGCGTCGTAGTCCTCATTCCGGTTGAAGTACCAGACTCCACCGTGGAAGTCATGAGTACCTTGCTTGAGAACCATGAGAATGGTGCCGCCTGAGCCGATGCCGTAGTCAGGTCCGTAATTGCTGTCCAGAGTCTGGAATTCGGCGAGTGCATCCATCGAGGGCAGTGAGCTGAAGCAGCCGCCACAACCGCGGTCATTCAATTCACCGCCATCGAGCATGTAGATGTTGTGGGTGGTGCGGGTGCCGTTAAAGCTGATGCCGTTTGCGGAGGTGAGCGCGTTCACCCCACTGAACAGCGGCAGGTTATTCGATTTGCCCAATCCAAGTGCCGCCAGGGCGGTCACGTTACGGCCGTTGGTTGCCAACTGTGTCACCTGCTGGCCGCTGATCAGGTTGCTGAGCTCATTGGTTTCGGTCTGGACCTGCAAGGCGTCGGCCTGAACGGTGACGGTCTGGCCCGCCGCGCCGACTGTGAGATTGACGTCCTCCTTCAAGGTCTGGCCGGTGTTCACCATGATGCCGGTCCTGGTGTAGTTCACAAAGCCGGGCGCTGACGCATTCAATGTGAAATTGCCGACGCCGACGTTCGCGAACAGATATATACCGTCGTTATTGGATACAGTTTGCCTTACCTGGCCGGTGGCGGGGTTGGTGAGGGAAATTGAGGCGTTGGGAATCGCGGCCCCGCTGGGATCGAGCACTGTTCCCGTGATTGTTGCGTTTTCCTGGCCCCAGAGATGGGGCGAGATGAGTAGAGCGAGGGTAACGACACTCGCTAATAGAAACCGAGCACGAAGCATCCTAACCTCCTAGTATTCAAACCAAATCGTTGCAGTGACTTTTGCTAACTTGGTCGACTGCTTGCATGTGTACCGAGGCAGGGCCGCTTGAAGAGAAGCCCAGCGGTTATGGAAACGTTTTCTCCACCTCGAAACCTAGTTGTGCAACTACCGCAGTCTCGGACAGAAAATCCCTTTACTTAAGATTTCTTCTTATCGTTCTTGGTCGTGCAAGGGTCTTCCAGGAGTGGTAAATGTTTACCGGCGAGGATGCTAGCTCCCTGGCAATAAGATTGTCAAGTGACTCGAACGGCATAATGTTGACTGGTGTTCAGAAGATTTGACGGGATGGGAAAGGAGAGTTCGATGGCTACAACGAGGGGCCCCATCAGGGACGCGGTGCTCATTACCAGCGGCGATCTGCGGCAGTCGGCGAACGTGGCCTGCTGGCCCGCTCAGGAGGAGATGGAGCGGAAGCTGACGCAGAGTCTTGCGCAGGAAAGCGTCCGGGTAAGACGCGCCTTTCCGGCGGACTCCGAGAAAGGCCACGGCTTTATTTCGAGTCAGCGGATGGGGATGGACGTCTTTGCGGACATTGACGCGGAGGCGAACCTGATTTTTGCCACGGCGGCCTGGCAATATACGCATCACGTATTGCCTGGGCTGCGCAGTCATCGCGGGCCGATTCTTACGGTTGCGAACTGGTCGGGGCAGTGGCCGGGGTTAGTGGGCCTACTGAATCTGAATGGCTCGCTGGTGAAGGCGGGGGTCAAATTCAGCACGCTGTGGAGCCAAGACTTCAAAGATGAATTTTTCGTGAACGGTTTGAGGGCGTGGATCGAGAACAGAGAGATTGTTCACGACACCAGCCATGTCCGCGATCTCGATGTCAACACTCTTCCTGCGGATGCGAGGGCTCTGGGGAGAGATCTGGCAGCGACGCTGCGGCGGCGCAAGGCGATTCTGGGTGTTTTCGATGAAGGCTGCATGGGCATGTACAACGCGATCATCGACGATGAGCTGTTGAATCCTACGGGAGTTTTCAAAGAACGCCTGAGCCAATCGGCGCTTGTGGCCAGGATGCGAACGATTCGCGACGAAGACGCGACTGCGGTCCGGCGATGGCTGGATGACAAAGGTCTGCGCTTCGTGACCGGCTCGAACGATGCCACAGATCTTACGGACAAGCAAATTCTCGAGCAATGCCGCATGTATATTGCGGCGGTTCGCATCGCGCATGAGTTCGGCTGCGATGCGATTGGCATTCAGTACCAGCAGGGGTTGAAAGACATGGCGCCGGCTTCTGATCTGGTCGAAGGCCTGCTCAACAATACGGAACGCCCGCCTGTTTACGATGAGGCAGGCAAGGAGCTTTATCCAGGGCAGCCTCTTCCGCACTTTAATGAGGTGGATGAAGGCGCGGGCCTGGACGCGCTGGTGACGAATCGCTGCTGGAAGGCTCTGAAGCTCGACCCGGCCACGACACTGCATGATGTTCGCTGGGGCGAGTACTACGCGGGGAATGGCGTCGACGATTTTGTCTGGGTGCTTCAGATATCAGGCGCTGCTCCGGTGAGCCACTTCGTAAATGGCTATCGAGGCGCGTCCAGCGAGCGGCAGCCGCCTATGTATTTTCCACTGGGCGGAGGCACGCTCAAAGGCGTCGGCAAGGCGGGGGAGATTGTTTGGAGCCGGGTGTTCGTCGAAGGTGGCGCGCTTCACGTCGATATCGGTCGTGGGACCGTCGTGGAGTTGCCTGCTGAAGAAACGGCACGCCGCTGGAAAAACACGACAAGCCAGTGGCCTCTGGTAAGCGCTATTTTTCGCGGCATTACGCGGGATGCCTTCATGGCGCGTCATCGCGCGAATCATGTGAGTATCGCGTATGCCCCCGATGCAGCATCGGCCGCCAAAGCTCTCGCAGTGAAGGCAGCCATGTTCCACGAAATGGGTGTGAAGGTTCACCTGTGCGGAGAAATTCAGTTGTGACGCGAGATCAATATCGAACTCTTCATCCCCTTATTCATTAACACTTACGTGACTTTGAGGTTCTGCGGGGCCGGCAGTCCGAGTTGGAAGCTTGGCTCGTCCCGCGGACGTCAAACTGACTCAGTCCCCGTAGGAGCTTTCTCCGGATTCGTTCGCTGAAAGACTGTCAGTTTTGCTAGATGGCGCGGCGTGCAACTTTGTTTAGGATTAGGTTCCACGGTTCTCAATAGCGACGGCTCAGTGTGAAGTATCTCTTGGTCCAGCTGGTCTGAGCTCCGGGAAAGAGAGGGCAGCCTTGCAGCGGCCACGTGTCCTTGTCGCTGACGATCATCCTCCCGTGCTCAATCGCGTGCTGTCTCTGCTGCATACAGATTTTGATGTGGTCGGGGTGGCTCATGACGGAAAGACTCTGGTCAGCGAAGCACATCGGCTCCAACCAGATGTAATTGTCCTGGACATCACGATGCCGATTCTGACGGGAATTGAGGCCGCTCGCGAGCTTCACAAGGAGGGATCAAAGGCCAAAATCATTTTCCTGACAATTCACCAGAGCGCAGCATTTGTGCGGGAGTGTTTTGCGCAGGGGGGATTGGGTTACGTCACGAAATCTCGCATGGTAACCGACCTGATTCCCGCGATCAGGGAAGCTTTAGTTGACCAACACTTCGTGTCTCCTTCTGTGGTGCATTGACTGAATACCAAGGGCCCCTAGGGGTTTTCCTAGTTGCGTCTGCGTCGCGGCCCTGCTGTTATGCAGTCTGTGATTACCGTCACAAACAAGGGACTGAAGATTGCCTAAGCTAATGTTTCGGAGGAGGATCATGCCTAGCAACCGACCCCGCATCCTGATTGCTGACGACCATACGCTTATAGCCGACCTGTGCAGAAAGCTGCTCGAAACGGAATTTGAAGTTGTAGGCACGGTGAGCGACGGACGTGCCATGGTGCGACAAGCCGCTGCTCTAAAGCCGGATGTGATTGTTGTGGATATCGCCATGCCGGTTCTCAATGGCCTGGACGCCGGCCAGCAGGCCAAAGAACTGCTTCCCGCTGTCAAGCTCGTATTCCTAAGCATGAACAGTGACATTCAAGTCGTCGCCGAGGCGTTTCGCCGGGGCGCCTCCGGCTACTTGGTGAAGACCTGCGCCGCATCGGAGCTGGTGACCGCCGTCCGCGCGGTTGTGAGCGGCAGGTCTTATATGCCTCGAACTCTCTGCAAAGAGGAGGTCAATTATCGGCGACGCAAAGAACGGCAGCTGGCGGAGGAGGACGAGCGGCTGACCCAAAGGCAGAGAGAAGTCCTGCAATTGCTGGCCGAAGGCAAAGTGATGAAGGAAATTGGCGACATCCTGAATATGACAACCCGTACGGTTGCCTTTCATAAGTACCGGATGATGGAGACGCTTGGCGCCAAGAGCAACGCGGATCTGGTGCGGTATGCGGTGAGGAATCATATGGTCTCCGCGTAGCCTGTCAACTCTGACAGACGACATGCGTCAGCCGTTGACCCTACACTTCAGATGTGTACAGACTGGCGAAGGACTGCGAGCAATAAACTATCGAGCATCCTTGCTCTTTTACAGTCTGTGATGACCGTCACAAACAAGAAGTTGAAGATTGGCTATTCTTTCCCGAAGTTGTGATTCATTCGAAGTAGGCCCGGAACCACCTGGCTGAAGGATTATTCAGCCTCGCTTTGGAGAGACAGATGAGACGGATGCTCTTCTGTGTGATGCTCTTCGTATCGCTGTTCGGGTTTTGGAAGGCCGTGCATGTAAGCGCCGCAGGCAGAGACCAGCAGCAGGCGACCGGACAGCAGAATGTCGCTGCGGCGGCCAGTTCACCTGATGTCGAAGCCTGCGGCACGTGTCATGAGGACATAACCAAGAATTTCCCAGATAATCCGCATTCCCGTCTCGCGCTGATGCATGGTGCGAAAGGGGTAACCTGTGACAATTGCCACGGATCAGGGCAGGCGCACATTGATTCGGGCGGCGAGGCGACCAAGATCTTTCAGTTCAGCAAGGCTTCTCCGAGAGTGATCGATGGGAAATGCCTTACCTGCCACGCTACTGCACATCCCAACTTTGAACACACCGCGCACGGCGAAGGGAACGTTGGCTGCCTAAGCTGCCATAGCATCCATAAGTCCGTAACCCAGGAAAACCTTTTAAGCCAAGCTCAGCCGAAGCTCTGCTACCGCTGCCACACGGATGTAGAGCCGGCGTTCTCGCAGCCTTTCCACCACAAGGTAGATGAAGGGTTGATGAAGTGCAGCGATTGCCACGATCCTCACGGCACATTCACGGGCACCTTGCGAAAGCCCGCTACAATGCTGCACCAGGGGCCGGGCGGCAATGTCGTATGCACGAAGTGCCACAGTGAGGTGGCGGGGCCGTTCGTCTACCCGCATCCTGTGATCCCAACGGAAGGATGCACGGGGTGCCATTCTCCGCATGGTTCGCCAAATCCGCGGCTGCTGACGCGCAACAATGTCAACTCGTTATGTCTCCAGTGCCATACGGCTTCGATGAACTTTACTGCTCCGGGCGTTCCATCGTTTCACAATCAGGCGAACCAGTACCAGGCCTGCACGGTCTGCCACTCGGCAATACACGGCTCAAACAGCGACCCCGTGTTCTTCAAGTAAGGATGGCCACGTATGACGAGCAAATACTCATCCGGATCGCGAGCAATGGGCTATCGGAGTGGCACTCGGCGGCTTGGTCTCTGCACTTTTGCGCTGGCGGCGTTTGCGATGGCTCAGGCGCAGAATGATGCTCAACAACAGGGGAGTTCGCCGGACAAGACTTCGCCGGACAAGATCACGGGCGGGTATGTGATACACCAATCAGTCGACCTGGGCGGTCACATCGAGCAGAAGTCCGGAAGCGCGGCAATGTATGCCACGCTGGTCAACATTTACTCCGGCGCGCGGATTCTCGATCAGTCGCTAACGATGCGTGCCGTGGATCCGAGCCACGCGATCGTCTTCGACCGGCTCTCGTCGACGAGTTATGGCTACGGCGGCGATCCTATCAATGTCACGTATCTCAACATGTCGAAGGGACGTTTGTACGATTTTCGCGGGAGTTACCGCAGGTATCGCCAATACTTCGATTACAACCTGCTGGCCAATCCGCTGATACCGCCGCAGTCGAATCCTTATGTGCCGTGGCTGGATAGTCCCCACCTCTATAACACATTGCGCCAGATGACTGATCTGCAGCTGACGCTGCTCCCGCTGTCGAAGGTCAGCGTGCGGTTTGGATATAACCACAACATCAACCAGGGGCCATCCTATAGCTCAACGCACCTTGGCAATGATCCATGGCTGTACCAGAACTGGAGAAATTCCACCGATACGTGGACTGGGACTGTGGACTGGAAGGCGGACCCGAAGACAACCATCAGCTATGACCAATTTGTGACTCATTACAAGGGCAATACGATCTGGAATCTGACAGGTCTGAATTATGTGCTGCCGAACGGGCAACCGGTTGCTCTGGGGGTGGATTTCTCGTCTGTGTGGAACGCTCCGTGTTCGGCCCCTTTCAATCCTGATGGCACAGTCAACCCGAAGTGCAATGCCGCCACGGCTTACACACGCGTGCAACCGACACGCACCATATTTCCCACCGAGCAAGTGCGGTTCCAGAGTTCGGACCTTCCCAACGTCAAGATGAATGGCCGACTGGCGTACACCGGCGCGAACAGCTCGCTGAATGGCTACAACGAATACTTCAGCGGGTTCGTTTCGAGATCATCGCAGGTCGGGTACATTGAGACGGGTTCGGCAAGGGTGCAGCACATCAATGTCAACGGCGATTTTGCGCTGGAGTGGGAGATCACGCCAAAAATCAGAGCCACAGATGTATATGACTTCTGGTATTTCCGCGACCCCGGCATCAATTCGTTCACCACGACGAGCTATACCGGAACCTCTATGCTGCTTCCGCCTACCTCCTCAACTACAACGACTACGCCCGACTCGCAATGGCTCAATCAGAAGACCAGCACCAATACGACTATGCTGGCCTGGGACGTTGTGCCGAAAGCAACCTTGTCGGTCGGCTACCGCTATCGCGCGCGGGAGATTCGGGACGCCGGCGGTGACAGCATTCCCCTTCACGAGAACTGGGGGCTGTTCGGAGCGGCGCTTCGGCCGCTGCCTGACCTGCGCATCAACTTCAACTTCGCCGGCATGTATTCCGACAACGCATTCACCCGCATCGACCCTCGGCAGTTGTACCAGTACACCGTGCGGGCTTCATACAGGCCGCGTGGGTGGCTGTCTGTTTCGGGTGCGATCAATATTTTTGAGTCGCGGGACAACGTCCAGACGGTGAACCACCTGGAGCATAACCGGGATTACTCATTCGGCATGTCGATCATTCCCAATGAGAAGTGGTCGATCGATATGAGCTATTCCTATAACGACGTTTATTCGACCACGCTCTTGTGTTATCCCTCGACGCCCGCGCCGCCCACCGCCGGGATGGCTCCCCCGGTTTGCGCTGAAGCCGGTACGCCGTATTCAAGCAACGGCTACTACAACGCGCCGACGAACTTCGGGCTTATCGGATTTACCGTCAGCCCCATTAAGCGAGTTCATGCCAAAGCCGGCTACCGAATCAGCGATGTAGATGGCACCAGCCAGATCATCAATGTTCGTCAGGTGCCAGGGTCGCTGCAATCGCAGTGGCAGCAGCCCTATGGCGGCGTTGCGGTGGAAATTGCTCCGAAGTGGACGTGGAAAGGCGACTACAACTACTACAGCTACGGCGAAGGAACCCCGATTGGACCGACGTCGCCCCGAAGCTTTCGCGGGAATGTTTATACCCTTAGCGTGAATTATGCCTTTTAGGGCGCTTGCGTCTGCGCTATGATTCAACCGCTCATCAGGAGGAGCGATTCTCTATGCCGAAACAAATTTCTCGGGTCTGTATCGCAAGTCTGCTTGCAATGAGCACCGCGAGCTTTGCTCAGTCTGGTGCGGACACCTACAAATCCAAATGCCAGATGTGCCACGCCGCCGACGGCAGCGCCAGTACGCCTGCAGGCAAATCGACGAAGGCACACCCTTTCAATTCGCCGGATGTCTTAAAGATGTCCGATGACGACCTCGTCAACGTTACGACGAATGGCCATAACAAGATGCCGGCCTATAAAGGCAAACTGACAGACGCCCAGATCAAGGACGTCATCGCTTACATTCACACGCTGCAGAAGAAATAAGGCAACGAGAAACCAACGATGAATCCACACGGGCGATTCCATGAGTGAAAGTCGGCTTCGGCCGCTGGTTTTTCTTGCGCATAACCCAATCAGTCTGATCGGGGTCGGGCTGACGACTGCGTCGGCTCTGACTCTGATCGGATTCTGGGTAATAGGCGTGGTTGGCCATGGCGGCTCAGCGAACCCGTATGTTGGGATCATTTTCGATCTTTGCCTACCGGCGCTTTTTCTCCTTGGGCTGATTCTGATTCCCATCGGTATCTGGTGGCGAAGAAGACTGCTAAAGAAGGCAGGTCAGCTGCCGACTGAATATCCCAAAGTAGACCTCAGCAATCCTGTCTTCCGTCGCTCCCTGGGTTTTGTCGCTCTAGCCACATTTATCAATTTTGTCATTGTGGGCACGGCAAGTTACCGCGGTGTTGCCCAGATGGATAAGCCATCGTTCTGCGGGCAGACCTGTCATGTTATGGCTCCCGAGTGGAATGCTTATCACGCCTGGCCCCACGCGCATGTAGCCTGCACGGAATGTCACATCGCGTCGGGACTGGGTGGTTATGTGTACGCGAAGCTGAACGGAGCGAGGCAGCTTGTGCAAGTAGTGTTTGGCAGCTATCCCCGTCCGATCATGGCTGAGGGCAAGGTGCCTCCCGCGCGCATGACGTGTCTCCATTGCCACAACCCTGGACAGTATATCGGCGACAAGCTTGTGGTCGAGACTTCCTTTGGTGACGATGAGACGAATTCAGTGACGCGATCTCTGGTTCTTCTCCACGTTGGAGGCCGTGACCTTTCCGGACGCATGAGTGGAATCCACGGTGCACACCTCGGCCATATTGAGTTCATTGCCACCGACAGCACAAATCAGACGATTCCCTGGGTGACCAAGGTGAATGGCGACGGGACTACGGTTGAATATGTGTCCTCGGACGCGAAGGGGCCCGAGAGTGGTCAGAAGCATGTGATGGATTGCATCGACTGTCATAACCGGGCCGCACATTCGTTTGATACACCGGAGGATGCACTCAATAAGGCGATGGCTCAGGGCCGCATCAGTCCTTCTTTGCCGTTCGTGCACAAAGAAGGGCTTGCGCTGATCAAGGCGAATTATGCGTCCGAGGCCGACGCAGAGTCAAAAATCACGGCTGGCCTGGAGGATTTCTATCAGTCCCAGCATCCGGATGTCTGGAGCCAGAAGCACTCCGAGGTCGAAGATGCAGCCAAGGCTCTCAATGCGATCTATGGAGAGAATGTGTTTCCATTTATGAAGGTCACCTGGGGCACGCATCCAAACAACATCGGGCACAATGCGTATCCCGGGTGCTTCCGCTGCCATGATGGGAGCCACAATACAAAGGCTGGCAAAAGCATCGATAATGACTGCTCCCTCTGCCACAATCTGCTGGCGGTCGATGAGGCGAATCCGAAGCAGTTAGCCGATCTCGGACTTCAGTAGATCGCTGTTTAGTCTTTTGTCCTGAACGTCATGCAAGTTGGCCTGCCTCCGCAATTCTTGTGAGGCCGTTGCAATTCCTCGATGAGCTGGAGCAGCATTTACACCAGAAGACGTGATCCCAGTCACAGGAATCACGATTGATTGATGGTACGTTGATCTGCACGGTAATAGACTCTGTCAGTTCTGACAGACGACACTTGAACGGGGAGATTCTAGGCTTTCAATAACTCTCAAGCTGACGAAGGAGTGTGATGTATGACAACCGCGGTAGCTGCCGAAAGCGTACTCGATACGATAACTGCGTATGGCCTGGCGAGATCGACTGTGTCGGGCAAACCACTCAGCGCTGAAGATCTTCGGAAGACCCATGCCTATTGGCGCGCCTGCACCTATCTGATGCTGGGCATGATCTACCTGCAGGATAATCCACTTTTGAAAGAGCCGCTTAAGGCGGAGCATATTAAGAACCGCCTTCTGGGGCACTGGGGCTCAAGCCCAGGTTTGTCGTTTGCGTACATTCATCTGAATCGGCTTATCAAGAAATATGACCTGGACATGATCTTTCTTGCCGGACCGGGCCACGGGGCGCCGGGTGTTCTGGCGCCTGTTTATCTAGAGGGAACTTACTCGGAAATCTATACAGATAAATGCGAAGACGAAGAAGGCATGCACGCATTCTTCAAACAGTTTTCTTTTCCTGGAGGTATCGGAAGCCACTGCACGCCGGAGACGCCCGGCTCCATCCATGAGGGAGGAGAGCTCGGTTACGTGCTTTCGCATGCATGCGGCGCCGCGTTCGATAATCCAGACCTCATTGTTGCGGCTGTCATTGGGGATGGCGAATCCGAAACGGGCCCGCTCGCAACTTCGTGGCACATCAACAAATTTATCAATCCGATTCGCGATGGCGCAGTCCTGCCAATCCTGCACCTGAACGGGTACAAGATCAATAACCCAACACTGCTCGCCCGCATACCTCACCAGGAACTGGAAAGCTTAATGCGTGGCTATGGCTGGACTCCTTACTTTGTGGAGGGCTCGGATCATGACAGCATGCACCAGGCGATGGCCGCGACGACAGAGCACTGCGTAACGGAAATCAGGAAGGCGCAGCGTGCGGCTCGCGAGTCTGGTAAGGCCGCTCGAGTGCACTGGCCCATGATCGTGATGCGGACTCCGAAGGGGTGGACTGCTCCTCGACAACTGGACGGGCACTATCTGGAAGGATTCTGGCGTGCACATCAGGTGCCGATGGCAGATGTCAAAAGCAATCCGCATCGGTTGCAGGAGCTTGAGGACTGGATGCGATCGTACAAGCCGGAGGAGCTGTTTGACAGCAAAGGAACGTTGATTCCTGAGTTGAGAGATCTTGCACCCACCGGCAACCGTCGTATGGGCTCCAATCCTCACGCCAATGGCGGCGGACTGAAGAGGGCTTTGCGTCTTCCTGACTTCAGGGATTATGCGTTCAAGGTCGAGAAGCCGGGCACGGTTGAAGCGGAAAACGCACGTCCACTTGGCACGTATCTTCGCGATGTGATGAAGCTGAACATGAATAACTTCCGCGTCTTTGGTCCGGACGAAAACACGTCGAACAAACTCCAGGATATTTACGAGGTAAGCAAGAAGTTCTGGATCGAAGAATATTTCCCGGAAGACGCGGATGGCGGGGAGCTAGCGACGGATGGCCGTGTTATCGAGATGCTGAGTGAACATACGATGGAGGGCATGCTCGAAGGCTATTTGCTGACAGGTCGCCACGGTTTCTTTTCGTCATACGAGGCGTTTATCCATGTGATCGATTCGATGTTTAACCAGCACGCCAAATGGCTTTCCATTTGTAATCATCTATCGTGGCGGAAAAAGATCGCCTCGTTGAATATTTTCGTCACATCGACTGTCTGGCGCCAGGACCATAACGGATTTACACATCAGGATCCCGGTTTCATAGATGTCGTGGTGAACAAGAGCGCTGCTGTTACTCGCATCTACATGCCTCCCGACATTAACTCGCTGCTGTCGGTTGCCAATCACTGTCTGCGGAGTGAGAACTACGTCAACGTGATCGTTTGCGATAAGCAAATGCATCTGCAGTATATGAACATGGATGCGGCCATTACACATTGCACAAAGGGAATTGGCATCTGGGAACAGGCATGCAGCGATCAGGGACAAGAGCCGGACGTGGTGATGGCGTCGGCCGGCGACATACCCACACAGGAAACCCTCGCAGCAATCACGCTATTGCGTCAGGAGTTTCCTGATCTGAAGATTCGCTACGTCAACGTGGTCGATCTATTTAAATTACAGCCCAGCACGGAGCATCCACACGGGTTGACCGATCAGGACTTTGATTCGCTGTTCACGGTCGATAAGCCGGTGATCTTCGCTTTCCACGGGTATCCGTGGCTTATCCATCGGCTGGCATACCGCCGGACGAATCATGCCAACATGCACGTCCGTGGGTACAAAGAACGGGGCAACATCAACACGCCGCTGGAGCTTGCGATAGAAAACGAGATTGATCGTTTCAGTCTCGCTATGGACGTTATCAAGCGGGTACCGCGGCTGCAGAAAATCGGAGCACACGCGAAAGAAAAATTCCAGAACGAGCAGATAGCATGCCGGAACTATGCGTTCGAGCATGGCACCGACGAACCGGGTGCTGCGGGCTGGAGGTGGCCTTACTAAATTCGCTGTGCTGTCCGTGTCAACAGGAAATTCCGGCTTGTCCAAAGAGAGGCCAAGGCAATGAGTGCAAAAAGCGTGATGGAAGCGGGTGCGCGAGCGGCACACGCAGATACAGCGCAACTTCTAAAGCAGTATGGGTGCGGCCCGATTCAGTTCAGAGGAGATGACGGACTGTATGATCGTCATCTCCATTTCGATAATGTCTTGGATGAAGCGGCAATCGGCGCGCGCGACCGCTTCGAGGCGGTTGCGCGGTCATTCCGGGATGTGCTTTCACAGCGCTGGATTCTTACCGAGAAGACTTACGAACGCACGAATCCCAAGCGCGTCTACTACCTATCCATGGAATTCCTTCTGGGCAGGTCGCTGGCCAACAATATTACGAATCTCCTGCTTAGTCCGCTCGCCACGGAAATCGCGCGCGAGAAGGGGGAGGATCTGCTTTCTGTGTTGGAGCAAGAACCTGACGCAGGGCTCGGCAACGGCGGGCTTGGACGGCTTGCGGCATGCTTTCTTGATTCCATGGCCACGTTGCAACTGCCGGCAATGGGTTATGGTCTGCGATACGAGTACGGAATCTTCAGGCAGGTCATCGAGGATGGCTGGCAACGGGAGCAGCCGGACAACTGGCTGCGCAGGCCGGATCCTTGGGAAGTTGCCCGCCCTCACGAGAAGGTGGAAATCAAGCTGAATTGTTCCTTCCAGTTGCATGACGGGGTATTGCGAGCGGTGCCAGGAACTCCCTCCATTCTGTACGGCATTCCCTTCGATCGCCCGGTGGTGGGTTACGGCGGCACGACGATCAACACGCTTCGGCTGTGGGCAGCGGCCAGCGCAGACTATTTTGATTTTCAGAAATTCAGCAGCGGCGACTTCATTGGCGCGCTCACAGAGACACTCGCTGCCGAATCTCTGACCCGCGTCCTTTATCCCGACGACAGCACCAGCATGGGCAAGGCTTTGCGCCTGGTGCAAGAGTACTTTCTTGTAGCCTGTTCGCTCGCTGATCTTGTCAGGCGCTTCCGACGGAGTAACTCAGACTGGAATTCCCTGCCTGATAAAGTTGCCATCCAGTTGAATGACACCCATCCGACGTTGGCTGTGCCGGAACTGATGCGCATCCTGCTCGATGAGGAAAAATTCGGTTGGGACCAGGCATGGGATATTACGCAGCGCACTCTTGCTTACACGAACCACACGCTGCTTCCTGAAGCCTTGGAGAAGTGGCCCGTTGCGTGGTTCGAAGCATTCATGCCGCGTCAGCTGGAGATTGTTTACGAGATCAATCGGCGCTTCCTCAGCGATGTAAGAGGGCGCTTTCCCGGGGATGAGGGACGCGTGGCCCGTGTGAGCCTGATTGAGGACGGACCGCAGCGCAACGTTCGTATGGCCAATCTGGCGATCGTCGGATCGCACAGCACTAACGGCGTAGCAGCAATTCACTCAGAATTATTACGCACCCGCACGGTTAAGGACCTGGCTGAGATTTTTCCGGAGCGATTCAATAACAAGACGAACGGCGTGACGCCGAGACGGTGGCTTTTGCTGGCAAACCCTGCGTTGTCGAGCGCGATCACTGAAGCCATTGGGGACGGCTGGGTGACTGACTTGAGCCAGTTGAGAAAGCTAACTCCGCTTGCCGCCGATAGAGGCTTTCACAAGGCATTCCTCAACTCCAAACACGAAGCAAAGGCCCAATTTTCAAATTGGCTGAAAGCAACAACCGGGCAGGTAGTGGATCCTGACACGATTATTGACGCGCAGGTGAAGCGGATTCACGAATACAAACGGCAGCTGCTCAACGCATTGAGAATTGTCGTGCTCTATAACCGCTTGCGCGAGAATCCGAGTCTGGATATGCAGCCGCGCACCTTCCTTTTTGCCGGAAAGGCCGCACCTGCATATCATCTGGCGAAGCTCATCATCAAGTTCATCAATAACCTGGCCGGGACCATTGACGGAGATCCTGCGGTGCGAGGTCGGATCAAGGTATTGTTCCTGCCGGAGTATTGCGTTTCGCAAGCCGAGCGTTTGATTCCAGCGACGGATGTCTCGAATCAGATTTCGACTGCCGGGTATGAGGCGAGCGGCACCAGCAACATGAAATTCATGATGAATGGCGCGCTCACGATTGGAACGAGAGACGGTGCAACGATTGAGATGGCCGAGGAAGCCGGCGAAGAAAACTTCTTCCTCTTCGGTCTGACAACTGAACAAGTCGTTGCCAGTCGCGGCTGGTATAGCCCTCGCTGGCACTATGAAAATGAGCCGGAGACGCGGGCGGCTCTAGACATGATTTTCTCTGACTATTTCAGCTGTAACGAGCCGGGAGTTTTTGAGCCTCTGCGCCAGACGCTGCTTACAGGCGGGGACTACTACATGCACCTTGCGGACCTTCGATCCTATCTTGAGGCGGATCAGAAGTTATGTGAACTTTACTCCGATCCTGACGCGTGGGCCCGGAAGGCCATTCTCAACATTGGTGGCTCAGGGAAGTTCTCGAGCGATCGTACAATCGCCGATTATGCCTCGGAGATCTGGAAGGCAGAAGCCTGTCCGATTCAGTGCTGAGAAGGATGAATCCAGGTATGTCAATGCAAGTGTGAGAGGTGAGGCAAATGGCCGCCACGCGAGTGGTGGAAACGCAAGCGGGAATCAATGGGATCCAGCGCGTTTATGACGACGGTACTTGCGGACAGAGCTCTCCGCTCGGAGCTACGCCGATTCACAACGGCGTGAACTTCAGCGTCTACTCACGGGATGCTACCGGGGTGGAATTGCTTTTCTTCGACCGGGAAGAGGACGCCCGGCCCGCTCGCGTGATACCTTTCGACCCCTTCATCAACCGCACGTATCACTACTGGCACATATTCGTTCCGGGAGCGAAGGCCGGGCAGATCTATGCATATCGGGTTCGGGGACCATTTGATCCACAGCAGGGACTGCGCTTTGATGAGTCCAAGGTTCTGCTTGATCCGTATGGACGTTGTGTCGTTGTGCCTGGAAATTACTCCCGCGAGGCGGCTCAGGATAACGGTGACAACGCTGGTAGCGCCATGAAGAGCGTGGTGGTCGATGCAGCCGCGTATGACTGGGAGGGCGACACGCCGCTTTACCGCCCGTGTTCGCGGACGATCATTTACGAAATGCACGTGAGGGGATTTACGCAGAACCCGAACTCAGGTGTTTCTGCGGAGAATCGCGGCACCTATCTAGGGCTTATTGAAAAGGTTCCATATCTTCAGGACCTTGGCATAACGGCTGTCGAGCTTCTTCCTGTATTTCAGTTTGATCCTCTGGATTGTCCTTCGGGACGGATCAATTACTGGGGTTATGCGCCAGTTTCTTTTTTTGCTCCACACCATGCATTCAGTTCACGTCGACATTCCCTGGCTGCGGTGAACGAGTTTCGCGATATGGTGAAGGCTTTGCACCGAGCAGGGATCGAAGTGATTCTCGACGTTGTCTTCAATCACACGACGGAGGGCGATCATTCCGGGCCAACGCTCTGTTTTCGAGGCTTCGACAATAATGCTTATTACGTCCTGGAGCAGGATCGGTCGCGCTATGCCAACTATAGCGGCACAGGAAACACGCTCAATGCAAATCACCCCATCGTACGGAGAATGATCGTTGACAGTCTCCGCTATTGGGTGCAGGAGATGCATGTGGATGGTTTCCGTTTCGATCTTGCTTCCATTCTCGCGCGTGACTCAAGTGGGCATGTGATGGCCAATCCGCCGGTCCTCTGGGACATCGAATCCGATCCAGTGCTCGCAGGGGCAAAGATGATTGCGGAAGCATGGGACGCGGCTGGACTGTATCAGGTTGGCAGTTTTGTTGGAGATAGTTGGAGGGAGTGGAACGGTCGTTTCCGCGACGACGTACGAGGCTTTTTCCGCGGAGACCACGGCTCGGTGAACCGCTTTGCCGATCGGCTGCTCGGCAGTCATGAGATATATCGCCACAAAGAGCGCGAGGCGGAACAGAGCGTGAACTTTGTAACCTGCCATGACGGATTCACGCTGAACGATGTTGTTTCTTACAACCAGAAGCACAACGAAGCGAATGGCGAGAACAACCGCGACGGGGGAGACGACAATCGGAGCTGGAATTGTGGGGTGGAGGGGCAGACCGACGATCTGACCATTGAAAGCCTCCGAAACCGGCAAGCGAAGAATTTTATGACCGTAACGCTCCTTTCGCTGGGAATGCCTATGTTCCTGATGGGCGATGAAGTGAGAAGAACGCAACTCGGGAACAACAATGCGTATTGCCAGGACAACGAGCTTAACTGGTTTGATTGGTCTCTGCTCGCGAAGCATGCGGACATCCATAGGTTTGTGAAGGTGCTTATTGCGAGAAGGCTTTTGCGGGATGTTGGAGCCGAGCAGCAGAGGATGACCCTGACTGAACTGATTGGTCGAGGTATAAAAGGCTGGCATGGAGTAAAACTCGATCAGCCGGACTGGAGCGATGAGTCTCACAGCATTGCGTTCAGCGCTGAGATGGCCAAGGAAGGCCTGGTCGCTCATTTCATCTTCAACGCATATTGGGAGCCGCTGACATTTGAATTGCCGCCAATCCAGAACGGAGGCGCATGGCAGAGATGGATCGACACGTCTCTACCTGCGCCACAGGACATTGTGCCGTGGGTAGAAGCGTCCGGTATTGCGGGCCAAACGTATCAGGCAGGGCCTCGGTCCGTTGTCGTTCTTTTGGCATACGTTGACGGCGGAAGATCTTCGCCGGCGTAAGCCGCCTGGCCCGAAGGCGTCATTCAGCAATGGCTTAGCTTAGTCATCCCCCGCGTCTCAGCGGACCGGTAACCTGACAGCCCACTGAGGCGGGAGATCCCACAACTAGCTCTTGCCAAGATCCAACGGCGGGCGCAGACTGTCACTTCTGCCAGTTTGATTCAACCGGACGCCGGAATACGTTGGTTGAGTCAGCAGACGTTTCGCGTCCGGGGGCCCCTGAGGTTGTCGAACTCACTGTTGTATCGTTTCTGCTGCATATAAGTCCGCTTTCTGAGTGCGTCATCGAGGAGTGTGTCAATGCAGACTACGCTTGAGATTCGCCTGAGTGGATCACACTCGCCAGACCTGAAGAAAAACGACCCGGAGAGTTCATCACGAGGATTAGTGAAGCTGGGCTTAATCGCCATAGGAATCTTTCTGGCAACAGCTCTCGTTGGCTGCGCCAAAGAAGAACCTAAGGCCAAGCCGAGTCCTCCTGACGTTATGGTGGCGGATGTCATCCGGCAGAACGTTCCCATCTACGGCGAGTGGGTCGCACAGCTGAATGGCCCGGTGAACGCCGATATCACTCCGAAAGTACAGGGATATCTGCTTCAACAGAATTATCAGAATGGCTTCTTCGTCAAGAAGGGCCAGCTTCTCTTTACGCTCGACCCGCGACAATACGAGGCCGCATTGGACCAGGCTAAAGCGCAGGTAGGCACTGCCGAAGCCAATCTCGCTCAGGCCACGAACAATGTCAATCGCGACACGCCGCTGGCGGCCCAGAAGGCGATCGCACAGAGAGACCTGGACACTGATCTAACCACTCAGGAGGCCATGAAGTCGCAGCTACAGGCCGCTAAAGCGAACCTGGCGAATGCAGAGCTGAATCTGGCCTGGACAAAAGTCTATTCGCCCATAGACGGCATTGCCGGCGTATCCAATTCGCAGATCGGCGATCTGGTCGGGACAAGCACGAAAATGGTGACCATTTCGCAGGTGAATCCGATCTGGGCTTACTTCAGCCCTAGTGAAAGTCTCTTTCTCAAATTTGCGCCAAAGGTAACGGCCTACATTACTGGAAAGCTCGGCAGCGGTTCGCGCCCGCCTATGCCGGTTGAGTTCATCCAGTCCAATGACGTTCCTTATCCCGAGAAAGGAAGGATCATCTATGTGAACCGGCAGGTCGGTACAGGAACGGGCACCATCCAGATGGCCGCCGAGTTTCCCAACAAGGGCGCTACTCTTCGTCCGGGTGGCTTTGGCCGCATCCGCATCAGGATAGGGGACAACGAGAACGCGCTGCTGGTTCCGCAGCCGGCCGTGATCGAAGTGCAGTCGAATTACATGGTCGTGGTGATCACGCCTGAAAACAAGGCGACCTTCCGACCCGTAAAAATGGGCGACAGGATCGGGCCCAATTGGGTCGTCACAGAGGGCCTGAAGCCGGGCGAAAGGGTTGTGGTTGAAGGAATAGAGCGGTTACAAATGGCCGCGGCGGCGATGCCGCAATTGGCGAAGGAAGGCATTCCCGTCAATCCGAAGCCCTACGTACCAGCCTCTGCGGTGGGTGGGGGCAACTGATCATGGCGAAATTCTTTATTAATCGTCCCATCGTCGCGATGGTCATTGCAATTCTGATGGTGCTGGTCGGCGTCGTCGCCATGCTCAGCCTGCCTACAGCGCAGTTCCCCAACATTGCCGATCCCATGATCCAAGTGAAAGCCACCTATCCCGGCGCAGATGCTCAGACGATTGCTGAGTCCGTGGCAACGCCGATCGAGCAGCAGATGTCCGGTGTCAGCGGCATGAACTACATGTACTCGTTGAGCGCCAGTTCCGGAGGCGGAATGTCGCTCTACGTTGACTTCCAGCTCGGAACCGACATCAACACCGACCAGATTCTGGCACAGATGCGGCAAGGGCAGGCCAATTCCCAGCTGCCCTCCGAGGTGACGCAACAAGGCGTGATCGTGCAGCCCGGGACGACGGCCCCATTTATGCTGCTCGACCTCTACTCGCCCACCGGCGCATACGACAACATCTTCCTGGCGAATTACGCCACCATCAATTTGCAGTATGCGCTGACCCGTATTGCTGGAGTCGGTCAGGTTCAGATATTCGGGGCCGGTCCGTACGCAATGCGCATATGGGTGAATCCAAACCGTCTGGCCAGCATGGGGGTGACCGTCTCTGACATTACGAACGCGGTCAAAGCCCAGAACAAAGTCAATCCCGCCGGCCAGGTGGGAGGCGAACCCGTTCCTCAGGGTCAGCAATTTACCTACAATGTGCGGGCTCCCGGCCGATTGCCTACAGCCGAGGAGTTCGGCGAAATTGTTGTTCGCGCGGAGCCGGATGGCTCCGTCCTGCGGCTGAAAGACGTGGCTCGCATCGATCTCGGCTCTCAATACTATTCGTACCTCGCGCGGTTAGGGGTGTCAGGAGAAAGTAAGCCTTCGCAGTCCGCGGCGCTGATAGCGCTCTACCTCACTCCTGGCAGCAACGCACTCCAGACCCGAGCAAACGTCCTCAAAATGATGGACGAAGCGCAAAGGAGGTTCCCTCAGGGACTGGACTACATCGTGGCTCTGGACACGACTCTCGCCGTCAGCGAGGGCATTCATGAAATCTACAAGACCCTTATCGAAGCTTTGATCCTGGTCATTATCGTCGTCTACATCTTTCTCCAGGGCTGGCGGGCCACCCTCATTCCGTTGCTTGCTGTTCCCGTCTCGTTGATTGGAACATTCATGGTCTTCCCGTTGCTTGGGTTCTCCATTAATACTTTGTCGCTCTTCGGGCTCGTCCTTGCGATTGGACTGGTTGTCGACGATGCCATCGTCGTTGTCGAAGCAGTGGAACACCACATCGAGCACGGCCTCTCGCCGCACGATGCAGCGATCAAAGCGATGGAGGAGGTGTCCGGGCCGGTCATTGCTATCGGACTCATCCTCTCTGCTGTGTTCATTCCCACCGCGTTCGTTCCCGGGATCACCGGCCAGCTCTACAAGCAGTTCGCGGTTACGATCGCGATTTCCGTGCTTTTCTCGGCATTTAACGCTCTCACACTCAGCCCTGCACTGTCCGCCTTGCTGCTGCGTCCCAGGAAGCCGGCGCGCGGACCGCTTGGCGCCTTCTTCCGGGGGTTCAACAAGGTCTTCGGACGCGCCACCGACGGATATGTGAACGTATGCCGCCACCTGATTCACAAAGCGGTCCTGGCGTTTCTCTTGCTCGGAGTACTGATTTTTGGCGCGGGTTTCTTCGGCAAGAGGATCCCGCAGAGCTTTCTCCCGGATGAGGATCAGGGATATCTCTACGGTGGCCTGCAGCTGCCTAACGCTTCATCTCTGCAACGCACTTCCGAGGCTGCGCGCAGGGTCGAGAAGATCATGATGGACACGCCGGGCGTGCAGTATGTCAGCACGGTAGTCGGATACAGCATGCTGAGCGGCGTCAACGCCACCTATAGTGCGTTCTTCTTTATCTCGCTAAAGCCCTGGGAAGACCGCAAGACTCCTGAGACCAGCTACAATGCGATCAAAGCCCACCTTCAACGAACGCTCGCCGAGGACCCATCGGGGCTTGCATTCTCGTTCCCGCCGCCTGCCATACCGGGTGTGGGTACTTCGGGAGGCGCGACGTTCATACTCGAAGACCGATCCGGCGGCAACATCGAGTTCCTCGCAAAGAACGCCCGAATATTTTGGGAGGAGGCCCGTAAACGCCCCGAACTGGCTGGCGTGCTCACAACCGCCCTGCTTAGCGTCCCGCAGGTTGGAGTGAAGGTGGACAATGCCAAAGCGATGACCCAGCAGATCCAGTTGAACGATCTGTACCAGACGGTACAGACGTTCATGGGAGGCTCGCTGATTAATTTCTTCAATCGCTTCGGCCTGCAATGGCAGGTGTATGTTCAGGCCGATGGCGACTTCCGCACCAGCGCCGACAATCTCGGCAAGTTCTACGTCCGGAATGCATCCGGCGAAATGGTCCCTCTAAGCACGCTTACGAGTACCTATCCGCGCGCCGGCCCCGAGTTCATCATGCGCTACAACCTGTTCAACTGCGTGCAGATCAATGCCTCGGCTGCTCCCGGTTACAGTTCTGCGCAGGTTATGGCGGCGTTGGAGGATGTCTTCCATAAGACCATGCCCAGCCAGATGGGTTTCGACTACTCGGGCATGTCCTACCAGGAGCAAAAGGCCGCGCAGGGAGTTTCGCCCGCCGTCATCTTTGGTCTGGCGTTCTTCGTCGTTTTCCTGATCATGGCAGCTCAGTATGAGAGCTGGACGCTGCCTTTCAGCGTGCTGCTGGGCGTGCCCATCGCAGTTTTCGGGGCCTTCTTCGCCCTATTCTTCCGGCACCTCGAAAACAATGTCTACGCCCAGATTGGTCTGGTCATGCTGATCGGCCTGTCGGCCAAGAATGCCATCCTCATCGTGGAGTTTGCCAAGCTCGAGTACGACAGCGGCAAGTCACTCATCGAGGCATCGCTGTCCGGCGCCAAACTTCGCCTGAGACCCATTCTGATGACCGCATTCGCGTTCATCCTCGGCTGTGTGCCGTTGTATACAGCAACCGGCGCTGGCGCTATCTCGCGCCAGGTTCTCGGCACAGCGGTCATAGGCGGCATGCTCGCTGCGACGGTCATTGCGATCTTCTTTGTTCCGGTTTTCTTTGATGTGGTGGAGCGCTTCGGCAACCTCTTCAGTAAAGAGAAAGAAAAACCGCCGGCTACGTTGCCAACCGTCACGCACACGGAGGGGGACTAGCCATGATCGACAGGCGCGGATTGCTTGCAATTGCGTTGATTCTGCTGACTGGTTGTACAGTTGGGCCTGACTACAAACGGCCGCCGATTCAGGCGCCTGATGCGTATAGAGGGTTGGTTCCAAATTCACCGCCTCAGACCACAGCGTCTGTCGCCGATGAGAAATGGTGGACCGTCTTTGACGATCCCCAACTACAAGCGTTGATTCGCAAGGCCCTTGCGCAAAATTACGACGTGCGTATCGCCGCGACGCGTGTGCTGCAGGCGCAGGCTCAACTAGGAATTACGCGCGCCGATCAGTTTCCGGCCATCTATGGTGGCGCGTCGGCTGCCGATACGCGCATTCCTCAAACAAAGCTCTTAGAGGGAACAAATACCAGCTCAAACAATGTGAATCTTTCGCTGGCATGGGAACTGGACTTCTGGGGGAAGTATCGCAGGGCCACAGAATCGGCACGTGCCAACTTGCTCGCGACAGAGTGGGGTCAAAAGGCGGTGATCTGGAGCCTGGTAAGCAATGTTGCAACAGCCTATTTCCAACTGCTGGAACTTGATTCCCAGATGCAAATCTCAATCAATACGCTTGCTTCCCGCAACGAGTCGTTGCGCCTGGTCAAGATACGGGAAACGGGTGGCACGGTCTCGATGCTGGATGTTCGCCAATCAGAGCAACTGGTCTACACCGCAGCGGCAAGTATTCCCGACCTGGAGCGGCAGATTGAGCAGCAGGAAAACCTCATCAGCATTCTGCTCGGCGATAATCCCGAACCGATTACACGCGGGAAGCCCCTCGTTGACATCCATTTTCCTCCCGTTGTTCCGGCGGGCCTGCCTTCGTCACTGCTGGAGAGGCGACCCGATCTGCAGGAGGCGGAGCAGCAACTAGTAGCTGCCAATGCTCAGATTGGTGTAGCGAAAGCCGCGTATTTTCCTGATATCTCTTTAACTGCAATCGCTGGGTACCAGAGTACGGCTCTTTCAAGTCTGTTTACCGGCCCTGCAGGGTTCTGGAGCTTTGGCGGACAACTGGCACAGCCCATCTTTACCGCGGGAAAGATTCGTTCTAATGTGAGACTGACCGAGGCGCAGCAGCAGCAAGCTGTGCTGTTCTATCAGCAGTCGATCCAGCAGGCATTCCGTGAAGTTTCAGATTCGTTGGTTGGGTATCGCAAGAGTCAGGAGTACCGGGCGCAGGAGGAATTGCTGACCGCAGCGGCGAAAGACGCGGTTCGGCTCGCGAATCTTCAATATAACGGCGGCGTCACCAGCTACCTTGAAGTTCTGGACAGTGATACGCGTTATTTCAACGCTCAAATCTCCCTGGCGCAGGCACAGTTCAACGAGCGGCTGAATCTGGTGCAACTCTATAATGCGCTCGGGGGCGGCTGGCAACAGTAGGCACTCGGAAACGCGTTGGATTGCCGGCTAGTTTCAGGTGTGAATTCAATTGCCTGACGAGAATGCATCATTGTCGCCAGGGTCGCGCGATGAAGAAGACGAGCATCAAAGTTTGCCTTGTCGCTATCGGTTGTTTGCTGCCGGCTATCTATGACCCGTCTGCAAGATCCCAGGAACCATCGGCGCAAGCTTCCGCAAATCAAGCTCCGAGCACGAAGGAAATTGCTGAGGAAGAGGCTACTCCGACCGGCCAGGTAGTCATCGACGGAAATCCGGTTCTCACTGTTTATCAGCCGATTGGCGCGTTGACGCCAGAGGAACGCGCCCTGG
>Ga0335083_10002411_pt1 | contig 24674 bp, 20 predicted proteins | sample Lox_Sample_42_FD_206716 | JGI IMG/M metagenome (GOLD analysis project Ga0335083, IMG submission 206716) | Soil microbial communities from Loxahatchee National Wildlife Refuge, Florida, United States - Lox_Sample_4.2 | ecosystem: Environmental > Terrestrial > Soil > Wetlands | place: USA...
CTTCCATTCGCCCGTCACGGCGCCCCAGAAAAGGCCTGCAATGATGTCGAGCGTCATGAAAACGGGCCAGCCCACGATTCCTCCCAGCTTTCCGAGCGAAGCGGCGCCCATCCCGTAGGCAACCACACCGCCATACCACAGCAGACCCATCAACCCTCCAAGTAGCCAGTAGGTCGAAGCGTTACCTTCGCGATAGACCCCCCAGGTCTTGTTCTTGTTGAGCAAATAGACGCAATAGATCAGGTTCGAGAGGAAGCCGCCGCTCACCGTCAGAGACCAGATCGGATTGGCCGCCATCGACGCGCTGGCTCCCGCCGCCAGCGCGCGCACACGAATCTCGTCTCCGAAGACGAAGCTGAAATTTAACATTGACGAGAAGATGCCTGAAAAAATGCAGATGATGAGGCCGAGTGCAAAGCCTGAGCGGGTCGATCCGGAGGAGCCCTCATCGCGTTCGCGGCGCTTGCCTGCGAAAGCAAGAAACAGCAGGCCTACAATCATCACAGCCGTCCCGATCATGAGCGCTTCACCGCGTTTCGAGTGAAGCTCTTCGGGGTGCAGCACCGCTAGGGGAAACAGAGAACCGAATGACGCCGTGATTCCGAGAATGATCGCAAAACCAAGCGCCATCCCGACGCGGCTGATTCCAATCCCAAAAAGCGTCGAACCCACTCCCCACGCGATGCCGAACAATACAACTTTCCACAGTGTCGCCGCAGAGGCACCGGAATAGACAGCGCCGACCTCGGGAACCGTAGCCAGCGTGATGATCCACGGAAAAATGATCAAGCCCGTCAGCGCGAAAATCAGCCAACTGTTTTCCCATTGCCACGCCGACATTCGTTTCATGGGAGCGGCGAAACTTCCATTCAACAGACCAGCCAGGATTACCAGGCCGATTCCTGCAACGAGCTGCTCTGTCATTCATTTCCCCGTTGCCGCGTAGGTTCGTGGAAGCGCGCACAAAATGAGTTATATAAATGGGAACGTCAAGGCAAAAACCGCAGGCTTCACTCCGTTTCATAGTCTGAAACTCTGATTTCGTTGACGGCGCGGCACCCATTCGCTAGATTTGCCGCGTCCGGCGATTAGCATTGCAACAAATTATGCGGCCGGAGCGAAAAGGTCGGTCCCTTGCGCATCACAACGATCGAAGTTCGTGTTTGCCAGAACACTCGTCCCGCCATGTCCGATTCCGAAATGCGTTCCGGCGGCAAGTCCACATTCGATTTCCTCGTCATCACGATGAAGACAGACGAAGGAATCGAGGGACGTTCATTTGGTTTCGCGGGACGCGGCGCGGAGATGGCCGGAGCAATCGCTGCGTCGGCGCTCAAGCCGTACTTCCTCGGCAAAGACCCGCTGTTCCGCGAAAAGCATTGGAAGGATTTCCGCACCTACGACCGCTGGTGGAATCACGTCCCGATCTATTCTTATGGGCCCTTCGACATCTGCTTGTACGACATCGCCGCAAAAAAGGCCGGCATGCCTCTTTATAAGATGCTGGGCGCTTGCCGCGAAAAGGTACCGATTTACGCGAGTTCATTCGTATTGGAGACACCCGAGGCCTATGCGAAGCAAGCTCTCGAAGTGAAGGGGCGCGGCTGGCACGCCTACAAACTTCATCCGCCCGGAAAACTGGCCTTCGATCTTGCGGCCTATCGCGCCTGCCGCGATGCGGTGGGCCCGGACTTCAAGCTCATGGCCGATCCTGTGGCCGCCTATTCCTACGAAGAGGCTCTGCGTATAGGGCGTGAACTCGAAAAATTGAACTACTACTGGCTGGAAGAGCCTCTCTTCGATGTGGATTTCAGCGGCCTTCGCAAATTGACGGACAAGCTCGACCTTCCCATTTGCGGCACCGAAGTGCTGGCTGGTTCGCATTACTCTACGGCGGAATGCATCGCCAGTCGCGTGGTGGATATTGTGCGTACGGATGTTTCTTGGAAGGGCGGCGTTACTCCCGTGATGAAAACGGCTCACCTCGCCGAGTCCTTTGGCGTCCACTGCGAATTGCACACCACGATTTATCATCCGCTGGAGATCGTCAACCTGCATTGTTGCGCTGCCATCTCCAATTGTGAATTCTTTGAGGTTCTCTATCCCTTATCCTACATGGACTTCGGCATGAAGACGCCGATTCACGTGGACAACGAGGGATATGCTCATCCGCCCGAAGTTCCTGGAATCGGCGTGGATTGGGACTGGGATTTCATCGAGAAGTGCACCACGAAGGTGTTGTAGAGGAGCGCCTCTGGCAGGTTGGTTTTGGCCAAAATCGCCTTGCCAGCGTCCGCGCGTGGGTCCAGGATGCACGGAATGCGCAGCAAAGTCTTGCCGGGGATTCTCTTGGGAATGCTGATCGGCGCGGCCACGCCGGCCGGCGCCCAGGATATCGACACCCTTGTTACCACGACGAGCAGGAATCCTTCGAGCGTAGCCGACCAGATTAGCGATCCCGGCGAGAGAGCCGCGTTTCTCGACCTTTATAAGACTCAGGACCCGGCCGCGATGTTGCAAGCCGCCAAAATCTTTCTTCAGAACTATCCGCAATCGGCGTTTCTGGCACAGGCTTATGAAGTGGCTGCCGATAGCAGCTTCGATCAAAGTGACTTCAGCGCCGGGCTTGCATATGCGCGCCAGTCCCTTATCTTCCTCCCGGAAAATCCCGAGCTTCTCGTTGGCGTCGCGGACGTCCAGGCACGCCAGCATCTGAACGACGAAGCCATTGCGAGTGCGCGCGCGGCGCTCTACTACTTCGATCGCTTCGGACGGCCCGGCGCGATACCCGAGAATGAGTGGCCCGATAAACTGCGCCGCATGCGCGCGACGTCCAATTTCGCTCTCGGCCGCGCCCTGCTTCAGAAAGCCCTCGACGGTCCCGCGGGAGAAAAAAGAGCAGCGTTGCTGCAAGATTCTGTGAAGGCGCTCGAGGAGGGCCGCGCCTTGAACCCCTTTGATTCACAAATCGCCTACATCTTGGGCTTGGCGCAACTTTCCTCCGGAAATTCACGGATAGCTGCCGCCAGCTTTGCCGCTGTCTACCGGCAGAAGGACGACTTGGCTGCGAAGGCTCTCGAACATTTACATACGATCTACAACGCCCTCGATCCAAAATCTCGCGGCGATTTCGATTCCTTCGTGGAACGCGCGGCTCAATCCAAAGCCGAGCCTGCTCCATCGGTGTCACCACAGCCAGCAGCCGCACCCGTGCCGCTTCCCGCCTACGCTGGTTCGAACTCCTGCCGCAGCTGTCACGCCGGCATCTACCGCAACTGGTCTCAATCCGGCATGTCGAAAATGTTTCGCGCCTACTCCCCGGAAAACGTAATCGGCGACTTCACTGCCAACAATGAATTCTTCCTGGGCGACGAAGCTGACTACCAGGACGGCAAGCTGCATATGACTCGCGGCGCGAATCGTTCGCCCTTCGCTCGCATGGAAATTCGCGACGGCAAACACTACTTCAACATCTTCGAATCCGACGGCCAGTGGCACACTTATCCCGTCGACTACACCATAGGCTCGAAATGGCAACAGGCCTACGCCACGAAGCTCGAGAACGGCGAGATTCACGTCTTCCCCATCCAGTACAGCGCTCTTGAAAAGCAGTGGCTCAACTACTGGAAGGTGATCGATTCGCCCGGCAGTCCTCGCGCGGACCTGCATGCGTGGGAAAAACTGGACGCCGCGACCAGCTATCAGGCTGTTTGTGCCGTCTGTCACACCAGTCAGCTGCGCAATGTGAAAGGCGGAGGTTTTGAGCCCCAGAATCTGCAGTTCCGCGAGACCGGCATCAACTGCGAGATGTGCCATGGCCCCTCGGCCCGGCATGTAGCCTCGATGAATACCGGCGAGGAATACAAGAAGACTCCGCTCGATCCGCCCATCGAGTTCAAGAAAATTGATAATCGCGATTTCGTCGCGGTCTGCTCGCAGTGCCACATGCAGTCGGCGATCCGCACGCCCGGACCGCACGGCGAGCTCAACTACTCCACCACGGGCGCCTTCTTCCTCCGCGATCCGATGATTCCCTTTGGCGAATTTTCGCGCAAAGGCTTCTACAAAGACGGCCGCTTCCGCCAGACCACGTTCATCGCCGAAGCTCTGGAACGATCGAAATGTTTCCAGAAAGGCTCGGTGAGCTGCGGCACTTGCCACAACCCCCACACCCACGAAGAGTCCTCCAATCGCACCGCGTTGAAATTTCTTGACGATCCCGATCAGATGTGCACGGGCTGTCATGCTCAGTTCCAGGACAAGGCCAAAGCCGCCGCGCATTCGCATCACGCTGCGGGCACGGAAGCGAGTCGGTGCGTCTCCTGCCATATGCCGAGCATCATGGACGCGCTCCTGTTTCGCGCGCGCACCCACCAGATTGACGATATTCCGAATCCCGACATGACCGAGCGCTTTGGCCCTTCCGATAGCCCCAACGCCTGCCTTGAATGCCACGCCGAAAAAAGCGCATCCTGGGTCAAGCAGCAAGTCGCCGGTTGGAAAGCTGGGCCCTGACGTGCATTTTCGTCGCTCCAGCTCTAGCGCAAAACTGCCGCGCTGGTTTGCTCGTGTCTCCCCGCTAAGTGTTCTGATTGTCTTGGCTCTTTTTTTCTTGGCCGCCGTTTCAATCTCTGCGACGCGCCAAAACTCGAGCCTTGAATCTTCCGCGCCGGAGCCTCGGCGGAATTCCACCGCAGCGCCAGCGATCAATCCAGCACCTGGCGGTTATGTTGGCTCGAAGGTTTGCGCCCAGTGCCACGCGCCCATTGCGAACAAATTCTTGCGCACCGATATGGGGCGTTCGATGTCCCCGATTGCTCCCTCACTGCTCGAGCGAATTCCCACATCCGCATCCGTCAGCGACGATCGCATCCATCGCCGGTTCACGCTGCACGCCGAAAATGGAAAACTTTTTCAGAGCGAGTTCGAAACAGCTCCCGGCGGCCAGGAATCCTTTCGCGAAACTCACGAAGTAAACTGGATCATCGGCTCTGGTGCCAATGGCTTTGGGGCACTGTTGCAGCGCGATGACTTTCTCTTTGAGGCCCCGCTCTCCTTCTATACGAAAACGCAGAGCTGGTCCCTCTCGCCCGGTTACGAATTTGGCGACTATGGCTTCAATCGCCCGATTCTTCCCGGTTGCATTGCCTGCCATAGCGGCCGCTCTCAGGCCGTCCTCAATGGCAACGGAAGGTTTCTCGATCCTCCGTTTCCCGAATTGGCGATTGGATGTGAAAACTGCCATGGTCCCGGAGCGCCCCATGTGCGCGAGATGCAGGAGGGTGAATCAAGCGCCGCTGGTACAACTCATTCCATCGTCAATCCCGCGAAGCTTGAGCCCTGGCTCGCAGACAACATTTGCATGTCCTGCCACCAGACCGGCGATGCCATGGTTCTGAGACCCGGCAATGACTATCGTGACTTCAGGCCCGGCACGCCGCTTGACGATACGCTCGCGATTTTCATGGTCCCGCCCCGCCGCGATTCACCGCAAACCGATCTTCTCGAGCACTACTTCTCGATGACTCTCAGCAAATGCTATCGCTCGACCAGCGGCCGCCTCAGCTGCATCTCCTGCCACGATCCTCACGTCCAGCCCTCCGCCGCAGACGCGCCCGCATACTTCCGCGCGAAATGCCTGCAATGTCACAACGAAAAGAGCTGCGCGCTTCCCGAGGCCGCGCGTCAGCGGCAAACTCCTCCCGACGACTGCGCCGGCTGCCACATGCCCAAGCGGGCTGTCCAGACAATCGCGCACGCGGTTCTTACCAATCACCGCATCGTTGCTCAGGCCGAAGAACCTTATCCGGATGTCGCGTTCCATATGACCTCGCCGCAGTTGCCCGACCTGGTTCAATTGAGCGCCATTCCCGGAAAAAAGGACGCCCTCGTTCCGCCTTTGCTTCTCCTGCAAGCCTATTCTCAACTCATGACCCCAAACCCCGAATACCGTGCCAGGTATTTCGCGCTCGCCAAAAGCCTGGAATCCAGGGAAGCCAACAACGTTGCTGTTCTCGAGGCCCTCGCGGCGCTGGCTCTCGAACAGAAAAATAACGGCGCCGCCATACAGTATTTTCATCGGGCCGTGCTATGCGGCACCACCTCTCCCCAAACTTACGAGCAGCTCGCCACTCTCCTCGTCGACGCCAAGCGCTTCTCCGAAGCCATCGCGCTGCTGCAAAAAACGATTCAGTTATTGCCCTATGACGCGTTGCTGTATCGCTTGCTGGGGATTAGCTACCTATCGCTCGATAGGCGTTATGATGCACGATCGATTCTGCGCCAAGGAGTCGAGAGGTTCCCCCTGGATCGCGCTTTGCGCCGGTTGCTGAAGGATTCGGAAGCGAGTTCGCCAGGATAGTAGGCGGACGAGGCTGAAGAAAATGTGGGCGAGGTTCTACGAGCCGACCGATTGAAACTTCGCGGAGCCTTCCAGCAGGAGATGATCCTGCGAAAAGCCCATCGCCGCGGAAATCCCTTTCGCCGCCTGAACCACCGCGGCTCCCAGCGCCTCCACCTGCTCGCGGCCCACTCGCGTCACCGGCCCCGAAACACTGATCGCTGCCACCGCTTCGCCGTTTACACCCAAGACCGGCGCGCTCACGCAGCGCGCGCCCAGAGTCGTCTCCTCGTCATCCACGGCGTAGCCTTGGCTCCGCACCTTTTCCAGTTCCTGGCGGAACTGCACCAAGTTCATGATCGTCTTCGGCGTCAGCGGCTGAAAATTAAGGCCGCTTAGAATCTGTTCGCGGTGCGTTTCGAGCAAAAACGCGGCAAGAGCTTTACCCAGTGCCGTCGCATGCAGCGATCTCCGGCTCCCCACGCGCGACGACAGCCGGAACTCATGCGGGCTTTCCAAAACATCGATATACAGGACGTTTCCCTGGTCGAGCGTCGCCAGATTCACCGTTTCGCGCGTCGATTTCCAAAGCTCCGAAAGGATCGGCCGCGATACGGCTTGCAGCGTCGCGCGATGGTCCGCGCGCGCACCCATTTGCGACAGCCTCGGACCAATCAAGTATTTGCCGCCCTCGGCGCGTATCAAATAACCCTCTCGCTCCAGTTGCTTCAGGAACCGATGCGCCGTGCTCTTATTAAGGCGCGTAACGTCGCAGATGGACTTTAACGACAGACCTGAAGGCGAAGCCTCAATCGCCTCCAGAATGCGAAACACCTTCGAAATCACGCCGACTGCCAAGCGGTAGTGCCCTCCGAGTTATAGTTTACGGTTGTTTATCAAACTATACCAGATTGGCATTCTATTTTAGTATCTGAAATTGTTCGACCTTGCTCGGCCATGTGGTATCACCATTTGAAACTCCGTTCAAATAAATAAAAGTTTCTTATTGACACTACTCGGAAATATTGTTAATCAAGCGACCCATTGGGGTTGTCTATTTTGCTCGAACCGGGGTTTCACCGATTAACTGGGCACTTTGCGGGTCCGCGCTGCCTGTAACGCGAAGCACCGGCTGCATGTGTCCCTTGCGCACCTAGTGGGGAGACGCGAATATGACATTCGACAGGCTGAGCCGGAATTCCAGATTGCGGTCCCAGGGTTGGCTGTTTTTGCTGTTCGCCGCGCTCTTAATTGCGGCGCCGCAGACTGCCCGTGCCCAGGCGCAAGCCGCCATTAACGGCACGGTACGCGACGCCTCGGGCGCCGTCATCCCGGATGCGTCGGTGATTCTGCATAACAATGGGACGAACCTCGATCGGCCCACCAGCACCAACTCCGTCGGCGCCTATGTCCTGACGGACATCCAACCCGGCGACTACGACCTTCGCGTGAGCAAAGACGGCTTCACTACCTCCGTGCAGTCGGACATCACACTGGTCGTGAACCAGACCGCTACTTACGACTTCATCCTCAAAACCGGCTCGGTCAAGGAAACTGTAACCGTCCAGGCCACCGCTGCTGCGCTGGAGACTTCCACGTCCGAATTGGGCGTCGCAATCGTTCGGCGCGAGGTCAATGATCTTCCGCTCAACGGCCGGAACTTCACTCAGCTTTTGGCGCTCACTCCCGGTGTCGTCACCATCAATGTCTCTCAGAACGGAAGCAGTGGGGGAGTCTGGTCGAATCCGGTTGGTACCTTTACGTATCCCTCTGTGAACGGCCAGACCAATCGCAGCAATCTTTTCATGTTAGACGGTGTAAACAATCAAGGATCGTTTGGCAGCACCTATGCGGTCGCCCCGATTCTCGACGACATTCAGGAATTCAAGGTACAGTCCCACAACGATGATGCCTCCTTCGGAGGTTCGCTCGGTGGCCTCATCAACGTCGTCACCAAGTCCGGTACCACTCAATTCCATGGTTCGGCATGGGAATTTCATCGGGGCGCGAGCACCGACGCCTTGCCCACTTTCCAACCAAAGGGCGCTCCTTATCAGTTCAGCCAGAATCAGTTCGGCGCGGCCGGCGGTGGCCCAATTCCGCTTCCAGGCAACGGAATGAGTAACCCGAAGACGTTCTTCTACGCCGCCTACGAGGGCTATCGCTTTACACAAGTCCCGCCCGCCGTCCTTTACAACACGCCCAATGTTCCCGCCGAACTCGGTGGCGATCTTTCTTCCTTCCCCGACCAGATCTATAACCCCTATAGCGTACATCCTGACGGCTCCAGTCCTTCTGGCTTCACCAACGCACCCTTTATGTGTGACGGCGCCGGGAACCCGTTGCCCGCCCCAGGTAACATCCAGGCCGCGGGTATTCCCTGCAACAAGATCCCGATGACCATGATCAACCAGAGCATGGTCATGTACGCTCAAACCGTCTTTCCGTCTCCGAACCTTACTGGGAACCCTAACTTCAACGGAGTTGATTCGACCTCGACGAACACGCGCCAGGACACCGGGACCTTGCGTATCGATCACCAGTTCAGCGAACGCGACAACTTGTGGGCGCGCTATGCCGGTTTTTGGCAGCCCGTGACAGGATCAGGAGGGTTCGAGGGCCTGACGCACACTCAAAAGACCAACGGATTCAACGTCGGCGTCGGATACAGCCACGCCTTTTCCAATAGCAGTTTGCTGGACGCGACTTTCGGCCGTGTGCTGTTGACAATCAATCAAGGGTCGAATCCTGCTGGGGTTCCGCCGAGCTTCGGTACTGACATTTTCAATCCGAACTTTGCTGGAAACTTCCGCGGCGGGGTCGAAATGGTTCCGATCGTGGCGATCCTGGGCTTCATCGGAAACCCCAATGCCAGCGCTCATAACGCCGCGCAGGTGGACTACACCAAAGCCTCCGACATTTGGCAATTTGGCGGTAACTATACTAAGACATATCAGCGTCATACGTTCCGGATGGGCGTGAACTTTCAATCGAACAACGCAAATGCGGTTTACCTGAATTCTGCGGTGGTTTTTTCAGCCGCCAACACCGCCGCGGCCAATTCAGACACCGCCCTTACGCCTAACACAGGCAATGCTCTTGCGTCCTTTCTTTTGGGAGTTCCAAACTCCGGCACTCGCCGCAACGTCGTCGAGACCGAGCACGGCGGTTGGGTGGACGGCGCTTACTTCATGGATTCGTGGCGAGCTACTGACAAGCTGACCGTTAATTTGGGTCTTCGCTACGATCTGACCCTCGTGCCTATATACGGAGACAACGGACACGCCAATAACTTTGTCGGTGATCTGGACGCCAAGACTGGAATCTATTACATCAGCCGCAACGCTCCCCCTTGTGACCCGCCGGCAGTCGCAGCTCCTTGTATTCCGGGGGGCGTCTTGCCCGGTGGTGTGAGCATCACTCCTCTCAACAACGGCGCCATTTACCACAATGATTTGAAGAACTTTCAACCGCGAATCGGTCTTGCCTACGCCGTTAGGGACTCGACGGTAATTCGAGCCGCATACGGCCGGTTTTATGATAACTGGGCAGCCATTACCCAGACGGCCCAAAACTTTGAAGGAACATGGCCTAGTCTGGATCAGCTGGGTGCCAGCAACCTCAACGCGATCAGTGGCGTGCCGACGGTGTTCGCCACCGACCCGCTCAGTCAAGGGATGTCGGTGCCGGTCACCGGCCCAACGCCCTTTAACCAAACCACTTGGTTTGCAGATCCCTACCTCAAGCGTCCATACGCCGACCAGTGGAATCTGGGCATCCAGCAACAATTTGGTACCCGCACGGTCTTGACAGCGAACTATGTCGGATCACACGGTGGTCGGCTCGACCTTGGCCCTTATGCCAACACCATAAACCCTGCCACTAGGACTCAGCCACTTCAGTATTTTGATCCCACTAGCGCCACGCCGACTATGCCTATCCCCGTCACCCCAACGCCTTTCGACTACAGCGGTGGCCGAAGCCACTACAACGCTCTCCAGGTCTCTTTGGATGGAAAGCAATGGAACGGTCTCACCTACCTCGTCTCATACACTTGGTCAAAGAGCGTGGACATCGGATGTACGGGTTGGTACGGCGTCGAGGGATGCGGCATTCAGAATCCCTATGACGTGAACGCTGATAAAGGTCCTTCGGCGATTGACATCCCGCAGATATTCACTGCTGCCTGGGTCTATCGTTTGCCGTTCGGTAGTGGCCAGAGGTTTGCGACCAACAACAAGGTCGTTGACTACATCATCGGCGGATGGGCCCTCAACGGCATCCTTACCCTCACATCCGGTCAGCCGTTTGATGTTGGAGTCGGCGGCGATCAGGCTTTGACCCTGAATTTCGGCTGCTGCAACGGCTACTACGATCGGTTGAATCTAGTTAAGGGTGTGCCGGTCTATGTGCATCACCAGGACGAGTGGCTCAACCCCGATGCGTTCACGATTCCCGCCAAGGCATTTGGTTCCTTTGGCGATCTTGGGCGCAATTCGCTTCGTGCAGATTGGTTCAGGAACCTCGATCTCTCTCTGTTCAAAGAATTCCCGATTAACGAGAGGTACCGTTTTGAGTTTCGGTTCGAAGGATTCAATATCTTCAATACCCCAACGTGGAATCCTCCAGACCAGAATATCTCGGATCCGACCTTTAATGTGATTTCAACCACTCGCAGCATCGCGCGGCAGTTGCAGTTTGGCGTGAAGTTCTACTTCTAGTAGAGGGCCAGTGGTCACCCGCGCCGGTATTCCCTCGGTTGCCGGCGCAAGAACCCGGGAGCGGTAGTTCTGCTTGCACGTCGCGGCCAGCATATTGATTGCACGTGACGTAACCCCCACCACCCCAGCGCTGCCACTCCCGGGGGGTCTTGCAGCCTTTCGAAGCTCTGCGCTACCATGCGACGAAGGTACAGTATCCTCCGCCTCTCACTGTGCCACCGTGAACCCTGAGTTATGAAAATGGATTGCCGCGCGAACCGTCACGACGGGCACGAGGCGATCCAGCTCGCGAGTTCTAATCGCAACACCCCCAACATTAGAAATTCTCCTAAGGCCCGCAGAATCAACATTTCCGCACTTTCTAATCGGCGCAAAACGCGTGTCGACGCTCCTACGGATCAGTTTGCCATCTTCCGCACTGCAGCAAAGCTCCTCCCAACGACCGTCGCCGCCTTCCTGGTTCTGAGCGCGCTATCGTTCGCCCAGGAGCCAGCAGCCTCCAAGCCGGCCCTTTCTTCGCCACCGCGCCCCGCGGCGTCAGTAACAATGCCCAAGGAGTGCTTCGAATCCAAAGCCGCCTCTGAGCAGGTCTCCATGCTGCTCGAAACGGTGAAGGATCACCCTACCTCCGGCGCTTACAACACGCTTGGCGCGCTCTTCGCTGCGGCAGGTGAGATCAAGTGTGCTATTCCCGCGCTCCAAGCCGCTCTGCGCCTCGACGCCAAGAACTGGGAAGCACACTACAATCTCGCTCTTGCTTTCCTCCACGTCGGCGATACCACCCGCGCAGCCAATGAGCTGCGTGCCGCGATCCGCGAAAAGCCCGACTCAGCGACATCTCACTTCGCTCTCGGCACACTTCTTTACAAACAAGAGAAGCTTGCCCCGGCAGCAACGGAATTCGATGCGGTACTTAAGATTGACCCGAACTTTCCGGGCGCGGCCATAAGTCTCGCGGAAGTGATGACCGCGCAGGGAAATACCCGAGGCGCAGCCGCGCTGCTGGAAAAAGCGCTGGACCAGGTCTCAAGGCCCGCTGCGAATGGCGCTACAGGCGCTGGAACGGCAACTCAACAGTCCGGTCAAACGGTCGACAATCGGATTGTGCCAATCACTGTGGCACTTGGTCTCGCCTATCTGCGAAACGGTGAAGCAGCAAGAGCCACCGAGAAACTCGAACAGCTGGTTGCAGCGCATCCGGATTCAGCGGAGGCACATCTCGGATTGGGCACGCTTCAAACCGAGCTGCAGCCGCCGCTACTCGACGCGGCGATCAGTGAGTTTCGCAAAGCGTTCGAGCTCGATCCCCAAAAAGATGAGGCTCGCCTTGCCCTGGGCCGGGCTTTGATCGCACAGAAAAAATTCTCTGAGGCGATCCCGCCGCTCAAGGAATATGTCGAGCGGGAGCCGCTCGATGCCCAGGGATATTATGCGGCGGGACTTGCCTACAAAGGGCTCGGGCAGTGGGATCCCGCCGTCGAACTGCTGGAGAGGGCCGCACGGATCAATCCTTCGAGTTACGACGCTCATTACGAGCTCGGCCTTGTCCTAGCGGAGGCGGGACGCTCTGAACGCGCGATTCGCGAAATGCGCGCCGCCCAAAAAATCCGGCCCTCCGCTCCGGAGGTTCACGCGCAACTCGCTGACCTGCTCGCAAAGACCGGGCAGAAGGAGTTGGCGGCGAAGGAACAAGCTGAAGTGAAGGCTCTGGCCTCGCAAGGAACAGCACATTCGCAGGCCGGCGCACTGAACGCGAAGGGCAACCAGTTGCTTGCGGCTGATGACAACCGCGGCGCAGCCGGCGCGTACCGGCGGGCGCTCCGTGAAGATCCCAACAATCCGCAGCTGCACTACAACCTTTCGCTCGCTCTCGAAAAACTGGGGGATGTACTTGGCGAAAAATCGGAGCTGGAAAAAGCCATCCTGCTGAATCCCGGCTTAGCCGTGGCGCACAATCAACTGGGGATTCTCGAAATGCGGCGTGGGCGCACAGCTGAGGCAGAGGCCGAATTCAAGAAAGCTATCGCCGCCGATCCTCAGTTCGCAGACGCTCAGAGCAATCTGGGCGTTCTTTACAACCGGCAGGGAAAGGATTCCGAAGCCGCCGCCCTCTATCAACAAGCGATTGCGAGCGATCCCAAATATACGAAAGCGTACGTCAACCTCGGACTCCTGCTCGCGCAGCACGGCCAAATCGCGCAGGGCGAGCGGCAGTTGCAGGCGGCGATTCAGATCGATCCGAAGGATCCTTCGGCCTACACGGCGCTGGGAATGATCCAGGGGCGGACGGGTCGGGGCGCGGAGGCGGTTGACACTTTTCGCAAAGCTCTAGCTCTCGAGCCGAACTCCTCGCAGGCCCATTTGAATCTCGGAATCGCGCTTGTGGATCAGTACGATCGCATCAACGGGCTTAAGGAATTCTCTGAAGCGGAGCGTCTCGATCCAAAATCCCCGGCAGTCCACTACAATCTCGGGCGATTTTATTTCGAGACGGCGAAGCACGACGAGGCGCGCAAAGAACTGGAAGAAGCAGTGCGCCTGGATCCCAACTATGCGCCGGCGCTCTACCTAATGGCTCTCGCCGCCAAACAAGAAAACGACCTGGGGCGCTCGACGGCTCTTTTTGAGAAGGTCATCGCGCTTCAACCCCAGAACCCGGACGCCCAGTTCCTGCTCGGCCAGAACTTTGAACATCAGGGGAAAATGGCCGAGGCGATCGCCCACTGGAAGCTCGCGCTTGCCGCCGATCCCGATTACTCTCAGGCTCTTTTCAATCTGGCTCGCACGCTTCGAAAAGCGAACGACCCCGAAGCGCAGCAGTACCAGGATCGGTACGACACGCTCCAAAAGAACCAGCAGATCAGCGATCGCGTACAGCAACTCGGCAATTTTGCACTGGAAGCGTCCAACGCACAAAACTGGCCGCAAGCTTTCGAGCAGATGCAGGAAGCGCTTACTCTCTGCGGCCGGTGCGCGGAAGCTGCGCACCTGCACAAGAATCTCGGCATGATGTACATCCGCACGGGCAAGCTCGACCAGGCTCAAAAGGAGCTTGAAACGACGCTCCAGCTCGACCCCAATGACGGCGACGCCAAGCAAGCACTGGCTGCGATTGGAAAGGCGGCATCCACGGAGAATCGCTAATAATGCTGGCCGCCGCGTGCTGCATATCCGAAACGTTCGCATCCGGCACCAAAATCTCGAAAAGAGGACTGCAGAATGGCTGACGTTTTTCCGCATCTCGATTACAAGCCCAAGTTGCCGAAGAAGCTCGATCGCGGAATTGGAATCGTGGGCGCGGGGGGTATCGTGAACTACGCTCACCTTCCGGCTTACAAGAAGGCGGGATTCCACGTCGTCGCCATCACGGATCAAAAAGCCGAAGCCGCCGAGAAGACCGCTCGCGAACACGGGATCCCCAAAGTTTATCGGGGCGTCGACGAGTTACTGGAGGATCCACAAGTGGAAATCGTGGATATCGCGGTGTACCCGGATGCACAATCCGAAATCGTCGCGAAAGCTGCCGCTGCCGGCAAGCACATGCTGTGTCAGAAGCCCTTCGCCGACGAATACTCGAAAGCTGTGCGCAACGTCGAACTGGCGGCAAAGGCGAACGTGAAAATCGCGGTGAACCAGCAGATGCGCTGGGATGCGGGAATCCGCTGCGCGCGGATTCTGATTGATCAGGGCTGGCTCGGCACTCCATTCTACGGCACGATTCAGGTTCACTGTAAGACGGACTGGAGCATGTGGCCCTGGATTTATGCTGGGAAGCGTCTCGAAGTGATGTTTCACAGCATCCACTACATCGATTCGCTTCGTTACCTGTTCGGCCAGCCGGCGTCGGTTTTCACAAGCGGCAGCCGCGATCCGAACGAGACGACCTCCGCGGAGACAAAGACTCTCACTGTGTGGGACTACGCCTCGGGACTGCAGGTGTTGATCGACGTGTGCCACTCGACCTGGATGGACGATCCCTACGCGATCTTCCGGCTTGAGGGTACAGAAGGCGTTATTAAGGGGACGATCGGATTGATGTACAACTACCCGACCGGTCGTCCGGACACTCTAGAGTTCATGTCGAAGAAGAATCCTGGCTACTGGTTTTCGGCGCGGCTCGATTCGATGTGGATCCCCGACGCGTTCGTGGGGCCCATGGCTTCGCTGATGAGCGCGATCGAAGATAACTCCGAACCGGAGACCAGTGGTCGCGACAATTTGGGAACGCTTCAGGTTGTGTTCGCCGAATACCGTTCGATGGCGGAAAAGCGCGCGGTAAGCCCGGATGAAATTACGGGATGAGAAATCGATCACATCGAGTATGAGATATTGAAACCGGAAAGGACAAGTAAAATGAAACGATACGGCTCCGTCATCAAGGTGAAGTCTGACGCAATTCCGGCGTACAAGCAATATCACGCCGCCGTCTGGCCTGACGTCCTCAACATGATCCGGAAATGCAATATCCAGAACTACTCTATTTTTCTGAAAGATGATTCTCTGTTTGCCTACTTCGAATATCACGGCACCGATTACAAAGCAGACATGGCCAAGATGGCTGCCGACCCGCGGACGCAGGAGTGGTGGGCGCTGATGATGCCGATGCAACAGCCGATCGAGACCCGCAAGGAGGGTGAATGGTGGGCGGAGATGGAAGAGGTGTTCCACGCCGATTAATTCTCGCGTTCTGCGAGGCGGTCTAAAATCACCATGAAAATCGTCGACACTCACCAGCACCTCTGGGACAAGGATCTCTTTCACTACGCCTGGCTCGACCCGCTTCCTGCACTCGATCGATCGTTTCGCATCGCCGATTACCGCGAAGCTTCGCGCGGCCTCGAAATCGACAAGACGGTTTTTGTGGAATGCGACGTGGACGAAACGCAGATGATGGACGAAGCTCTGCACGCCTTGCGGCTGGCGGACGATTCGGGGAATCGCATCGCCGGCATCGTCGCTTCCGGCCGGCCGGAGAAGGATGGATTCGAGGCTCACGTTGCAAAGCTTGCCGGGCACCCGAAGATCAAAGGCGTTCGCCGGATTCTGCATACCGGGCCGGATGAAGCCGGGATGACAGCGAAGTTCGCTGAAAACGTGGCGCGCCTCGGGAAATACGGGCTTTCGTTCGATATCTGCGTCTTGGCGAGGCAATTGCCTGTGGCGATCCACCTCGCGCAGAAATGTCCGGATGTCTCTTTCGTGCTCGATCATTGCGGAGTACCGGAGGTGAAAGACCAGCGGCTCGATCCGTGGCGTAGTCGAATTCGTGAGCTTGCGAAGTTTCCCAACGTCCATTGCAAAATCTCAGGGCTCGTGGCCTACGCCGATCCCGCGAACTGGAAGCCAGATGACCTGAGGCCGTTCGTAAATCACGCGATTGAGTGCTTTGGCTGGAACCGCGTGATATTCGGAAGCGACTGGCCGGTGTGCAATCTGACGGCGAGCTATGTGAGCTGGGTTGAGACGCTTCTATCGCTGACTCGCTCAGCCGGTGAAGAGAATCAGAAGAAGCTCTTTCACGAGAATGCGATACGGGTTTACCGGCTGACTTAAGCGCAGTGCGGAAAAGAAAGGTCACGCGACGACATGAAAAAAAAGCGCAAAGCAGGGCTAGTTGAAAGACTTGCCAAGATCCCCTACACGGGTGCCATCAGCGACATTCTGGACGAGATGGGCCTGCACAATCAGGCGCTGCCCAAGGAGATCCAATCGCTCCATCCCGGCCACACGCTGGCCGGGCGCGCCCTGACGATCCTGGGGGAGCCAACGACAAGCGAAGATCCGGAAGTGATTTTCATTCCCTTTCTCAAGATGCTCGGCGATGTGCAGCCGGGCGATGTGCTCGTAAACCAACCCAAAGACAACTTAGCCGCGCACCTTGGAGAACTATCGAGCGAAACGGCGCAGTTTCGTGGCGCGCGTGGCGCGGTGATTGACGGCGGTGCGCGGGATACCGACTACATTCTGAAGCTGGGTTTTCCCGTGTTCGCCCGCTACAAGACACCTATCGATATCGTCGGACGCTGGCGACTGGTGGCGCACAACGTGCCGATCGATATCGCCCGCGTGCGCATCAAGCCAGGAGACTACATCGTCGGCGATCGCGACGGCGTGCTGGTGATTCCGCAATCGGCCATCGAAGAAGTGGTCGCCAAGGCCGAGGAAGTGGTGAAGACAGAAAATCTGGTCCGCAAATCGATTCTAAAGGGCACGCATCCCGTGGACGCTTTCCGGAAGTTCGGAAGATTCTAGGGAGCCTAGAGGGCGAAGTCCTTCGAAATGGCGGCGGTTTGCTCACCGACTTTCGGCGCCAGCTTTGAACTCGCAAACGCCTTGCCGTCGATTCGAAACGGGCAGCGCGTGGTGAGAATCTCGAGACCTGTTCCGTTTGCAAGCGTCTGAATCATCTGCAGCTGCTGGAAGGCTTCGCTCGCGAGAAGCCTCTGCCAATCGAGCACTTCCGAACACCAGATATCAGCCGTGTCCAAGATACTCAACCAATGTTCCGTGGTTTCCTGCCGCAGGCGATCGGCGATGAGATTCTTGATTTCATCGCGGCGCACGAACCCGTCAGCTGAATCTTTCACGCCCGCAAGCTGAGGAATCGCCAGAAGGGTTCCGAGAGTGGGAAGGTGAGTCATCGCCAGCGCGAGGTAACCATTCTTTGTGTCGTAGACCCCGTAAGGCGCCGCGAGATAGGTATGCGCATTGCGAAAGGCGGAGCGGCGAGGCGGACGCCGCCCGTCATTCAAGTACGTGGTTAAGACTTCGAACTGAAAATCAATCAGCGATTCAATCAAGCTTGTCTCGACGAGTCCGCCACGCCCCGTTATGCCTCGTCTCACCAGGCAGGCTAGAATGCCCTGGCAGAGGTTGTGTCCCGTAAGCATGTCCGCAATCGCCAGGGCGAAGGGAGTGGGCGGGTCACCTTCGTTGCCGCTGAGCCACATGATTCCCGAGCGCGCCTGTGCCAAAAGATCCTGCCCCGGACGGTCGCGCCAGGCGCCAGCATCGCCGTAGCCGCTGATGGAGCCATAGACGATGCGGGGATTCGTCTTCGACACGCTTTCGTAGTCCAGCTTCAGCCGCTCGATAACGCCTGGGCGAAAATTCTGGACCATCACGTCCGCGCGGTCGATCAGGCGACGCAGTTTTTCCATATCGCTGGGATTCTTCAAATCAGCGGCAAAGCTCTCCTTGTTGCGATTAATGGCGTGAAACAGAGTGTTTTCGCCGTTGATGTTGGTGTCGCTGAGATAGATGGTGCGCCCCAGATCGCCCGTGCCGGGACGCTCGATCTTGATGACGCGGGCGCCCATGTCCGCGAGCCGCAGAGTCGCCAGCGGGCCGGAAAGAAACTGGCTGAAATCGAGGACGAGCAGGCCCTTCAGGGGCAGGTCGTGTGAGGAAGGCTTGCGGCCGGACTGGCTAGCGACAGAACTCATGGATTCTCTCCATTCCAAGACGCACGGAGCAGGAGAACGCGTCGCGCTCATTATTGCACATATGAAAAGTTATTTTCATTAGAGAAATCATGATAGAGTAGCGGCATGCCGATGCCTGCTCCGCGTTTCCGCGGGTCAGTTCGCCGCTCGCACCGGGCGCGCCAGCCGAATCCAGCGCGGTACTCCGCGCCCGCGCTCGCCAAGGGCCTGGAGATTCTGGAGCTGTTCGCCTCGGAACCAAGTGGACTGACGATCAGCGAGGCTGCTAGAAAACTGGGCCGCACCGTGGGCGAAATCTTCCGAATGCTCGTGTGTCTGGAAGAACGGGGCTACATTTCTCAGTCCTCATCGGACGAGCGATTCGAATTGACGCTGAAGCTTTTCGAGCTTGCTCACCGCCATCCGCCCCTGGAGCGGCTGGTGGCAGAGGCGCGACCGCTGATGGAAGAGGTCGCGCACAAGACGGGACAATCCTGCCACCTGGCGATGCTGAGCAATGGGGAAGTCATCGTTGTTGCACACGTGGACGCACCACGGACTGCGGGCTTCGGGGTAAGGCTGGGAGCGCGAATCGACCTGCTCAATACTGCTTCGGGGCATTTGATCCTGGCATTTCGAAGGTCCGCGATGCGGACGCGTTCGCTGGCAGAGTGGAAAAGGCGCGGGCACCGGGCGTTCCCGCGAGGCCTTGCAGCGCACCTGGCACTCATTCACAAGCGCGGATACGAGGAAATGCCGAGCTACCAGGTCCGCGGCGTGACGAACATCGCATTTCCGGTTCTGAACCAGCATGGCGAGGCGATTGCGGCGCTATCGGTTCCTTTTCTCGCGAGGATCGGCGACCACGTCGGGCCGGACGATGTGAAAAAGGCGCTCCGAGAGGCCAGCGCGAAACTTTCACGCGCAGTCGGCGGAAAGCAGAGCGGAGACAGAAGCTGAAAGGCGGAAGCGATGGAGAAAACCGAATACTTCGAGGACTATGTCGTCGGGGCGCACAGAGAAACCACGGGCCGCACGATTACCGAGACCGATATCGTGATACACGCCGGCCATTCCGGCGATTTCTTCCCGCATCACATGGACGCAGAGTTCGCACGCAAAACTCCTTTTGGACAACGAATCGCGCACGGCACGATGACGTTTGCCATCGGCATCGGGCTCACGGCCAGCCAGATCAACCCGGTTGCGTTTACATATGGATATGAGCGTCTGCGATTTCCGAAGCCGGTGTTCATTGGGGACACGATCCACACACGGGTTACCGTGAAAACGAAGGAAAAGGATGAGAAGCGGGCCGGTTTCGGACGCATTGTCGAAGCGTGCGAGGTAGTAAATCAGCGCGATGAAGTGGTGCTCTATTGCGAGCACATCCTGATCGCGCAGATGAAGAATAAGGACTCCGCGTAGGACAACCTGCTGCACGAATGATTGGCAGGGACGATGATTGTTTGGCGGTTAGCAGGAATCGGGCGTAGAGCGAGGTCCGGATTGGAAACTGTGCTGAAGGGAATCACCTGGGATCACCCACGGGGGTTTTCGCCGCTCATCGAGGGTGCGCGCGAGTACCAACAGTCGCGTCCAGGCGTAACGATTCGCTGGGATCGGCGCACACTGCGCGAGTTCGGCGAGGCACCCATCGAGCAGTATCTCGATCGCTACGATCTCATCATCATGGACCACCCGTTCGTTGGTTTTGCCGCGGCGCACGACGTGCTGGTCGATCTCGGCGCCTACCTCACTCACGCAGAGAAGAAAGTGTTTGCCCGCGATTCGGTCGGCCCGTCATGGGAGTCGTACCACTACGCGGACGGAATCTGGGCTCTGCCAGTAGATGCCGCCACCCAGGTGGTCTGCTATCGTCCGGATCTGATGGAGCAATTCTCACCTGAACCTCCACGGAACTTCGACGAAGTTCTAGGGCTAGCCGAAAAAGCGCGCGCGAAGGAAAAGTTCGTGGCCGTGGCCGCATGCCCAATCGATGCCATTAGTCTCTTTTTCACCTTCACGGCGGGTCTCGGCTTTCCCATTGCCGATAGAGCTGAGCCGTTTGTTGATGCGGCTGTAGCGAAAGAAGTTCTCTGTCGGTTGCGCGCGCTCGTTGGGGTGGCCCATCCCAATTCGACGGACTGGAATCCGATTCAAGTCTACGATCACATGGTCGCCGCTTCAGACACCGTTTATTGTCCTTGGGCTTATGGTTACTCGAACTACTCGCGTCGTGGCGTTTCTGTCCCGCTGAGATTTTCGGATGCACCGGCAGTCGAAAATCTTGGCTGCGAGGGAACGCAACTCGGGGGAACGGGTGTCGCGGTCAGCCGGAGCAGCATTCATTGCGACGAAGCGGTGCAGTATGCAAAATGGCTGGCCTCGCCGGAACATCAGCGCGGCAGCTATTTTAGGGAAGGGGGGCAGCCCGCCAGCCTTGCTGCATGGACCGATTCGCACCTTGATGAGGAAGCCGGAGGGTTTTTCTCGAGAACGCTCGAGACGCTACGCAATGCATATGTGCGGCCACGATTTGACGGGTTCGTGAAGTTCTTTGAGGCCGCTGGAATCGAAGTCAATCGATGCCTTAAGAAACAGGTTGCCGACGAGGATTTGATCGAGTGGCTCAACAAGCGATTTTCCGAAAGGCTCGCGCTGGCTGCTTCCGTTTCGCAATAAGTTCGGCCGCACCGAAGGAACGAGGCAATATATGACAAACCCGAACCCGGATCCCGCCAAGCACTCACAGATCAAGATTTGGAACCAGGAAGTGTGGCTGTACGAGGATTTTGAAATCGGGCTGCGGGCGCGATCCATTCGCCGCACGATTTCCGAAGGCGAAAGCATGGCGTTCAACGCTCTTGTTCTTGACATGCACCCATACGTGGCAGATGAGGTTTTTGCGAGCGAAGAAGGGATTTTTGGGAAGCGGCTGATCGCCGGAGCAATGGTCTTCAGCGTGGGGCTTGGCCTGATGGCGCATAACAACGTGGAAACCTTCAGCTACGGTTACGACAAGCTGCGATTCATCAAGCCTGTGTTCATCGGGGACACGCTCTATACGATTCGCACCAACCTCGACAAACGACCGAAATATCCGACGATGGGGATGGTGCGCGTCTCCTACGAAGTGTTCAAAATGCCTGGCGAACTGGTGCTCTACTGCGAACACCTGCAAACGGTAAAATATCGGGATCCCGCAAAGTTCTCGGACCAGATCGAAAAGCCGGGCGATGGAAAATAGGTGACGCGGGGAATGGTGAGACAGTCCACCGAATGAGTCTGCAGGGTAAAGCAGCCCTTGTCACGGGCGCGACCACGGGAATCGGTCGCGCGATTGCGGAGCGTTTTGCGTGCGAGGGCGTCCGGGTTGCCGTGAACTATCGCAAGTCGCGTGAGGCTGCTGAAGAGGTGGTTTCCGCAATTCACGCTGCAGGCGGCGTTGCGATTGCCGTGGCCGCCGATGTATCCATCGATTCGGAAGTACGCGCCATGCTCGAACAGGTGGCGTCAGAATTCGGTCGCCTGGATGTCCTGATCAATAACGCCGGCTGGAGCACCCGCGTCCCGCATCGACATCTTGAATCGCTTACCGACGAGATTTGGGACAAGACCTTCGACACGAACCTGCGTGGAGTTTTCTACTGCGTTCGCGCCGCTGTACCGCTTCTGCTGCTCCAACCGGGCGCTGCGATCGTAAACATTGCGTCTGTAGCAGGCTCGACGGGTGTAGGAAGCTCGGTGGCGTATGCAGCCGCCAAGGCAGGCGTACTCACGATGACGAAGTCGCTGGCTCGGGCGCTTGCCCCCGAAATTCGAGTGAACGCCGTTTCACCCGGTTTGATTCGCACAAATTTTGCTGGTCGACCCGACTCCGATTCCGCGTTCAGCGCAGAGGAAAACATTACGCCGCTAAGAAAGCTGGCGACCGCGGAGGAATGCGCGGAAGCGGTTTATTACCTGGCTTTCACCGCCAACTCTGTTACTGGCCAGAATATCCAGGTCGATGGAGGTCTCTACGGCCTTGCCCCGAATCGCTAGCCGCCGCCACTGAACATTCCGAGAATCCTGCAAAAGCAACGGAATATCGAAAATCATATTCGCTGTGGCGGTTGCCAGGTCTTTTACGATCGGAAGGGTGAGTTTTCGGCTGCATGATGTCCCGCTCACTTCTTTTTCCCCACCTTTCTAGTAGGAAATTCCAACGGGAGTTCTCATCATGCGGATCTGGTAGCGCTGAAAGTGATGATGGCATCGGCGCGATCATTGATGGCTGTCTCCAGAACCATTTCGCCTGAGCTTCCATTCCCCAAAAGCTCCGGGGCAGCTGAAAAGGGGATGCGCGGGAACAATTCCATCGCGTCAGTGAACACAAAACCGTGATTGCCGTCACAGACACGGGCCCGAACGACGGGTATGAAAAAGAGAAGAATTAGGGGCTGGGCACGGGCAGCTGTACTGTCAAGAGCGCAGACACCCGAGGAAAGCCTGAGATGGAGGTTCATCATGTGGAATTTGGAGACCCCGAGCCGGAGGAGATTTCAGATGGGGATTTTGATTTTGATGAGCTTATTTTGGGGCGTCGCTAAGACGCCATTCGCCCAAGAAAAACAGGTAAGTAAAGTGCCTATTCAAACCTCACCCGCAAACTCCGGGCCGGAAATGTTCAAACAGTACTGCGCAGCGTGCCATGGCCCGAGGGGTAAGGGAGACGGTCCGGCGGCATCTGAGTTGAAGCAGGCGCCAGCGGATTTGACCACGCTTGCGAAGCGTCACGACGGAAAATTCCCGGGGTCGTACGTGGCGTCAGTGCTGCGCTTTGGCGTGAAGGAGCCGGCGCACGGCAGTTCGGAAATGCCGGTATGGGGCCCACTATTTTCGTCCTTGAACCAGGGTCAGTCCAATGTCGATATGAGGATTGCGAATCTGACAAGTTACATCAAGTCGTTGCAAGTTAACTAGACAGTGGCGATTGCCGAGTGCTGTGGCTCAGCGCCCGTTGCGAAACGAGTCTTGGCTTGAATCGTCCACACAAAACAGATCTTATCTCACAACTCACGGATTCGAGATACGCCCAAACGCTCGGTCCGGATAGATGTTGGGAAATCCTCTTCTCACCACCTTTCTCAAAACGAGATGGCTGGTGAATCCCTCTTCTTGACATCTCTAACGAAGTCGGCCTCGTCAAGAGTGTCTAGCTCTTTTTTTATTCCTTTCGTACACACTCCCACCGTTGCGCAGCCCCGTTGGTTTTTCTCGGGCCAGCGCTGCGCCGCAATTCTCGGGTTGTTTTCCCTGTCCAACCTACGGGCTCGGTTCGTGCCGCTTCATCGACTCGGTGTTGCCCATCAGACATCTCTCCGATCACGTGCGACCATGATGATTTCTTCGAACGCCTCGCAATGGGGAAGCCGGGTAGCCTATTCATTTGGTCCGGTCACTGCGCTGCAGGACCACTGTCGAAATCAGGCATCCCCGCATGGACACTACCGCTTTCTTGCCGCGCTTTTCCCCGACGGCCCGTTCATCGCTCGCTGGCGTGAGGAGCCAGAGGCAATGCCCACAGTGCGTGCCGCCCCGCTTGGCTCCATAGCGCATGCCCTTGCCTCAGACCGTGATTGAGTGCCATCGATTGCAGGGTGCGTTGGGCTCGTGATCGTGGGCGCACCCATTGATGACGGTGACGTGGCAACGTGCGCAGACACCGCACAATTTACTCGGCTCGTCGTGAGGCCGACTTCGTTATGCCATCACCTATCTGATCTTCACGATTGTTCGGATGGCACCGGTTACCAGCCCTATTGCGACGCGGGGTTCTGGTCGAGGCCGACCAGCTTCCGGAACTCGGAGTCGTCGCGCAGACAATTGAAATCGGAATCCTTAGCTGCCCAATTGCGATTGCCGAATCCGGCTGCAAAGGCCTTTTTCAGTGTATCGAGCGCTTCGATTTTTTTGCCCAGAACTCCGTAGGTACACGCGGCATTGTAAAGAGTATTGGAATCGCCGGGGCGGAGGGCGACAGCGGTCTGCAAGTGTCGGATGCTCTCGTCTGCGTCGTGTCCGGAGTACGCAAGGTTGGTGGCCAATAAGATTCGCGCCCGCACATCTTCCGGAACTAATTCCAGCTGTTGGCGGAGAACCTTGATCATTCGCTCCGTCATGGGTTCGGCTTCTTTGATTCTC
>Ga0335083_10002412_pt1 | contig 24672 bp, 18 predicted proteins | sample Lox_Sample_42_FD_206716 | JGI IMG/M metagenome (GOLD analysis project Ga0335083, IMG submission 206716) | Soil microbial communities from Loxahatchee National Wildlife Refuge, Florida, United States - Lox_Sample_4.2 | ecosystem: Environmental > Terrestrial > Soil > Wetlands | place: USA...
TCCATCTCCAGCGGATCGGCCGTCATCGCGTCGAGCTCGACGTCCGGCGTCACGCCGACGCCCTGGATCGACACGTCGCCCGGCTCAGTGAGGTACTGCGCGATCGTGAGCTTGAGGGCCGCCTTGTCGGGCATGTCCTGGAAGACCAGCTGGACGCTGCCCTTGCCGAACGTCGTCTCGCCCATGATGACGGCGCGGTCGTGGTTCTTCAGAGCGCCCGTCACGATCTCGCTGGCGCTCGCGCTCGACCCATTGACCAGCACCGCGAGCGGGTAGTTCGGCTCCGTGCCCTCGCCGTGCGCGTCCTTCTCCTCGCGGCCCTCGCTCGGATTGCCGACCGTCGCGACGATCGGTCCCTCGTTCACGAAGGTGTCGACCACCTTTGCCGCCTGGTCGAGCAGGCCGCCCGGGTTGCCACGCAGGTCGAGCACGACGCCCTTGAGCTCTCCGCTCTTCTTCATGTCGGCGAGCGCCGCCTGCAGGTCGCTCGTCGTGTTCGCCGCGAACTGCTTCAGGCGCACGTAGCCGATGCCGCCGTCGAGCAGCTTGTGCTCCACCGACGAGACGTGGATGACCTCGCGCGTGAGCTCGAAGGGCTTGGTGCCCTGCCAGCCGTCGGCGCCGTCGCGATGAATCCAGACGGTCACCTTCGTCCCCGGCGCGCCGCGCAGGTGGCTCACGGCCTCGTTGAGGCCCATGTTCAGCGTCGACTCGTTGTTGATCTTGAGGATGCGGTCGTACTTCTTCACGCCCGCGCGACCCGCCGGCGTCGCCGGCATGGGGTTCATCACCGTCAGCAGCTGGTCACGGATCGAGATGACGATCCCGAGCCCGCCGAACTGACCCTGCGTGGAGATGTTCATCTCCTTGTACGCCTCGGGCGAGAGCAGCACCGAGTGCGGGTCCAGCGTGTGCAGCATGCCGTTGCACGCCGCGTACTCCACATCGCGCAGGTCGACGTCCGTCCCGCGCAGGCCGTCCTGCACGAAGGCGAAGACGTCGCGCAGGTGCGAGCTCACGTCCCACGGGCCGACGACGTCGTCGACGCGGAACGTCTTCTCCTGCGTGTCGACGCGGACGCGCACCTGGCTCGGGTTCGTGTCGTCGCGCACCACGATGACCTGCGCGACATCCTTCTGCACGTAGTCGAGCGCCGAGAGGAGCATGTCCTTCGGCTTGACGCGCTTCGGATCGACGTAGCGATCGCGCACCGTCTTGAGCACCTCGTTGACGACCTTCAGCTGCGTGAGGTCGTAGGGCGCCGGCGTCTTGTCGACCGCCACGTTGCCTGCGGCTATCGCTGGCGTCAGGCCCTCCCAGAGGCCGCCTCCGTGCAGATTCGAGGAAAACGCGAGCAGGAGCGCGACGCCGAATGCACCGACGAGGGCGCCGACCTTGGCGAGCCTTTCGAAGAGGGCCATCGATATGAAGTATAGACGCACGTGACGTGCTCGCGACTGGCGGGCCCCTCCTTTTTTCTCGGTCCCCGCGGTCGCGATGGGCGCCGGCGCGCAGTGTCACGGAACCGAACACACCGCCACGGGCGGCATGGGAACAAACAGGGAATTTGTTCGTTCCATCACGGTACAGGCTGCGTTTCCAGCGAAGACATGGATGGGGTAGCCACCGGCCGCCCTGCGGCGGTCGCCCACGAGCAGGTCGCCGCCGACCCACGAGAGTCCCTCCAGGTCGAATCCAGCGGTGGTGAGGGGCGAGCGGGACGCCGTGACGAGGGGTGCGCCCGTGCTCGCGTCGAAGGTCACGAGGGACGTCGCGTTCACGTTCGGGGTCGGATCGGCGACGAGGGCCGTTCCGCAAGAGCCGGAGACCGCGACCTGCGCGACGCTGCCGCCGAGCTTCGCCTCGGGCGTGACGAGGGCCGTCGTCGACGTCGAAGTGTCGAAGCGTTCGATGCCCGCGTCGGCCTCGGTCGCGTCGTCGAAGTTCCCGGGATCGGCCAGCCAGAGGATGGAGCCGGCCTGGGTCACCGTGAATGGGTTGCGGCCGGCGAGGGCGACGGTCGCCTCGATCTTTCCCGTGGCGACGTCGATGCGCAGCATCTGCGATGGCTGGACCGACTTCGGGTAGGGGTTCAGCCGGTCGAGCGCGACGAACGCTTTCTCGCCCGCGGGGGTGTCGACGATCACGATGTTGCTCGCGTCGGGATTGCCGTCGCCGTCGAAGCGCGACAGGTCGATCGTCCGCGCGACGCTCCCGTCGGGCGCGAGCACGAGCACGCTCGCGGCGAGGAACAGCGGGACCCAGAGCGTCCCGTCGTGGGCGACCGCGACGGCGTATGGGTCCGACGTTTCAGGGTGGCTCGCTAGGTGGGCCGAGAATCGTTGCTTCGGGACGCCGCAGCCGTCGAGCTCGAAGACTGCGTCCTCGTCGCGCGCGACGTAGAAGGCGCGACCGGCGGAGACCGACATCGAGGGATCCGCGCCGAGATCCACGGTGGGTGCCACCGAGTCTACGTTGCCGGCGAGCGAGATCGACCCCACGGAGCTCGACGAGTAGTCGCTCGCCGCCCAGAGCGCGGCCGCGTCCGGACACGACGACGGAGCCGCCCCGTTCGAGCCGCTCCCGCCCCCGCACGCGAGGATCGCGGCGAGCGGCGCCGCGAGCGACGACGCACGTCGCGCCCTCATCGCTCGAACCTCGCGCTCACCAGCAGAGATCGCCCCGGCAGCGGGTACTCGTAGTAGTCGCCGATGGGCTCGTGCACCGGTCCGAGCGCCCCCTGGTACGTACCGATCCGCTGATCGAAGAGGTTGCGCACGTCGAGGGCGAGCCGGACGCCGCGGGTGACGTCGACGCGCGCGCCGGCCGAGGCGAGCACGCGCGCAGGGACACCGATGCCACCGGACACGTCGGCGACCATCCCGGTGATCGCGTCGACGCCGAAGCGCACGCTGGCGGGCCCCGCGTACCCGATGAGGTCCGCCACCAGGTCGTTCGCCGGGCGACCCGGGAGCGCGGGGTGAAGGCAGGGACCGACCACCGGCTCGCACGCCGAGTCGTTCTCGGTGACGAGCCCCGTGTATGCCCCGCGCAGCTCTAGCGGACCGAGGCGCACGCGGGCGTCGGCCTCGACGCCTGCGAGGCGCGCGACGCCGATGTTGGTGGCCTTGGCGCGGCCGTAGGCGCCCTGCGGGACGAACGTGATGAGATCGTCGGCCCACGTCGCGAAGCCGTCGAGCTCCAGCGCGACGACCAGCTTGCCGAGCGTGTGCGATGCGCGCGCGCCCGCGTCGACCGTCCACGCCGTTTCCGGCAGCAACGCGGCATCCCCGATGAAGGCGCCGCGATCGCCGTAGAGCTCCACGAAGCTCGGAGGCCGCGCCGTGGCGCCTCCGTGGACGGCGAGCGTCACGAAGTCGAGCGGCGCTTCGATGCCCACGTGTCCGGTCGGCAACACGTCGCCCGTGGTCGCGCCGACGCTCGAGTTGGAGAAGCCGTCGACGCGCCCGGACGCCGCGAGCACCAGGTGATCGGTCGCGTGCCACTCGGCATCGAGTCCGCCACCTGCCGAAGTGCGCGTCGCTTCCGGTGGCGGCGTCGCCCCCGTCGTGAGGCCCGGCTCGAAGTGCTCACCGCTGCCGTCGACGTGCGCTTCGATCGTCGCGTCCTTCGTGATGCGTCCTCGCCAGCCGACGGACCCTCCCGTGGCGGCGATGGTCTGGTCGGCACGCGTCGGGCCGATCGCCACCGAGCCGAGCGCGTCCTCGAGCCTGAGGCCCTCTCTGCGGCCCCACGCACGCGCGCTCAACGTGCCCCGACCTGCACCGCCCGTGAGCTCCGCGGACGCGAGCTCGCGATCCGAATCGAGGCGTGCGAACGGCGTGGGCCCCAGCACGGTGCCGGGTAGCTCCTGGTTACGCGACTGCGCGAGCGTCGTCACCGTGAGCGCACCCTGGCTCTCGCTCGACCATCGAACCGGCAGCGCCCACGACACGAGACCGTCGGCCGCAGCGTGTCCGGCATTGCCTCGCGTCGAGTACACGTCGTGTCCCTGCGAGGACGCCAGCGGATCGAGGTACGTGAAGCCGTCGTCGGCGCGTGATGCGCTGACCGCCACCGCGACGCGGCCCATCCCGACGTCGCTCACGTTGCCGACGCGAAGGCGCGCCTCGCCGAAGCTCCCCACGGCGGCCCACGTCTCGGTCCTCGCCGCCGACGTGGGCTTCGGCGGATCGATCACGAGCGTTCCCCCGAGGCTCCCCGGCCCGAGGGCGGCCGGGGTGAACGTCCGGTGCACGCGGACGACGGCCCCCGGCCACAGCGGGAGCGAAGCCAGATCGAGCGACGGGTCGGCTCCCCCCGTGAGCGGAACCCCCGCGAAGACGACGGCGACCTCGGTGGAGGACGAACCGCGGATGCTCAGCGTCGTGAACGCATCGTCCGCGCCGTAGCGGCGGACGTGCACGCCGGGCAGCGGCTCGACGAGACTCGCGGCGTCGGTGATCTCGCGAGGCGAGTCGTGCTCGTCGGCGCGCGACACGAACCCACCCGCCTCCGTGCCGTGCACCACGACCTCCTCCACCTGCGCCTGGATCACCGCCGGGAGCACGGCCCCCTCAGGGCAGCTCGGCGTTGACGATCGCGATCGCGTCGAGATCGAAGCCATTGGTGTCCGGCCCCGCCTCGGGGCAGACCTCGTCGGTGCGATCGACGATCTTCACGAAGCGCGCGTGCTTCACGCCGATGGTCGCGAGATCGTAGCCGTTGCCGCCCGCCTTCGCCGGATCGAAGGGAGAGATCCCGTTCTGCGGCGTCGAGTACACGACGCCCCATCCGGCGCACGCACCATAAGGAGGTGCAGTGCCGGTGCCGTCGCTGGCTCCTGGGTCGAACGTCGGGTTGCAGGGGAACGGGACCCAGGTCTTGCCGTCGTCGCTGACGCTGACCTCGCCCGGCTCCGCGTACACGTCGTTCGAGTTGCCCGCGATCCAGAACGGGTTCTCGAAGACGATGAAGTCCGGCCCGGGGCCGTCGACGATCGCGTTGGGGGCGAAGGTGACCTCGATGCTGCCGCCGCTCCCGAGGGAGACGACGTCGAGGCTGCCGTGATCGCTGCCACCGCCCACCGGCGGCCCTTCGACGATCCCCGGAAGCGAGGCCGCGCCGAAGCCGGCGCAATCGGTGGGAGAGAACTGGACGACGCCCGTGATGAAGCGACCCGGGGCCGATGACTCCGGCCCCGTCCCCGCATCGCTCCCCCCCTCGTGCGGCATGCCCCCGTCCGGCCCTTCGTTCGTTCCCCCGTCCATCCCCTCGTTCGGGGGAGGTTCGGCGTCTGATGAGGTGGAGGACGGCGACGAGGACGAGCCGCATCCCGTCGCAGCCGCACCCACCACGGCAATGGTCACCAGCGCTAGGGCGCGGGCCATAGCTGTGCCCCCGAGACGAACCCCGGCCCGACCCCGCCCGCGTCGTCCGCGGGGAACGGGTTGGTCCCGAGCGTCGTCACTCCGCCGTCCGCGATGCTCACCGACACGACGGTCCACGGCCCGATGCCACCGTCGGCCGCGATGGGCTGGGTGATGCCCACGAGGTTACCCTGGCCATCCAGCGAGAATGTCTGCGGCGCGTTCGGGATCGCCGGCCCCAGCGTGCTCGAGCTGGGATCCCACATGTACGCGGTGTCGAGCTGCACGATGACGTGCTGCGCGTCCACGTAATAGAGGCCGGAGGGGAAAGCGGCTGCCGTGAGATCCACGAGCTTCTGCGCCGTCCCGTCGGTCAGCGAGATGGCGTCGATCTCGCGCTGCACGAGCGGCCCTGCGCCACCGTCGCCGTCGGACTGGTTGCACCCGGACTGGAGCACGAGCAGTCGGTCGTTCGGCCCGTCGTAGACCATCGCGCTCGGAGAGAACGCCGGGTCGTAGCCCGGCAGCGTCCAGCCCATCGAGCCGCCGTCGGGATTCAGGTCGACGAGCGTGTCGCTCGTCGTGTCGATGGCCACGATCGTCGGCGACGTCGGCGCGCACAGCAGCGTGTAGCCGTCGGAGGCCACGTCGAACCGGTCGATGTTCGCGAGCAGCACGTACACGCGCTGGGTGGTCGAGTCGTAGTAGCCCGCCGTCATCTCGACGTAGCCGTCGCCGTCCGCCTGGAGCTCCGAGCTCAGGTCGATGGTCTTGGTCGGCGCCCCGCCGTCGACCACCTGCGAAGAGTCGAGCACCGCCATGAGGTTGCGCGTGTAGCGGAGCACGTACGTCTTGGTGCCGGCGCCGACGACGATACCGTCTGGGTCCGAGTAAGGCGACGAGTACCCGGCGTCCGCCGCGTAGTCGTTCAGGGCCACGCTCCACGACGACTGCACCTGCCACGGCATCAGCGGATCGAGGCGCGCGACCACGTCGCTCGCCTGCTCGAGGAGCCATGGGCTGTTGGGCGTCACGAACGTCGTGCCGATGAACCCGGGGTAGACGTAGAACCCGTCGATGGTGCCCGACTGCAGCCCGAACGCGACGAGCTCACTCTGCGTGCTGCCGTTGAACGAGAGGAGGAGCCGCGCCGGGGTCGAACCCTGGGCGTCTCCGCCGTCGCCGGCGTCGGCACCCACCTGCCCGTCGTTGCCCTCCCCTCCGTCACCGTTGCCGGCTTCATAAGGAGGTGCGTCGAACGACACCGACCCGTCGGTCCCTCCGTCCGGGAGCGCCAGGACCGTATCGTCCCCGCAACCCGTGAGCACGACGCCGCCGGCACCCGCCGACACGACGGCGCCCAAGGCAGCCAGACCCAACCACTCGTTCTTCATGATCCCTCTTGCCGCACCCACCCCGGCGCGGACGGTTTACGAGGTGAACGCGTGCTGGATCCGGTCTCCGGACTCCCGGGTGTGGCGCTCTCGCGCCGCCTCCCTCGGACCCTTCCCGGCGCTTCCTGCGAAGCACCAGTGGCTACGTCCGAGATCGTCCCCGGTCACCGTGGCGGGGGCCGCGCCGGATTCTCACCGGCTTCCCATGCGACCCAGCACGTGATGGCGACGCCCGGGAGGCAACGCGCCGCCCGAACCGCCACGAGGGTTGCTCTACCGCAGAGCGGGTCGACGTTCAACCCGGCTCACCGCAAGCACCCCTTCGCCTCCTACGCGAGGTGCCGAAGCAGAAACTCTCGCTGCGCGCGGCTCGCTTCGTCGAACGACGCACTCGAGTGATAGAGCATCCCGAAGTGGCCGCCGTCGGTCTCGACCCATTGCTTGGGCTCGGGCGCGGCGTCGAACGCCATGCGCGTCACCGCCGGGTTGCATCCACCCATCTCGTCCTCCGGCGAGGCGACGACGAGGAGAGGAGCCTTGAGGTGCGGCGCGCAGACGACCGCGTTGGGCGACGCCGGCGCGACGAGCGTGGCCCAGTTCTCCCAGCGTGACCCGAAGCGGGCGCCGTGCTCGATGAACCACCGGTACGCGGTCAGCGCCTTGAGCAGCGAAGGCGTGCCTTGCTGGTCGCACGAGACGACCGGGAGCGGCCCGATGGTGTTCTCGGGGGTGGCGCTCACGTCGCCGTGGAGAAGCTTCTCCCGGATGGCGGCGAACGCAGAGCCGTCGCGATCGGGCGGCGGCGGATTGTCGCCGCACGCCGGCACCTGGGCGATGATCGCCCGCACGCGCGCGTCGACCGCGCCGACCACGATGACCTCGGCGGCGCTCATGCTGTCCCCCCAGATCGCCATGCGCGTGCCGTCGACGTCGGCGCGCCCGCTCAGGAAGGTCAGCGCGTCGCGGTAGCCGCGCGCTTGCACCCACTTGTTGATCTGCTGGCGGGGCTCGCCGCCGCTCATGCCGAAGTTGCGATGGTCGTACAGCAAGACGGCGAAACCCGCGTCGTGGAACACCTCGGCGTATCGGTCGGCTGTCATCCCGCTCACCGTGGCGGACAGGCCGTGAGCCATGACGACGGCGGCGGGCGGACGCCCCGAGCTCGGACGGACGTAGAGCCTGCCCCGGAGGGTCGCGCCCTCCGAGGGGAATTCGACGTTGGAGAACACGATGTCACCGCCTCTCGATGACGACCTCGAGGTACTCGCTCGGCAGGACCAGCGAGCGATCCTTCGAGCGGTTGCCTCGCTCGATGAGCGCGAGCAGATCGTGCGTGAACGCCGCCTGTCGCTCGGAGTCCAGGGCGGCGAAGGTCTTGTTCATCGGGCCGTAGTACGTGCGGAAGACCTCGATCCAGTGCATGGGCGACCGGTAGCGGAACACGAACTCGCGAGGAGTGATGGCCACGTGCTTCGCGTTCGCGCCGAAGAGCTCTTCCAGCCGCGCGCGCGTGCCCCAGAGCCCGGGAGAGCGGATCCCGGGGGCAGGCGGCACGTACTTGCCGATCGTCTTGAAAAGCTGGCCGATGAAGCTCTCCGGTGTCCAGTTGGCGAGCCCGATCCGGCCCCCGGGCTTGCACACGCGGGCGATCTCCCGCGCCGCTTGCTCCTGATCCGGAGTGAACATCACGCCGAACGTCGACATCACGACGTCGAACGACGCGTCGGCGAAGGGCAGCTTTTCGACGTCCGCCTCCTGGAAGCGGACGACGTGACCCTCGGCCGCCGCGCGCTTCTTCCCCGACTCGAGCAGCGACGCGACGTAGTCCGTCGAGGTGACGTCGCACCAGCGGCGCGCCGCGGCGAGCGTGGCGTTGCCGTTGCCGGCGGCCACGTCGAGGACGCTCGCGCCGGAGCGCAGATCGAGCGCCTCGCACAGCAGCTCGCCGACGAGCTGCAGCGTCGTGCCCACGACGGCGTAGTCGCCGGTCGACCAAGCAACCTGCTGCCGCGCCTTGACTGCGTTCAGATCCACCTTCGGTTCGATGTTGGGTTGGTCCATGCCCGCAGTGTTGCGGACCGCGTGCGCGCAGCCCATGGGACGGCGGTCCCGAGTCCGCTCGAACATCAGACGGGCCGGTAAGAAAACCGGGACGGGTGTCCCGGATCAGCGACGCTCTTCGACGACGAGCCCCGCCTCGCGCGCCCGCACGATGGCCTGCGCGCGGTTCTCGACGCCGAGCTTGCCGAAGACGCCGGTGATGTGGTTTCGCACGGTCTTCTCGGACAGATCGAGATGCGCCGCGATCTGCGCGTTGTCGAGCCCGCGCGCGATGTGCTCAAGGATCTGCCGTTCGCGCGGCGTCAGGTTCGGGAACGCTTCCTGGCCTTCGCGTGCGCTTCCGACGAACGCCTCGATCTCCTCGATGACTCGGTCGAACGACGGCTCTCCCGGCGTCGGGACGTGGCTGCGCGTCTCCAGCGGAACGAGCCGTGCGCCGGGGATCCCGGAGGCGATGAACAGCCCTTCGTCGAACGGAGCGCAGATGTCGCCGCGGGTGTGGAGCACGAGCGTCGGGCACGCCACCTGCGCCAGACAGGGAGAGGCGTCGATGTCGCTGAAGCTCGCGACGAGCTTCGCGGCGTGGTGCGGCGTGCACGACATCCGCTGCAGCTCGTTGAACGAGCGAACCTGCTCCGGGTTGGCGTTCGGGAAGATCTGGTTCGTGAAGAGCTGCAAGAAGGCGGGGTTGCCCTGTCCCCACCCCACCTCGATGAGCTTGATCTGGGCCTGCTGGCTCTCGAGCTCGGCCGCCGTCGGGTTGCGACGGAGCGGCCCGCGCGCGAAGGCGCCGAGCAGCACGAGATGGCTGACCCGGTCGGGATGCTTGACCGCGTAGGCCATCGACACCGCACCTCCCTGCGAGATGCCGAGCAGCGCGAATCGATCGAGCTTGGCTGCATCGACGACCGCCTCGAGGTCGGCCACGAGGACGTCCAGCGATGCGTCCGTCGCGTCGCGGTCGGATAGCCCGCAACCACGCGAATCGTATCGATGAAAGCGGTAGCGCGCGCCGAGCGCGTCGAACCAGGGTCGCCAGACGGGCGTGCGCCAGTCCCGGTCGATGTTCGTGAGCCAGTGTGCCGCGCGGACGAGCGGATACCCCTTGCCGTGCACCGCGTAGGCGAGGCGTGTCCCATCCGCCGAGTGGGTGAAGCGGATGTCCTGCGCAAAGGGCGGCATTTACCGCAAGGCACACGGGGTCGGGTCGCTCTTGGCAACGCACCGCGCGCTGACGAGAGAGGGGATGACGCCCCTGCTCGAGGATCGGAGGCTGGCTCGCCAGCATCGCCCGCGACCTCGGGATAATCGGTCACGAGTCAGCCTCGTTCGCGCACGATCACGCGAGAATCGGGCGCGACCTTGCGATATTCGGGCGTGATTGAGCGAAACTCGCACGCGATTCTCGCTCAATTGTCACCGACAATCATGATCATCGTGGCCGACTGAGCGAGGGTCGGACCGGACCGTTGGTGAACCGTGCACGACTTTCGCACGGTCGTCACCGCCGCCCGGTCGATCGGTCGGCGGTGAGCGAAGTTCTCCAGCCAAGGCGGAGCAACCGCTGCCTGTGTCGGCAAGGGACGCCTCAATGTGTGCTGCACGATTGCGTCTGCAATGAATTTGGCAGCAATCTGGGCTGAATACGACGGCACCTCGTAACACGTTCGACATATTTCACGGCGATGGGGAACAGAACGTCGCTCGGACTCGCCTTCACCGTCCCTCTCCTCGCGGCGTGTGGAGGCTCGGAGAATGTGCGGTCGTCGGAAACGGACATCACCGCCTCGACGAACATCGAGCACGTCGTTCTCATCGTGCAGGAGAACCACACGTTCGACTCGTACTTCGGGAGCTGGTGCACCGCGCCTTCGGGGTCGAACCCGTCGTGCACCCAGGGGCCGTCCTGCTGCGAGGCGGCGCCGGCCAGGGATCCGTCGGGCGCCGCGCCCGTGACGCTCGATGACTCCGAGAACGCCGCGTACGACCCGAATCACGATCAGTCGTGCGAGCTCCAGGAGATCGACAACGGCAAGATGGACCACTTCGTCTCGGGCACTTCGTGCTCGAGCGCGAACAACTTCGCCATCGCGCCGAGTGCCGCCATGCAGCAGTACTGGAGCTGGGCGGGGCAATACGCGATCGCCGACCGCTGGTTCCAGCCCATCGCGGGAGCTTCGAGCTCGAACGACATGTACTTGGCGACTGCGCGCTTCGTCTTCCTCGACAACGCGTACCAGCCCAACACGAACGGCCGGGGCTGCGATCTCCCGCCGACGCCGACCAAGGAATACAAGGGACAGACGACGATCGCGGATCTCCTGCTGAAGGGCGGGAAGACCTTCGCGGCGTACGCCGAGGGCTACCACGCCATGGTCTCGTCGTGGCTGTGTCCGGCGGCGCCGTCCGATTGCACGATGACGCCGTTCCGGCTGCCGACGCCGCCGTGCGACTACTCGCCGGGCGACATTCCCTTCGAGTTCTATTCGCAGTTCGCCGACAACTCGAAGTACATGAAGGACCTGAACGATCTCACGACCGACATCCAGAATGGCACGCTGCCGAACTTCTCGTTCGTCAAGCCCGTGGGATACAAGAGCGAGCACCCGGGCTACGGGACGACGATCGCGAACGGCGTGAAGGCCGTGAAGCAGGTGGTCGACCTGATCGAGAACTCGGCCTTTGCAAACGACACGCTCGTGCTCCTCACGTGGGACGAAGGCGGCGGCTTCTTCGATCACGTGGCGCCCCCGCCGACGAGCACGGTCGACAATCAGCCGTACGGCATGCGCGTGCCGGTGCTGGCCATCGGACGCTTCGCGCGCAAGGGAAGCGTCTCGCACGTCGTGATGGAGCACTCGTCGATCCTGAAGTTCCTCGAGCTGAACTTCCTCGGTACGACGGGACAGCTCGGCGCCCGCGACACGAACGTGGCGAACATCGGGAGCCTGCTCGATCCCACCCAGACGGGGATCGTCGTCCCCGAGAACTAGTCGCCGTTCGGGTACGCTCGGGGCATGGAAGGCTGGGATCAGGACGCGCACGTGCGCGCCATCGAGCACGCCGGTTACACCATCATCCGCGACTTCCTCTCGCCGGCCACTCTCGCCGAGGTGCGTCGCGTGCTCGCCTTCTACCTCGGTAGGCACGGCGGCCGGAACAACTTCGAGGGGTACGAGACCGAGCGCGTCTACACGCTCGTGGCGCGCGGGCGGATCTTCTGGGACATCGCCCTCGATCCGCGCGTCCTCGCGCTTTGCGGACGCTTCCTCCTCCCGAACTTCCTCCTGACCGCGAGCCAGGCCATCGAGATCCGCCCCGGCGAGACGCCGCAGCCGTTTCACACGGACGACTCCTTCTACACGGTGCCGCGACCGAGGCCGATGATCTCGCTCTCGACGATCGTCGCGGTGGACGCCTTCACCGCGGAGAACGGCGGCACCGAGGTCGTCCCGGCAAGCCACGTCTGGGACGACGCGCGGATCGAGCCGTTCATCGGCGAGATCACCGCGGAGTCTCCGACCCGCCAGGAGCCCATCGCCGCGCTCGCGCGGCCCGTCGAGATGCCGGCGGGAGCGTGCGTCGTCTTCGCAGGGACGCTCGTTCACCGCGGCGGCGCGAATCGCTCGGCCGCGCCGCGCCTCGCGTTCTCCAATCAGTACTGCCAGCCGTGGGCGCGCCAGCAGGAGAACTTCACGCTCTCCGTCCCAGTGGAGGTCGCGCGCGAGATGCCGCCCGCGCTCCAGTCGCTCCTCGGCTTCTCGATCCACCCCCCGTTCATGGGGCAGCTCACCGCGAGCCATCCCGCGAAGGCGCTCGAGCCGGGATACGAGAACCGCGTCGTCGCGCAGGCGGCGGCGGCGGGCGCGCGCCTGCCGGAGTAACGGCTTGCAGTTGACTGCATATGCAGTCGGATACATATTCATCGTCGTGGAGCTCCTGACCTCCGAAGACTTCTCGCGCTGGTTCGCTTCACTCGACGAGCGCACCGCGGAGGACGTCGCGGCGACGCTCGAGGTCATCGGGCAGCTCGGCACCGAGAAGGAGGCGCCCGGCAGCAGCGAGTGGCTCACGTGGTACGAGCATCCCAGTCTGTCGGCGCGGCTGCGAGGGCTGGATCCGCACCGTGGCGTGGACCCTCGCCTCTTGCAGTCGATCCACGACTGGGGCGTGTTCAACGGATATGCGCGGCGGGTGATCAAGCACCTGGAGTCGCGGGCGTTCGTCGAGCGCCTCGGGCAGCTTCCGCCGGCCGCTGCCACGGCGGTGCGCGACGCAGTGACCGAGATCAGGAAAACGGTGACTCGGCGGCTCCTCGCGCTGGCCGACTACCGGGGTAGGAAGAAGCTCTGGATGCGTGCGCCCACCGGCGCCGAGGTGCTCGAGCTCGCGCGGTTCGGCGACGTGCAGGAGATTCGCGACGCGTACCTCAGGGCGCTGGCCGCGGCCGGCTTCGACGTGGTCGACGTCCCCGCCCATTCGCCGGCGCTGCGCGAGATTGGCCTGCGCGTGCCGGCTCCGGGACTGCGACTGCTCTACGGCATCGACGTCGGGCGGAACCGCGGGCTCGTCGTGCTCGGGGAGCGCTTCGATCGCAGCTTCTACGGCGACTCGGTGCGTCGTGCCGAGCGCCTTTGGCAAGAGTTCCTTGCCAGCGAGCCGCAGCCGACGCAGCCCGCGGGGGAACGTTGAGGGAGAAGACCGCCTTGCAGACCCGCAGCTGGAAGTCCGTCCGTTCCGAGAAACTCACGCGCGCCGCCGTGGCGCGGGCCAAGGCGCGTGCGCGCGCGCAGATCCAGGAGATGACTCTCCAGGAGCTGCGGCAGGGCCTCGAGATGACGCAAGTCGACGCGGCGCGCGCCGCCGAGATGACGCAGTCGGAGCTCTCGCGCCTCGAGAGCCGCGGTGACCATCGCATCTCCACGCTTCGGCGCTACGTCGAGGCCCTCGGCGGGCGACTCGAGGTCACCGCCGTGTTCGGCTCGCGGCGCGTGAAGCTCACCGAGGTGTGACCCGCACCTAAGTGGTCCGGCCCCCGATCGCCCCCGTAGCATCGGGGCAGGTGCTCGTGCGCGCGAGAGGCTTCGCAGCTCGGCTCGCGGTGCTGGCGGCAGCGCTCACGCTGGCTCCGGAGGCGAGAGCCGACGACGACACGTCGGTCCCGGAGAACGCCGCGGTGCCGCCGCGGGCGATCCCGCCGAGGCGTCCCCCCGCGGGCCTCGGCGCCAAGCGCCGTCTCACCGACGAGGACTTCGACCGCAAGAACGAGGACTTCTACTTCACCGGCCTGCCGCTGCTCGCGTACGACCCGCTCATCGGCTTCGGCGCCGGAGCGCGCGTCTACCTCTATTACGACGGCAGGAAGGACGACCCGCTCTTCGCATACACGCCCTACCTGCACCGCGTCTTCGGGCAGGTCTTCTTCGGCACCGGCGGCATCCAGGACCACGTCATCGACTACGACGCGCCCGCCTTCCCCGACTCCGACTACCGCGTGCGCGCCACCCTCGAGTACGACGCCGACACCAACTGGCCGTACTTCGGCGTGGGCTCGCGCACGCTCGCGCCGCTCTCGTACGCCGGCAACCCGGGCGCCACGTATTCGCAGATGGGCGACTACCGCAACGCGGTCAACGCGGCGCGATCCGACGGGACGACGTACGCGCGGTACAACGTCTACGGGCTGCAGCGTCCGATCATGCAGCTCGCGCTCGAACGCAACCTGCTCGGCGGCGTGATGCGAACGATGGTCGGCGCCAACTTCACCAACGCGAGCATCCACGACTACACAGGCAAGCAGACCAACGCAGTCGGCGCGAACGGCCAGACGGTCCAGGCGACCGAGGCGCCGACGCTCCTGGCGAGCGACTGCGCCAAGGGTCTGGTCGTCGGGTGTAACGGAGGCTGGGACAACGTCCTGCGCCTCGCGATCTCGCTCGACACGCGCGACTTCGAGCCCGACCCGAACGACGGCGTGTACGCCGAGCTGTCGAGCGAGTTCGGCACGCGGCTCCTCGGCTCGCAGTTCGAGTACATGCGCCTGATGCTGAGCGTGCGCGGTTTCTACAGCCCCATCCCCAGAGTGGCCGACCTCGTGATCGCGGCGCGCGGGCTCTACGAGATCCAGACGCACGGCACGCCGTTCTTCTCCATGACGCTGATGCCCTTCGTGGACGACAACCATGCGGGGCTCGGCGGGCTGCGGTCGCTGCGCGGGTACTTCCAGAACCGCTTCGTGGGGCCGGACTTCGCGCTGGGCAATCTCGAGCTGCGATGGACGTTCGTGAAGTTCCGCGCGCTCAAGCAGGGCTTCGCGCTGGAGGCCGTGCCGTTCGTCGACGCGGGACGCGTCTTCGACAGCGTCGGCCAGACGACGTTCGACGACTGGAAGTTCGACGGGGGCCTCGGGCTGCGCATCGCCTGGAACGAGGCGACGATCATCATGATCGACTACGCGCGCAGCGTGGAGGACGACGCGCTGTACATGAACTTCAACCACATCTTCTGAGACCGGCACGGCGGCGCGTCAGGGCCAGCGCACCTCGACGGTCAAGGTATCGGTCGTGTGCTTGACGAGATCCACCTGCGCCTCGGGCGTCCCGCAGAGGGTCATCATCGACTGGATGGCCCCCTTGGTCAGCAGCCGGTAGAGCGTGTCGTCGAAGTAGGGGAAGCGGCTGTACTGCACGACGCCGGTGTTGTCTCCGGTCTCCACTTCGACGTGCCCGGACCCTCGCCGCATGATCGACCACATGGTCGGGATCTTCCGGAGCATCATGCCCGGCGGGACGATGCGCAGCAGCGCGCGGAAGAAGTGATGGATCCCGAGGAGCGAGGCCTCCTCGATGATGCGCACGAACTCCACGGGGTTCTTCCTGGCGAGGACCGCGTTCATGGCCGCCAGCGTGTGCTGCAGCGTCGCCTCCGGGTACCACTCCGACGGGAGCGCAGAGGTGACCACGAGGCCGTGCTCGGGGCCCATGTGCGCGGTGAGCTCGTCGAGCGCGTCCTGGCCGTAGTTCTCGAGGACGTAACGCCGTCCGATCGTGAACCAAAGGCCCTTGACCTCGCTGGGGAGGAGCGGCTCGGTCATCCATGGGCCAGCTTGCCATAACCCGGCCCCGGGGCGCCGAGGATCACCCGCCGTCGGCACTGGTCGCGAACGTCGCCTGCATGAGGACGACGTTGTAAGGGTCCCAGGTCGACATCGTGTGCGTCACGACGAAGCTGCCATCCGGTTGAAGTTGCACCTGCGGTAGGAGGTACGTCGCATAGAAGCCGGCATCGTTGCAATGGATGATCTGCTGGCCGACGCAGGCGTCGGTGTTGCAGCAATAGAGGTTGCGAAAAGCGGGGTCAGCCATGTCGTAGACGACGATGTCGTCAGTCCAGGGCCCCTCCGGCGCGTCGGCGAAGCGCGCGACGATCTGGTTGTGCTGCGCCGTCTGCTCCTCGGCGAGGAGCATCCAGCGATCGATGGAGGCGAAGTAGCGGACCGACGTTTCGCCGAACCCGGGGACGTCCACGACGGGCGCGCCCCGTTTCGTGCCCCACGTGCCACTTGCCGCGTCGTAAAGGTCGAAGCCGCCCGGCGATGCGAGATCCGTGAGGAGCTTGCGCGCGAGGTGGACGGGGCTCTTGCGGTAGTCGCCCGTGCCGAAGAGATAGACGTAAGCGCCCGACACCTCGGCGGCGACGTTGACGAAGTCGCCGTAGAGCGGCCCGTTGGCGTCGAAGAGCTCGTCGACGGGATAGAGGATCTGGTAACCGGGGCTCGCGGTGGTCGACGGCGACGCCCACTGCGCGAGATACGAGGCCTTCATGACGACGTCGCTCGGCGAATCGACCGTCGTGTAGAAGAGGTAGATCGACCCGCCTGCGGAGAAGCCACCCGACGGGACCTCGAAGTCACCCGGCAGCTGCGGGTACGCGCCCTGGCCAGCAGGGTTGTGGATGTACTGAGAGAGCTGCTGTCCCGATGGCGCCGTCATCCAGCCGGCCGCGAAGTCCGCGACGATGGTCGGGTCCTGCATCGGCCCGACGCTCTGCGAGGGAGGCAGCGTGACGAACGAGAGGTCGGTGCAGAGCACGTTCGGCGATGCCGCAACCGTGGCCGAGGGGACGCTCGCGAAGCCCACGGCGTCGGGGAGCGACTGACCGGGCTGCCAGATGCCCTTGTAGCCCTGCGAGTCTCCGAAGAAGAAGTACAGGGTTCCGTTCTGGTCCACGGGGATGCCGAGATCCGTCCCGAGCAGGTTGGCGCGCGTCTGCGTCTGGTTCGCCGTGGGATCGCTGTTGGACTGCCCGTTGATCAGCTTGCAGACCTCGCTGCTGCCGGTGAGGCGCGGGATCGGGCGCGCATGCGGGGGAGGCACGTTGCCGCCGTCTGCCGGTCGAGCGGCGTCGCCCCCGGTATCGGGCGTGCTGGCGTCGCTCGTCGTCGATCCCGCGTCGACCGGTCCGCCGTCGTCGCCGGGCGGCGTCGTCATCGACGAAGAGGAGGACCCGCTGGATGCACCAGCACCGCAGGCCATGCTCGCGGCTGCTCCGAGCCACAGGACGACCCCGGATCGGGCACACCCCAGGCGCGGACGCAGACGCATCGATGCACAGGATTGCACGACTGGTGCCGCCCGTTTCCGCGGTCAAATCGCCTGCCACCCGCGAACAATCGCGACGTCGTCGCGAACCCCCGCGAGGGGTCACCGGTCTTGCGACAGGAGGCGGCGCCACGCGACCTCCAGGCGCTGTCCGCGCGCGCGCTCGGCAACCGAGGCGAGCGCCCGATCTCTCGCCCAGCGCTTCGAGGCATCGTCCGACGGAGCTCCCGCGAAGCAGCGATCCACCGCCTCGAGAACGCCTCGCGAGGCGCGGAGAGCGCCCGCCAGCGCGACGTGAGCCGAAGGATCGAGGGGCGCGAGCTCCGAGATGCCTCGCAGCGATGCGATCGCGCCGAGCGCGTCCTCGACGACGGCCTGGGGCCACCGTCTCGCACGCGCCTCGACGGTGACGTACGCGAGGATCGCCGCCATCACGTGCACGTCCTCGAGCGTGCGGAATGGTTTCACGTACCGCTCGAACCCGTCGCCCTCGAGCACTCCATCGACCGGTGCACCTTCGAACACGATCGTGGCGTGCGGCACCTCGGGAGCGAACGCGAGCTCGGGCATCGGCTCGATGCGCACGCCCGGCGCGTGCGGATCGACGCGCACGACGCGCAGCACGTTTCTCCCCTCCTCTTCGCCAGCCTTCGCCAGGACCAGGAGCACGTCGGCGATCGGCGCGAGCGTCGCGAAGCGCTTCTCGCCCGTGACCGCGCCCGTTGCCTCGTCGAGCCGCGTGGTGATGGTGCGCGGGTGGGCCCCTTGCGCCTCGGTCGCGCAGAGCGCCGGGATCTGCGCGCGCGAGACGCCGGGAAAGAGGACCTCGAAAGCCGCGCGGATGCCGGCGACGAACGCGTACCCGACGCGGTCGGCGAGCGCGCCACCCTCCAGCGCCGCCTCGAACGGTGCACCACCGAGGCCGCGCAGCGTCGACAGGAAGTCCGCGAGGGACGTGACGGCCCTCGGTTCACGTGCGCCGACGAGCGCGGAGAAAACCTTCTCGAAGCCCACGGCCATCGTCAGTAGCTCTCGCATCGGCGCACGCGCAAGAACTGCGTGTTGCACCCGTGCCAAGGGTGGTCGAATCGATCCAGGCGCACGACCGTCACGGTGCTCGACGATCGACGATTACGCCTGGATTTGCCGTCGGCCGCGCACGGAACGGGCGATGCACTGGGTCGTCCGGAGAATGGCGCCCAGCGAAGAGGCGATGGATCTCCTTCCCGTCCGCCGCCGGATGAAATTCTTGCGCGACGGCTCGACGCGTACCGCCGAGCTGGTGTTCTGCGAGACCCACGGAGAGTCGGTGCCGATATCGCGGTGTGCGACCTGCCCCTTCAGCGGCAACGTCGCGTGGGCGTTGAACGGGTCGAGCGCCACGGTCGAGTGTTGCCGCTTCTCGCTGCCGATGGCTCGCTCCGCGTCGGAGCCACGGCCGAGCGTCGCGCCATTGCGCGGTCCGGGGGCCGTGGAGGTGGCCGCGATGCTTCCGGTCGGTCTGAGCATCGCACGCACCGTGGTGTGCGTCGCGCACGACGCGCCGCCGTCGGTCGCCATGCGCGCGCTCGCGATGGAGTCCAGCGCTCACGGCGTCGCCGTGGTCGACGAGAGTGATCGCTTCATGGGCATGTTGAGTCGCACGACGGTGTCCCTTGCGTACCTGCACTCCGGGAGCCGGGCAGCGGACCACGTGACGGCCGCGTGGTGCTCGGTCCACGAGCGCGAGTCGCTCGGCAACGCGTTCGCCGCGATGACGGCGAAGCACGCCCGCGAGATCGCCGTGCTGAGCGAGGACGGAGTGCTCGTCGGCGTGCTGCGCGACATCGATGCGTTGCGGTTCGTCTCCTTCGTGTCCCGCACGGGCCAGCGCCCGCCGCTCGACGACGCCGCCTGAGCACGACGCGATAACATCGAGCAGTGCGGATCGCATGGTGGACCGTGCTCGGAGTCGCCGTCTGCGCGTGCGGTGGCAGCGGCGCCGGTCAGACCGGCGGCGATGGCGGGATCGACTCCTCCTCAGGCGGCAGCAGCGGAGGGTCCAGCGGCAGCGGCTCGGGCAGTGGCGGCTCGAGCTCCAGCTCGGGCGGTGGAAGCAGCGCGAGCTCCGGCGGCAGCTCCGGGGGCGGCTCTGGCAGCAGCTCGGGGAGCAGCTCCGGCGGTGGAGACGGAGGCACCCTCGCCACCGGCTCGATCTGCCCGCACGTCGCGGCGGGCGACTACGAGCAATACAGCCTGCCCCCGACCACGGGCCTCCCCTCCGGCGTCACCGCGCTGACCGACTGGACGCAGCACCCGGCGCACGGCGGCTGGAACGGCGCGCAGCAGATGGACGATTGCCGCTACCAGGCCGATCCCGGCGGCTTCCAGACGTGGCACGGGAAGGCCGCTGCCCGGCTCGAGGTCAATCCCGGCGACGATCCGCTGAACCTCGGCGAGAACAGCGAGCGCACCGAGTGCCTCACCGAGCAGGACGCGAGCGGCAACCAGTGGAACGAGGGCCCCTCGAGCGGAACGCTCTACTACGCCACGAGCTACTACTTCTCGAAGAGCTGGGCGGCGACGTCCTACCCGTACTCGGTCTTCGAGTCGGGCGGCAGCAGCTGGCCGGGCAACGTGTCGACCGACTGCGGCAGCGCCGGCAACCTGTGCAACAGCTGGTCGCTCGTCCTCCAGTTCCACGGTCCGGGCGGCGGCACCCCGTGGGCGGTGCTCGCTGCAGGAAGCACTGCACCGGGCGCGCCCCAGAAGATGTGGCTCAGCGGCTCGCAGGACGTGCAGTTCTCGGACGGCGGGCAGCTCGTGCCGGGAGCATGGGTGGACGTCGTGATCGAGGTGGATTGGGCGACCGCCGCGATCAAGATCTGGCGCCGCAACGAGGGCCAGGCGGGTTTCACGCAGGTTGTCGCGACCACCTTCCCCGCGGCCGTGAGCGGGACGTACATGAAGCAGGGCCTCTATCGCGGCGGCAACGTGAGCGGCCGCACCGACGTTCTCTGGGTCGGCCCGACGGCGCGGGGCTCGACGTTCCCGGCCGTCGAGCAGGCAGCATTCGGCACGAACGCGGGACCGTAGAAGAGCTCGCCATTGACGGTCGACCGCTCGGTCGTCGACAATCGAAAGCTGAGTAATTCCATGTCCCTCTCGGCGTCGAAGCGGTTCGAGGTCGTGCGCTGCCTCGGAGAAGGCGGGATGGGCGTCGTGTACGAGGCCCTCGACCGCGAACGCGGCGCGCGCGTCGCCGTGAAGACGCTGCGGCACCTCACCGCCGATTCGCTCGCACGCCTGAAGCGCGAGTTTCGAGCGATGCAGGATGTGCAGCACGAGAACCTCGTGACGCTCGGCGATCTCGTCTCGGAGGGCGACACCTGGAGCTTCACGATGGAGCTCGTCGAGGGACCCGATCTCCTCGACTACGTGCGCACCGGCACCATCTCGATCGGCGAATCGAACGCGCACCCCTCGCACAACGGCGAGGGCCCGCTTGCGCTCGCGCCCACGCTCCCCTTCCGACGCGCGCCGGCCGGCGACCGCTTCGACGAGACGCGCCTTCGCGCCTCCTTCCGCCAGCTGGCCGACGCGCTCTGCGTCCTGCATCGCGCCGGCCTGGTGCACCGCGACGTCAAGCCGTCGAACGTCCGAGTCACACCCCAGGGCCGCGTCGTTCTGCTCGACTTCGGGCTCGTCGCGAACATCGCCGGCGACCACCCGTCGATGCTGCAGCTCGTGGGGACGCCCGCGTACATGGCGCCGGAGCAGGCGGAGTCGGGCCGCGTCGGACCCGAGGCCGACTGGTACGCCGTCGGCACGATGCTGTTCGAGGCGCTGACCGGCAAGCTGCCCTTCGAGGGCGCGCCGCTGCAGGTCCTCATCCGCAAGCAGCGCGAGGAGCCGCCGCCGCCAGGCTCGATCGTCGACGGTTTGCCACCGGACCTGGATGCCCTCTGCGTGCGCCTCACTCGCTTCGATCCGCGTCAGCGTCCGAGCGGCATCGACGTGCTGCGCGCATTCGGCGGCGACGTATCCGGCGGCGCGAGCGGCGCACGGTCGATGACGCAGGTGGCCCCCTTCGTGGGGCGCTCCGAACAGCTGGAGGTGCTCGCCTCGGCGCTCGAGGAGGCCAAGAAGGGTGAGCCGGTCGCCGTCGTCGTCGAGGGCGAGTCCGGCGTGGGCAAGTCGGCGCTCGTCCGTCGTTTCCTCGACGGGCTCGCGACCGCGGACAGCGGGGCCGCAGTGCTCACGGGCCGCTGCTACGAGCGAGAGTCGGTGCCGTTCAAGATGTTCGACGGCATCGTCGACTCGCTGACGCAGCTGCTCGCCCGGCTGCCTCGCGACGAGGTGCGGCAGATCGTTCCGGCGCGACCGATGGCGCTGCTCAAGGTGTTCCCGGTGCTGCGTCGCGTGGCGGAGGTGGCCGAAGCGGCGCGCGGTCCGCTGCCGGCCCTCGATCCGCAGGAGCTTCGAAGTCGCGCGTTCGCAGCGCTGCGCGAGCTGCTCGTGCGACTGAGCGACCGGCACGCCCTCGTGGTCGCCGTCGACGACGCGCAGTGGGCCGATGCCGACAGCTTCGCGATGCTCCCCGAGCTCGTGCGGCCGCCCGACCCGCCCCGGATGCTCATGGTGATGACGGTGCGCACGTCGACGTCGGTCGAATCGCTGCAAGGCGGAGCCGCTTCACCGCCGGCGCAGTCGCTCGACAAGGCCCTCGCGGCGACGCAGAGCAAGGTGGTCCGACTGGGGCTCGACCGACTGTCGGACGGCGAGGCGCGCAAGCTGGCCTCGACGCTGCTCGAGCGCGTCGGGGTGAAGGATCCCGACGTGGCCGAGTGGTCGGCGCGGCAGGCGCGAGGACACCCGCTCTTCATCGACATGATGGCGCGCATGGGAGCGGAGCTGTCGAGCGACGCTCGCGCCGACATCCGGCTCGAGGACGCGCTCTGGCAGATGGTGCGCGGGCTGGAGGCGGTTCCGCGCGCGATCCTGGACATCGTGGCGCTCGCGGGAGCGCCCCTGCCCCAGCAGGTGGTGGCGCAGGCGAGCGGCGTCGAGCGCGAGGCGTTCGCGAAGGGCGTGGCGCTCCTGCGCGTGGCGCATCTCGCGCAGGCGACGGGGACGCGCGGGACCGATCGCATCGAGCCGTACCACGATCGCGTGCGGGCCGCGGTCGTCGCGCACATGGACGCGGCGAGGCGCGCCGCGTGCCACCGCGCCATCGCGATCTCGCTCGAGACGTTCCCGGACAGCGATCCCGAGGCGCTCGTCACCCACTGGCGCGGCGCCGGCGACGCCGAGCAGGCCGCTCGCTACGCGGTCCGCGCAGGAGACAGAGCGGCCGAAGCGCTGGCGTTCGACCGGGCCGCCGCCTGGTACGAGCAGGCGCTCGCGACCAGTCCGCCCACGAAGGCCGAGGAGCACCGCGCGCTGCTCGTGAAGATCGGCGAGGCACGCGCCAACGCGGGGCTGGGCAAGGCGGCGGCCGACGCATTCCGTACGGCGGCCAAGGGCGCCGACGCGGCTCAAGCTCTCGACCTGCGGCGACGCGCCGCCGAGCAGCTCCTCCGCAGCGGCAACTTCGACAAGGGCCTCGAGGCGGCCCTCGCCGTCGGGCGCGAGGTCGGCATGCGCATGCCGCAGACGCCGCGCAGGGTGGTCGCGCTGCTCATCGTGCTCCGCGTGTGGCTCCTGATCCGAGGGCTCGGATTCCGCACGCGCGACGCCTCGCGCATCGCGCCCGAAGAGCTGACCCGGCTCGACATGTGGTGGTCACTGACCTTCAGCCTGCTCGCGGGTGACACGGTCAAGGGCAGCACCGCTGCCGTTCAGCAGGTGCTGCTCGCGCTCCGCCTCGGCGAGCCGCGGCGCGTGGCGCGGGCGCTCGGTCAGCAGGTCCTCGATGCGGCGCTCGGCGGCGGCCCGGCCTGGGCGCGAACGCGTCGGATCATGAAGAGCGCGCAGCCGCTCGTCGAGCGGTGCGGCGACGCCCACACCGAGGCGTGGGTGATGGGGTGCGACGCCTGTGCCCACTACATGACCGGCCAGTACGCCGAGGCGCTGAGGATGTGCGACGCCGCCGAGGAGGTCTTCCGCTCACGATGCGTGGGTGTCTCGTGGGAGCTGGACACGATGCACCTCTTTGCGAGCAACTCCCTCGCGCAGCTCGGCCGCCTGGCGGAGCTCCAGGCGCGCGTCAGCAAGCACCTGCAGGGGACAATCGACCGCGGAGACCTCTACGGGTCGGTCAACCTGCGCATCGGCTTCGCCAACCTGCGATGGCTGGCGGCCGACGATCCGGCGGCTGCACGCCGCGACGTCTCGGACGCGATGAGCGAGTGGTCGAAACAGGGCGTGCACATGGAGCACTTCTACGAGCTCTACGCGCTGACCAACATCGACCTGTACGAGGGCCGGGGCGACGACGCGCTCGCACGCTTCGATCAGCGATGGCCCGCCCTGCAGCGTTCCTTCCTGCCCTGGCGCATCCAGAGCATCCGCATCTATTGCCGCTGGATGCACGGACGCGCGGCGCTGGCGAGTAGCTCGGAGCGGGCGGCGAGCGAGGCCCTGCGCGACGCGCGTCGGATGGAGCGCGAGGAGATGCCGTGGTCGGACCCGCTGGCCAAGCTGCTTCGCGCCGGCGCGGCGGCTCGCGAGGGAAAGTCCGAACGGGCCATCGAGCTCACTCGCGCCGCCGCGGTGGGATTCGAGGCAGTCGACATGCGCCTGCACGCTGCGTCGGCGCGGCGCACCCTCGGGGCGCTCCTCGTCGGGGAGGAGGCGCGCGTGCAGCGCGAGCAAGCCGACGCGTGGATGGCGTCCCAGGGCATCAAGTCCCCGGAGAAGATGGCGGCGATGCTCGCGCCAGGATTCGGCCGCTCGAGCAAGCTCGCCAGCGGCAGCCGCTAGCGTTTTCGAAACGCGCCCGGCGTTCGGCCCGTCCAGCGCGCGAACGCCCGATGGAAGGTCGTCTGGTCCGCGAACCCGACGAGGAACGCGACCTCCGACAGCGAGAGGGTGTGGTCCGCGACGTAGCGGAGCGCGAGCTCGCGCCGAAGCACATCGAGCAATTCCGCGTACGACGTCCCCTCCGCGCTCAGGCGCCGCTGGAGCGTGCGCGCGCTCATGCGAAGGCTCTCGGCGACCGCCGCGACCTCCGTGCGACCCCAGCGCAGGCCCTCGACGAGGGCCGCGCGCGCACGGTCGGTCAACGACCCACTGGACGGGAGGCGCTGGAGCAAAGCCTCCGCGTGC
>Ga0335083_10002413_pt1 | contig 24668 bp, 23 predicted proteins | sample Lox_Sample_42_FD_206716 | JGI IMG/M metagenome (GOLD analysis project Ga0335083, IMG submission 206716) | Soil microbial communities from Loxahatchee National Wildlife Refuge, Florida, United States - Lox_Sample_4.2 | ecosystem: Environmental > Terrestrial > Soil > Wetlands | place: USA...
TCAAGCTGCACCTGCAGGTCCTCGAGCACCACCCGCAGACCCAGATGCCGCCGGAACTCCAGAAGAAGCGCGCGTCCTTCGCGCACTGACCTACCAGCGAATGCCGCCGCTTCGGTGCCGGGTGCGCGGCTCCCCGCTGGCGGCGTGCTGCTGGAGAAGCTCCATCCGCTCCCGCATCGCGAGACCGCGGGACCGATCTACGACAGGACCGCCGAGCACCTCGGCTCCGACGTCGCGGTCAGGGAGGCCCTCGGCTGGGACCGCTCCGCCTGACGGCCCGTTCGTCAAGATTTGCCCTGCTCGTGCATGACCGCGTCCGCGGAGGTGAGATCCTAGGTCCCGCCAGCCGAAGCGAGGGGGTCTCATGGGCGACATAGAAACGCGCGACGGAGCGCTGGGCGCCACCACGCTCAGGGACACCACCTTTCACGGCAACGACGCGGAAAAGGTAGCCGCGGACAGCATCTGCCACGACACCCCGACGTTCTGCCAGGCACGAACCCGCCTGTACCGGCACGGCCGGCTGGCCGAACAGGGCTTCGCGGTCGCGCAGATCAGCGACTACCTCGAGGAGGAGGGCACCACCGTCTGGCTCGACCTGCGCGACCCGGACCACAACGATCTGGCGGTCCTGCAGGACGAGTTCGGACTGCACCCGCTTGAGATCGAGGACGCGGTCGGGGAGCGGGAACGGCCGAAGATCGACCGCTACCCCACCCACCTGTTCATGACCGCGTACGGCGCCCGGCTCGACAAGGCCACCGGCGAGCTGGCCACCAGCGAACTCGCGGCGTTCATCCTGCCGCGGGCGCTGATCACCATCCGCAAGGACGACGGCCTCGACATCGGCAGGGTGGTCGACCGGTGGGACGCTAACCCCGACCTCGCCGGACACGGCGTCGGCTACCTGCTGCACGGCCTGCTCGACTACATCGTGGACGGCCACTTCGAGACGGTCCAGTCCCTCGACGACGAGGTCGAGGGACTGGAGGACGACCTGTTCTCCCCCGCCGCCGCCAAGGATCTCCAGGTGCAGAAGCGGTCGTTCGAGCTGCGCAAGTCCCTCGTCCTGCTGCGCCGGGTGGTGCTGCCGATGCGCGAGGTGCTCAACACCATCATCCGCCGCGACCTGCACCACGTCGACGAGGAGATGATGCCCTACTACCAGGACGTCTACGACCACGTGCTGCGCGCCACCGAATGGACGGAATCTCTGCGCGACCTGGTGACCACCATCCTGGAGACCAACCTGACCATCCAGGGCAACCGGATGAACGTCATCACCAAGAAGGTCACTAGCTGGGCCGCGATCATCGCCGTGCCCACGTTCATCACCGGCTTCTACGGGATGAACGTCCCCTATCCCGGCTTCAGCGACCATGTCGGCTTCCTCGTCGCCACGGTGATCATGCTCGGCTCGGGCTGCTTGCTGTACTGGGTCTTCCGCCGCAACGACTGGCTGTTATCAGATGGCCACGCTTGCCGGCGAGGCGGTGCCGCCACTGGACGCAGGTGCCGGGGTGGCGTCGTCCGGCCGTCGCAAAGTCAGGTGCCGGGGGGAAAGACGTAGGTCGGGTGCGGAGGGACGTGCGGTCCGACCTCCAGCACGATCTCGGCGTGGCGGGTGAGGGGGACTGCCTGGGGCGCGCCATGCCAGGGGCGGCCGTTGACGAAGACTGTCACGCTGGTTCGGGCGGGCGCGCTGAACGAGGCCAGTCTGGTCGCTGAGAGCGGCTGACCCCAGCAGCGGAACAGGGCACCGAGGGTCAGTTCCGCGCCCGGGCGGACGAGCACGACCCCGGTCGGGTCGAGCGTGACGAGCTGGCCGTAGCAGGCAGCCCGGGTGACCCGGCCGTCCAGGAGTTCCCTTGGCGGCCTGGTGCCGATCCCGGCGGGGAGCAGCAGGACGCGGTTGGCCGCGAATACCTCCACGTGGACGCCGACGCGCGGGCCGAGCTCGGGCGTGCAGGGGCCGCTGACCGGGCCGGTCGCTGGCGGGTGGAAACGGGGGCCGACGCCAATCGGCCGGGCCTCGCTGAGCAGCGACCGCGGGATCGCGTAGCTAGACGAAACTGGCTGATCCGCCGGCCGGGCCGACTGCGATCCTGCCCTGGTCGCCGGGCTGGCGCCCGTGCGGGCCGGCCCGCACGCGGTGATGCCGGCGAGCAGCCCGGCCAGCGTGGCGGTGAGCAGCGCGAAGGTGCGCGCCGCGGGTGAGCGGGTGCTGGTGATCCGCGTGGCGTTGCCTCCGTTCCGCGGGCCGGGCCGGTTTCCGGCCGGTTCAGGCTACCTGGGCCGGGCCACGGTGCCGTGCGTAAACCAGCCCGCGATGAGAGCTAGGTCACGATCTTGGCGGCCGGGGAACTCCGGCCGCGTTATCTGGCACCTGTCTATTCGTGATACGTGATGCTCGCCGCGTCTGGGCGGTGCTCGGGCGGGTGCTGGTCGCGGCCGTGCTCGCCGCCTGCGCGCTCGGCTTCCTGTCGCCTGTCGCCAGGGCCGACGGGGACCCTGGGAGCGACGTGCTCGTTTACCAGAACTTGTTCGTGGCCGCCGACGCGAACGTATCGGTGCAGCAGGAGATACAGCTGGGGAACCTGCTCACCGCGGCGGGCAGGGGCGGCTTCCCGGTCAGGGTGGCGATCGTCTCCCAGCCGGACGACCTGGGCGCGGTCACGGCGCTGTGGCGCAAGCCGGCTGCCTACGCGAGCTTTCTCGGGACCGAACTGTCGCTCGCGTACGCGCAGCGGCTGCTCATCGTGATGCCGAACGGGTTCGGGTTCCACTGGCCGGGCCATTCCGCTGCCGCGGCCTACCGGGTGCTTGACGGGCTGCACATCGGCGCCGGCGGGGCGGGCCTGGCCACGGCCGCGCAGGACGCCGTGCTGGCGCTCGCGCACGCTTCGGGTATCCGGCTCACCGTGCCGACCGGCGGAGCAGCGAACGGCCAGGCTCAGGACACGCAGGCGGGTGCCCAGCCGACGGTGACCGCTGCGGCGGCCAGTCCCGCGGCCAGCGCGCCGCCGGGCAGCCGGCTGCCGCTCATCGCGGGCATCGCGGTCGCGGACGTGATCGTCGCCGCACTGGCGTGCTGGCTCGCTGTCCGCGCCGGCCTGCTGCGGTCGTGGTCCGCACGCCTGCCGAAGCCGCGGCTGCCGCGCGTCAAGATTCCAGCCACCTGGCTCGCGGGCGGGTTCGTCGGTCTCGCGGTCGCGGCGACCGTCGCGTACACGGTGATGCCGCACGGCAGCGCGGCACAGGACAGCGAGTCGCAAACCGGCGCGGGGCAGATGACCGCGCTGACGGACAACCAGAACCTCGATCCGGGAGCGACACTGTCGGCTCCCGCCCCCGGCTTCACGCTCACCAACCAGTTCGGCCGGCCGGTGTCGCTGAGCGCCTACCGCGGCAAGGTCGTCATCCTCGCGTTCAACGACGCCGAGTGCACCACGATCTGCCCGCTGACCACCGCGTCGCTGGTCGATGCCAAGGACATGCTCGGCGCAGCCGCATCCCAGGTCCAGCTGATCGGCGTGGACGCCAACCCCAAGGCGATCCAGGTCCAGGACGTGCTGTCGTACTCGCAGCTGCACGGGATGACCTACCAGTGGCAGTACCTAACCGGGTCCCTGGCGCAGCTGCGGAGCGTGTGGAAGGCCTACAGCGTCGGCGTGACCATCAGCCAGAACCAGACCGACCACGAGCCCGCGATCTTCGTGATCAACCAGCAGGGCCGGCTGGTGAAGCTGTACCTCGCGCAGATGGCCTACTCCGCCGTGGGACAGCTCGGGCAGCTCCTGGCCAGCGAGGTCGCCAGCCTGCTGCCCAGTCACCCGGCGGTGCACTCGCACCTGTCCTACGCCCAGATCAGCGGCGTCGGCCCGGCCACGGACACCAGCCTGCCCTCGGCCGGGGGCGGGTACGTCAGCCTCGGCCCGGGCCAGCCGGGTCAGGGCAGCCCGCGGCTGTACCTGTTCTTCGCGACCTGGGACCAGGAGATCACCACCCTCGGCGGCCAGCTCGAGGCGCTCAACGCCTACCAGGCGGCGGCGGGCGCGGCCGGCCTGCCCGGGCTGACCGCGGTCGACGAAGGCGGCGTCGAGCCGTCGCCGTCGGCGCTGCCCGGCTTCCTCGGGACCCTCCGGCAGCCGTTGTCCTATCCGGTCGGCATCGACGACAGCGGCCAGGTCGCGGACGGCTATGGCGTGCAGGGCGTGCCCTGGTTCGCGCTGGTCTCGGCCGACGGAAAGGTGCTGTGGACCCGGGAAGTGTCCGTCTCGGGCTGGCCGACCACCGCCGCCCTCGCAAAGTACGTGCGCTCGGCGCTGGCCAGCGCGGAGAAGTCTCATTAACCACCGCAGAGGAAACCCATGACCACCTTCAGCCGGCTTCGCGATCGGCTTCGCCGCGCCGCGCCGCTCGCCCTGATCACCATCGTCATCGCCGGATGCGCCAGCAGCAGCTCCGCGGCCAAGTCCGGCTCGAGTCCCGCCGCCACGAGCAGCAGCATGAGCGGGATGAGCGGGATGACCATGGCCGCCACGCCGGACGCCGCCGGCAGCGCGGCCGCCAGCAGCGAAGCTGCGGCGGCAGGCGGCAGCGGGATCACCCCAGTGCCCACCCAGCAGCTTGGCACGGCCGTCTGGCAGGGGATGAAGATCACCGCGATGGCGATGACCCCCGTTCCTTTCGACATCTACAACGGCACCTCGATGCAACTGGTCAAGCCGCCCAAGAACGTAAGCTTCCACCTGATGGTGCTGCTCACCGACGCGCAGACCAACGTCGTGATCCCCTACGCCAGCGTATGGGGCACCATCAAGCAAGGCGGCAAGACCCCCTTCGACGAGAGCCTGTGGCCGATGATCTCCCGGTACATGGGACCGCACTACGGCAACGACGTCGTCCTCCCCGGGTCAGGCAGCTACCAGCTGAGCCTGCTCATCGCGCCCCCGGTCTCCGCCCGCCACGTGGAATACCAAGGCGTGTGGCTCAAACCGCACACGGTGACGTTCACCTTCCACTGGAACCAGCCATCGTGACGGATGCTCATTCACTTCCGCGGCGGCTCGCGCGGTTGACCCGGCGTCGCCTGCTGTTCGGTGCCGGGGCAGCCGCCGTCGCCGGTACCGGAGCGGGGGTCGGCATCCGGGCCGCGGCGGGACGATCCGCCGTGCCTCCCAGTGCGGGCCAGGCGTCCGTCCCTGACGTGCCGCTTGGCCCGCAGCCCGCAGGGCTGCCCGCCAGGCAGCACGCGTGGGAGGCGTACCTCGCAGCCGACCTAGCGGGGAACCGTATTCCGCCGCTGTTCGACCGGCTGCTGTTCTTCGACGTCAGCGGCATCCCGACAGCAGGGTATGCGCGGCTCCTCGAGGCCGCGCTGCGCACGCTGGAGCGTCTTTACCCGTGGCTGCCGTCCGGCCTCCTGTTCACGGCGGCCTGGGGACCCCGGTACTTCACCGATGTGCTCCATGTCCCGTCCCCCGTCCCGGCCCCGGCACCGCTGTCCGGTTTCGAGCAGCCGACACTCGACGACTACCACCTGTGCCTGCATATCGCCTCGGATGACGAGTCCCGGCTCGCCGCGGTCGAGGCCGCGCTCACCCGGGGCACTCCCCTCCCGGGCACGTCCCTGGCTGGGGCGGTAGACGTCTCAAGCGTCCTGCGCTGGCGGCAGACAAGGACCGGGTTCGTCGGAACTGGCCTTCCGGCAGAACGACAGGACGTCAACGGCATCCCCGGCGGCCGTCCGGTGCCCGGGGACTCGCCACTGTTCATGGGATTCAGGTCCGGCCTGCGCCGCAACCAGGCCACCGAGGATGACGTGACCATTGCCGACGGCCCGTTCGCCGGCGGCACGACCATGCACGTCAGCTACATGCGGCTGCGGCTCGGCACCTGGTACGGGCAGCTGTCGCAGCGTGAGCGGGTGGCCCGGATGTATGCGCCGCAGGTCACCCCGGAGCAAGCGGCCGGGTTCACGGCCGACGCGGAAAGCGATCCGGACCTGCTCGGGCAGGCGATCACCCGCTACGGCGTGATCGGGCACGCCCAGACCTCGGCTCGAGCCCGCCGCGGCGGCAGGCCGGTCATCCTGCGCCGTGACTTCGACACCACCGACGGCGGCCTGGCGGGTCTGCACTTCGTCTCGCTGCACCGGACCGTCGAGGACTTCGTCGCCACCCGCACCGCGATGAACGCCGCCGGCGCGCAACTGCAGAACCCGTCGATTACCGACACCGTGAACAACGGCATCAACGAATTCATCTTCGTACTGCGCCGTGGGAACTACGTGCTCCCGTCGCGCGCCCAGCGGTCGTTCCCGCTGCTGCCCGGCCGGGAGGCCGGGCTCGCCTGAGTCACCGTGCGGCGGCCTACGGCGTGAAGGGGGCGGTCACCGTCGCGTTGACCGTTACCTGGCCCGCGTGGCGGAAGACCAGGGTGAGCGGCACGGTCCGCCTGTTCTCGAACGGTGCCGGGTGCTCGATGAGCAGGCCCCCGGAAAGCGGGCTGAGCGTGAGGGTTCCAGCGGCAGGTACGGTCAGGTCCGCGACGCGGGTCTGCCGGCCGCCGAGGCCGCCCTGGACGAAGACGACACGGGCGGCGATCGGGGTGTGGACGGCGATGAGCTGGTCGGGAACCGAGCTCAGGTTGCGGATGACCAGGTAGGCCTGTGCGGTGCCGACGGCGTCGGCAGCCTGCGGGGTGAAGGCGCGCATCGGGACGGCGGCCAGGGTCACCTGGAGCCGCACCTTGGTCAGGGTTCCCGCACCTCGTGCCGCGGCCCACCCGGCCAGCAGCCCGGTCAGCACCAACGCGCAAAGGACCGGCCCGGCCGCCGCACGGACAAGCTCGGCGGGCCAGGCTGCGGCAGCGGGTTGCGCGCCGACGGCGGCGGCCGGGGAGTTCCGGGGAGCTCGCCGGGCCAGCCGGGTGCGCCAGGCGCGCTGCTGGTGCCTGCCGGGGGTGAAGCGGCGCAGCCGCAGGCTGTTCGCCACCACGATCAGCGAGCTTGCTGACATGGCGATCCCGGCGAACAGCGGGTTGAGGTAGCCGAACGCCGCCGCCGGGAGGGCGATCAGGTTGTAGCAGAACGCCCAGCCGAGGTTGGCCCTGATCACGGTCATCGTGGCGCGGGCGAGCTCGATGGCGTCAGCGACCGCGTCCGGGCGACTGCCGACCAGGGTGAGGTCCGCGGCACTGATGGCGGCGTCGGTGCCGGTGCCGACCGCCATGCCGAGGTCGGCCTGTGCGAGTGCGGCGGCGTCGTTGACCCCGTCACCGACGAACACGGCCGGCTGCCCTTCAGCTTGCAGCTTCCTGATGACGGCTGCCTTGCCGTCGGGTCGCACGCCAGCGAGCACGTCGGCACTCGCGATGCCGACCCGGCTCGCCACCGCCGCCGCGACCTTCGGGCTGTCACCGGTGAGGAGCATCGGGCGCAGGCCGAGGGCGCGCAGCCGCGCTACAGCGGCGCTCGCCCCCGGACGCAGTTCGTCCGCGACCGTCAGCGCGGCACGGGCCTGGCCGTCCCAGCCGACGAGGACCGCGGTCCGTCCCTCATCCGCAGCGGCCTGGACGGCGTCGCGGAGCGCGCCTGGCACCTCGATGAGCAGTTCGGCGAAAAGCCCCGGGCTGCCAACGGTCACCTCCCGGTCCCCGGCGCGGCCCCGCACTCCGGCCCCCGGCAGTGCAGTGAACCCCGTGACCTCCGGCAAGGCCCCGAACCGGCCGCCGGCGGCGCGGGCGATGGCCTGGCCGATCGGGTGCTCCGAGCCGTCTTCGACGGCGCCCGCCAGCAGCAGCGCCTCGCGCTGCGCGGCTTCGCCAGCCGCGCCGGACGGATCAGGGGTGGTGACGGCGGTGACGGTCATGGCCCCGGCGGTGAGCGTGCCGGTCTTGTCGAGCACGACCGCCGCGATCCGCCGGATTGGTTCGAGCGAGCGGGCGCTCTTGACCAGGATGCCGAGTTCGGCACCGCGGCCGACCGCGGCGACCAGCGCAGCCGGGGTGGCCAGGCCGAGCGCGCACGGGCAGGCCACCACGAGGACCGCGACGGCAGCGCTCCAGGCCTGGGCCGCGGGCAGGCCCGCCCCCAGCCAGAACCCGAGAGTCGCCACGGCCAGGGCGATCACGCACGGCACGAAGACGGCGGCGACCCGGTCGGCGAACCGCTGGGCACTGGCCTTGGTCGCCTGTGCCTGGGTGACAACCCTGGTGATCTGAGCCAGCAGCGTGTCGCCGCCGACGCGGCCGGCCCGGACGACGAGCCTGCCGCTCATGTTCACCGTGGCCCCGGTCACCTGGTCACCCGCGCCGACCTCCACCGGCATGGACTCACCGGTGACGAGCGAGCAGTCCACCGCCGAGCTGCCCTCGACCACGGCGCCGTCGGCGGCGATCTTCTCGCCGGGGCGGACAATGAACAGCTCGCCCGCGGCCAGCTCGCCGGCCGGCACCCGGCACTCGGCCCCGTCGCGCAGCACGGCGACGCTCTTGGCGCCGAGCGCGGCCAGCGCGGTCAGCGCGGATGCCGACCGGTCCCTGGCCCGGGCTTCGAGGTAACGCCCGGCCAGCACGGCAGTGGTAACCCCCGCGGCCGCCTCGAAGTAGAGGGTCATGCCGCTGGCGGCGGAGAAGGTGAACGCGAACGGCATGCGCATCCCGGCCGCTCCCGCCCCGCCGAACAACAGCGCGTACAGCGACCAGCACGACGACGCGGTAACAGCGAGGCTGACCAGCGTGTCCATGGTCGCCGCGCCCTGGCCCAGCCCGGCGAGGGCGGCCCGGTGCAGCGGCCAGGCGCCCCACACGGCGACTGGGGCGGTCAGCAGCAGGCTTACCCACTGCCAGCCGGCGAACTGCAGGGCAGGCACCATCGACAGCGCGATCACCGCCGCCGCCAGCGGGACGCAGACGGCCAGCCGGCGGCCGAGGTCCCGCACGTGCGGGTCGCCGTCCTGACGGTCTTCCTGCGGCGGGGCGGGCAGCGCCGCCTGGTACCCGGTGGAGTTGATCACGCTGACCAGCTCGGCCGCGTCGCGCCCGCCCATGCTGGTGAAGTACGCGCGTCCGGTGGCGTAGTTGACGGTCGCGGCCACCCCGTCGAGCCGGTTCAGCCGCCGCTCGATGCGGGCCGCGCAGGAACCGCAGGTCATCCCGGTGACCACCAGCTCGGCCTCGACCTGCACGCTGGCCGCGGGCGTCCCGGTCTCGGTCACGGCTGGCCGCCCATGTTCATCCCGCCCATGTCCGACCCGCCGGCGGCACCGCCGGTGTACTGGACCTGGGAGTGCCCGGTGGTCACTGGCCCGACCGTGCTTCCGGCGACGTGCGCCCAGATGAAGATCGCGGCGAGCAGGACGAGAAAGCCGGCCAGTTTGACCGCAGCCACCTATGAATCACCTCAACCAGGGGGGCAGGACCGTGGCAGGCCCGTTGACGGCAGCCTACAGCCGTGATTTCAGACCGCGAAGATCAGCAGCCGGGAAAACGTCGCGGCGGCCAGGGAAACTGACTTTCCCTGGCCGCGGCGCGTTACCAGCTGCTAAAGCATGATAATCAGCATCAGCGCCATGGTGACGCCCATGGCAATCCTGCAGCCCACCACGATCTCCGGCGAGTCCAGGACGGACAGCGCCCCGACCCGGCCGCCGCCGGCGATGCTGCCATACCTGGTACCGCTCGCTCCGGCGGGTGAATCAGCGGCCACGCCACCCGTGCCAGATCCCGCGACGGCCTCGTTACCGGAGGCCCCGGCCGCCGCGCCCGCCAGCGCGGGGCTCGCCGCTCCGGCGACCGCCGGGGCGAGGCCGTGCCGGAGGCCGGACAGCTGGTCAAGGTCCCAGATCGTGTAGCCGATCAGGACGACCGCGAAGAGGAACGCCAGGGTCGGGACGTGCAGCGTTGACATGCTGCTCATCCCGCCCATGCCGCCCATGCCGCCCATCCCGCCCATGCCGCCTGCGGCCGGCGCCGTGATCGCGGCGAACATGTAAACCATCGCCGCACTATGCACCAGGTGCGGCGCGCAGTGCCCGACCGCCAGTGCCCGGGCGCCGCTGGCCTGGTAGTCGCGCACCACCCGGTAGCCGAACCAGGCCGTCAGCACGGCGAACACGGCTACCCAGGCGTCGTTCGGCAGCGTGCTGAGGCTCGACGTCAGCATGCCCGCCATGGCGATGCCCATCAGCAGGTGCGAGACGTCAGTGTCGGTGACGACCGCGCCGCGCTGCCATGGGCGGGCCGCGACGAGCCGGGCCGCGCTAACCGCGGCGACCACGAGCATGATCGCGGCGAAGATGTCCAGGATCCAGCCGGGGGTCATCACGCCTCCTCGTCGCTTGCGCTCGTCGCGGGCTCTTCGCTCAGCACGGGCAAGGTCTCCGGAAACGCCGGTACGGTTCGCAGCGGCCAGTAGGCCAGCGCGAGCAGGGCGAGGAGCGGGCCCGAGTTGACGTCGGTCGCGCCGCCCGCCAGGATGCCGCCGAAAGCCTGCGCGAACACCCAGATGAACGCGGCCACCACGATCGCGAGCACCAGGGTTGCCTTGGCGATCCCGGCCGGCAGGTAGGCCCCGGCGGCGACCAGCACCAGCGCGACCGCCAGGACGACCGAGACGGCCAGCCCGTGGTTGCCAACCAGCGACGCGCCCGCCTTCTGCAGGTCCTGCAGCCAGACCGGCTCGCCGCTCTCCATGTCGGCGATCATGCCGCTCACGCCGGCCGGGGCCCGGTTGTCCGGGGTCAGCGCGAAATAGGCCAGGCTCAGCCACAGCACCGCCCACAGCGCCCGGGCGACGTGCGCCCCCACCGCCCTGGCCGCGGTGAACGGCGCCGGGACCTCCCGGTCGGCGGGCCACAGCAGCACCGCCAGCAGCGCGTAGATGATCACCGCCCCGGGCGCGCCGTTGAGCGGGCTGGCACCACCGTTCAGCACCCCGCCGAGGCCCTCGCCGAACCACCACACCCCCAGCGACCACAGGACCGAGGCGGCAAGCGCGACCCGGACCGTCGGCCGGAACGCGATACCAAGGCCGAGCAGCAGCTGGATCGTCGCGAAGATCGCGTTGAGCAGCACGATGTGATGGTCGACGAGGTTCGCGTCCCAGGTAATCGGCTTGGCGATGACCGCCGGGTTGCCGTCGGCGGTCCCCGCCAGCATGCCGCTAAACCCGTTATCCCCGTTCGTGAACATGAACCCCTGGTACTGCAGCACCCCGTCAAGCAGCCAGATGGCCGCGAGGACCAACTGCAGCGCGCGCCGGGCGTCAAGCGACGGCCTGGCGGCCACGGGCGCAGTGCCCAGCCTCCCCCGCCACGCGGTGCGGTTGCCCACGGCGGCGACATCAGTCATCAGAACTCCTTCGCATTATCCCGCCCCGGCGGCGGCAGCCGCATCGCGATCGGGAATGTCAAGATGAACGATAGAAGGAGTTTCACGCAGGACGCAACATCATCGCGTTAAGCACCGGAACGTGATGGCAGCATGCAAGCAGAATTAACATGAACACGCAGGTAGAACAGCTGGAAATCCATGTTAGACGAGACCCGATAAAACCCCTGTGGGGTATTTGTGGATCACGAATAACTGAACCCGGGCAGGGTATTCGCCAAACCCTAGCCGGGTATCCAGAATACCTTCCTAGGGTATTGCAGATAACAATGATTGGCGAATGACCGGGACTGGGCGCGGGTCAGCGGTGCGCGCTCGTCGCGTTCCCGGGGCTGATGCCGTCTGCTGCTTGCGGTTGCGCGGTGTCGGCGGTCATGGCGGCCAGGTCCTCGCGCGCCCGGGCGACGCGGGACCGGATCGTGCCGACCGGGCAGTCGCTGATGGCGGCGGCCTCGGCATACGAGCAGCCGATCAGCTGGGTCAGCACGAACGCCGCCCGCCGGTCGGGCTCAAGCGCGGCGAGCAACTGGGTCGCCACAGCCTGGGCACTTGCCTCCGGTGCCTGCCCGAGCCAGTCGGCCGGCATGGCCGCCAGCCGGGCGGTCAGCTGCCGGTCGCGGAGCCGGGCGCTGATCTCCGCGGCGCAGACGCGGCGGGCGATGGTGAGCAGCCACGTGCGCACAGGGGCGTCGCCGCGGAAGCCCTTCAGCCCGCCGATCGCGCGGAGGTAAGTGTCCTGGGCGAGGTCATCGGCGGCGGCGGGATCGACCAGGTGCGCGCACAATCGCCAGACGTCGGACTGAGTCCGCTGGATGAGCACGGCAAGCGCGGCGGAGTCGCCGCGCCCGGCGGCGCGCGCGAGGCGGGTCAGCTCATCCATGCCTGAAGGGTACGGCAGCCAGGGAACCGCCACGCGGCCGGCGGGAACTTTCGCGGCCCGCCCGCGCACTCATAGGGCATGCAATGCGACAGGTTCCGTGAGGCCATCTCGGCCCGGATCGACGGCGAGGATCCCGGCTTGCCCGATGGCGCGCTCGACGCCCACCTGGAGGCTTGTGCCGACTGCCGTGCGTGGCAGCAGCAGGCGCACGCGGTGACGCGGCGCGCGCGCCTGGGCGGGTCCTTCCTCGACCACGACCTCACCTCCTTGGTGCTGGCCGCTGCCCCAGCCGCGGCGATCGGGCGCAGACGGAGGCTCACCCTGCGGGCCGGGCTGGCCGTTATCGCGGCTGTCCAGCTCGCGATCACCGTCCCGCTGCTGTTGCTCGGGCATGATCATGACGCGGGGGCGCACGCCGCGCATGAACTCGGCTCGTTCGACCTGTCGCTGGCGATCGCGTTCGCCGTCGGCGCCATCCGCCCGGCACTCGCGGCGGGCCTTGCCTGGCCGTGCGCGATCGCTGCGGCGGGGCTGACCGGAACCGCTGTCGTCGACCTGATCGGCGGGCAGGCCCTGGGCGCCGACGAGGCACAGCACCTGATCGCCATTGCGGGCGCGCTGCTGCTCATCTGGCAGGCCAGGGCGAACGACCGTAGGTCGGCGAGCGGCACGGCGGACGCCTCCCGCACCGGGGTAGGCACCGGCCTCGTCCCGCCGGCACCGGTAACGCCGGGACGCCATCCCGCCGCCTCGGCCGGCGGCCCGCCGGGCTCCCCGGGCGGCGAGGCGTCCGCGCTGCCGGTCCCCGGCGTCACTGCCCGCACCAGGGACGACGCTGCCTTGTCCGGCGGCCACGGAGAAGGCGGGACGCCGACCGACAGTGGGACGGCAGTCGCATGACGGCCGCACCGGAAGCGGCCAGGCCGCCGGCCGGCCCGGAGTCCGCTCCCGGCGGAGAAAGCACCGGCAGAGAAAGCACCGGCGCACCCCGCGAGGTCAGCCTGTCCATCGAGGGGATGACCTGCGCGGCATGCGCGGTGCGGATCGAGAAGAAGCTGAACAAGCTGGATGAGGTCCGCGCGACGGTGAACTACGCAACCGCGATCGCCCGGGTTACCGCTCCCGCCGCGATGCCGGTGGCGGCGCTGGTCGCCGCGGTGGAGCGGGCCGGGTATACGGCCTGCCCCACCGCGACTCTCGATGAAGGGCCCGAGGCGTTGTCCGGCCACGAGGGACCGGGCCAGCAGGCCACCCCGGGCGAGCAGGACGACCCGGCCGCGAGGCACGCTGCCTACCTGCGCCGGAGGCTTGTCGTAGCGCTGATCTTCTTCATACCGCTGACCGACCTGTCGCTGATGCTGTCCCTGGTCCCGTCGTTGCGGTTCCCCGGATGGCAGTGGCTGCTCGTCGCCTGCACCGCGCCGGTGGCCCTGTGGTGCGCATGGCCGTTCCACCGGGCCGCGCTGAAGAACGCCAGGCACGGCACCTCCTCCATGGACACGCTGGTGTCGCTTGGTGTTATCGCCGCGTGCGGCTGGTCGGTCTACGCCATGTTCGTGCTCGACCGTGGGAGCCAGGACGGGTCGCTGTGGGAGCGGCTCATCCACGACTCCGGCGGCGGCATCTACCTGGAGACCGCCGCCACGGTCACCACGTTCCTGCTGGCCGGCCGGGTCTACGAAGCCCGGGCACGGCGCATCGCCAGCCAGGCCATGCGTGACCTGGCGGCGGCCGCAGCCAAAGAGGTGAGCCTGCTTGGCCCGGACGGCACCGAGCGCCTAGTCCCGGCGAGCGTACTGCGCCCGGGGATGAGGTTCGTAGTACGACCCGGCGAGACTATCGCCGCCGACGGCGAAGTCGAATTCGGGCGGACCGCCATCGACCGCTCCGCGATGACCGGCGAGTCGGTGCCGGGCGAGGCGGGCGAGGGCGACCCCGTCATGGGCGGGACCATCGTGCTCACCGGCCGGATTGTCGTCCGCGCGGAGAAGACAGGCGCCGACACCCAGCTGGCGCGGCTGATCCGGCTGGTGGAGGACGCGCAGGCGGAGAAGGCGGCGATCCAGCGGATTGCCGACCGGATCAGCGGCGTTTTCGTGCCCGCCGTCCTCGCCTGCGCCGCTGCCACCCTGGCGGGCTGGCTCCTCGCCGGGTCCCCCGCGTCCCCGGCGTTCAGCGCGGGGCTGGCCGTGCTGATCATCGCCTGCCCGTGCGCGCTCGGCCTGGCCACGCCGGCGGCGCTCGTGGCGGCATCCGGACGGGGCGCCGCCAACGGGATCTTCGTCAAGGGCTACCAGGCCCTCGAATCGTCACGTTCAGTCGACGTGGTCGTCCTTGACAAGACCGGGACCGTCACCACTGGCGAGATGTCGCTGGCCGGCGTGTGCCCGGCCGACGGGGTAAGCCGCGCAGAGCTGCTGCGCCGCGCCGGCGCGGTCGAGCAAGCCTCCGAGCACGCCGTGGCCGCGGCGATCACCGCCGCCGCGCTGGTCGAAGCCGCGACGACCGAAGCGGGGCCGCTGCCGCGGGCCGAAGGGTTCAAGGCGCTGCCGGGGCTCGGAGCCCGCGGCACCGTCGACGGCCGCGAGGTCCTCGTCGGCCGCGAGCGGCTGCTCATCGAACACGGCCTGACCGTTCCTGCCGACCTCGCCCGGCAGTGCCGGGCATGGGAACAGGCCGGCCGCACCGCCGTCCTGGCCGGCTGGGACGGCGCAGCCCGCGGGGCCATCGCGGTCGCCGACACCGTCAAGCCGTCCGCCGCCCCCTCGGTCGCCGAGCTGCGGGCGCTCGGGCTGCGCCCGGTCCTGCTGACCGGGGACAATGAGCCGACCGCGCGGGCGGTCGCCGCGGTGGTGGGTATCGATGAGGTCATCGCGGGGACGCTGCCGGCCGACAAGGCCGCCGTCATCACGCGGCTTCGGGCGGACGGGCACCGGGTGGCAATGGTCGGCGACGGCGTCAACGACGGCCCCGCGCTCGCCGCGGCCGACCTCGGGCTGGCCCTCGGGTCGGGCACCGATGTCGCCATCTCCGCCGCGGACATGATCCTGCTCCGCGACGACCTGCGAACCGTCCCCGACGCGATCGGGCTGGCGCGCGCCGCCTTCCGCACCATCCGCCGCAACCTCGCCTGGGCCTTCGGGTACAATGTCGCCGCGATCCCGCTTGCCGCGCTCGGCCTCCTCAACCCGATCATCGCCTCCGCCGCGATGACGCTGTCCTCGCTCTTCGTCGTCGCCAGCAGCCTCCGGCTGCAGCGGTACCCCCTCCAAGCGGCTAGCCAGCACCAAGAGGAAAGTACAAATGCACGGTTATACCCACGACAAGGACAGCTACCTCAGGCGGCTGCGCCGTGTCGAAGGCCAGGTCCGCGGCCTGCAGCGGATGATCGACGAAGACAAATACTGCATCGACATCCTCACCCAGGTCGCCGCGGCCACCAAGGCACTGCAGGCGGTCGCCCTCGGCCTGCTCGAAGAGCACCTGGCCCACTGCGTCGCCGAGGCGATGGCCGAAGGCGGCGACACCGCGAACGAGAAGGTCAAGGAAGCCGCCGAGGCGATCGCGCGCCTCGTCCGGTCCTGAAGCACGAGCCCGCGACAGGGAAATTGCCATCGAAAGGAATGCAATGACGACGACCAGCTACAAGGTGACCGGGATGAGCTGTGAGCACTGCGTGAGCGCGGTGACCAGCGAACTGCGCGGCCTCGACGGTGTCTCCGCCGTGACCGTCGAACTCGTCCCTGACGGCGTCTCCCTGGTGACCGTCACCAGCGCGCATCCGCTGACTGACGACGCTGTCAGCGCGGCCCTCGACGAGGCCGGAGACTACCGCGTCGGCGGCGCCTGATCTCCTCTTGCAGCGCGCTGCGGGGCGCCCTAGCAGGAACCGGGCCAGCGGGACCAATACAGTCCTGCGGCGCGGTTCCCGGTCCTGAACCAGCCGGTCAAGCCGGGGCAAGGCCAGCAATAGCCTCATCGAGCCGACCGGAACGGGCTTCTTCGATGAGGGCGAGCAACTGATCCGCGCTCATCTGGACCCGCTGCCCGAAGTCGTCAGTGATCACGATACGCCGGTCGTCGGCCGCCGCGTGGTCGATGAACAATTCAGGACACCCACAGCTGCAATTGCCGCACAGCACGGCGATCCTGGTAAGGCCCGCGGAATCGTGCATTTACATTTCCTCCGTTCTGTTGCCTTGTCCACATGCTCACATGACGGGTCGCGAGAGGTCAATATCGCGGGATATAAAATTTCCCGGATATCCTCCCGACCTACGTGAGGCGCAATTGGCCAAGGCAACATAAAATACCCCTAGCCGGTTTAGCGAATACCCTTCCGGGGTTTGCTGAGTGCCCCGCGAAGCGGCCTGCAGGCGTCATAGTTGCGGTTCCAGCGCCTTGACGGCGCTGGTGCATGCGGTAACTAGCTGGTTGCCGGTGAGCGTGCAGATGCCGGCCGTCAGGTAATTGACCGAGGCGTCTGCTCCCCGCGCGATCGCGCGACATACTTGTTGCCGATGCCGATGAACGATATCGAGTTGCCGCGGCTGAGCGGGACGATCAGCGGCCAGCGCTCCGCCGCGCGGAATTCGAGGTCACGCGTCGGCAGTCCGCCGCAACGACTGGCTGTGACCTGCTTAGCCGGCCTCGCCAGGCATCTGGTAGTCGCCGGACACGGGGCGCCAGTCCTCCGGCGGGTCCTCGCCCGTCACCCCGTCCACCGCCTCGCGGAGCAGGTCCGCGTGCCCGGTGTGCCGGCCGTACTCTTCGATCAGGTCGGTGACGAGGCGCCGCAGGCTGGCCTGCTCGCCTTCCCAGTTGGCCGCCACCCGCTGGTCAAGGCCCCCGTCCTTGGCCAGCGCGGCCGACAGCCGCTGCCGCGACCGCTCCACCGCGCCGTCCCACAGCGCGTACAGCGTCTCCGGCTTGTCGTTCGCCGCGCTGGTGAACTCCCAGTCCGGATTCGCGTCCCAGTCGACCTCCGGCCACGGCTCGCCAAGCGACTCCCCCGCGTACTTCACGGTGAACATGTAGTCCTCGTTGATGGCGAGATGCTTGAGCAGCCCGCCCAGAGTCAGCGACGACGCGCCGGTCCGCTGGTTCAGCCCGGCCGCGTCCAGGCCGTCCGCCTTGAAGCGGAAGGTGGTCCGCATCCGCTCAAGCGCCCCGATCAGCTGCGTCTCCTCGGTGCCCGCCATGGGCGGTTCCCACGGTGCGTGTGTCATAAGTCAGACGCTAGCCCCCTTCCCGGACGTTCTGCTTCCGCGACCCTCGGACGGTGCCGGACAAATCATGGCGCCTCACCCAGGCCACCCCGAGCCGGCACCCGGCCCTCGCTAGGGTGAGCGTAGCCAGGTGGCGGATAGTGGGCGGTGAGGGTCATGAGGCAGGCCCGGGTCGGCTGGCGCTGGCTGTCGGGGCGCTGGGGGTGGTGTTCGGGTCCCTGTTCTTCGGCGACAGCATGATCACGCCGGCGATCTCGGTACTGTCCGCGATCGAGGGCGTCAAGGTCGCGGCTCCGTCCGTTTCGGACCTGGTGGTGCCGATCACGGCGGCCATCATCGTCGGCTTGTTCCTGTTGCAGCGGCTGGGCACCGGCACGGTGGGGCGGCTGTTCGGGCCGGTGATGGGCATCTGGTTCACGGCCATCGGCGCGTGCGGCATCCGCGGCATCGCCGACCACCCTGCGATACTGAAAGCCCTGTCCCCGTCCTACGCGGCAGGCTTCCTGACCGGGCACTTCAGCACGGCGTTCTTCTCCCTGGCGGCCGTGGTGCTGGCCGTCACCGGCGCCGAGGCCCTGTACGCGGACATGGGACACTTCGGCCGCGGGCCCATCACCCGGGTGTGGCTGCTGCTCGTGTTCCCCGCCTGCATCCTCAGCTACCTGGGGCAGGGCGCGCTAGTGCTCGGCGACCCTGCCGCCGTCGCCAGCCCTTTCTTCCTGCTGGTGCCGGGCTGGGCACGGCTGCCCATGGTCTTCCTCGCGGGCGCGGCGACGGTGATCGCCTCCCAGGCGGTCATCTCCGGCGCGTTCTCGGTGACCCAGCAGGCCGCTCAGATCGGCTACCTGCCCCGGCTGCACATCGCGCACACGTCCGAGGAGCGGATCGGGCAGGTGTACGTCCCGTGGATCAACTGGGCGCTGCTCGCCGCCGGGCTTCGGCGTGAGCATGAAGCGGCCGGTGTACTGGCCGTTGCTGAAGGTGCGGATCTCGATGTCTTCCGCGGGCAGACTGGAGGAGTCGACCGGGTAGTAGCCGTAGCGGGTCCTGATCGAGCCGTCTGGTTCCAGGCGTGGCGGCTGGCCGAGCAGCTTCCCGTACTCGAAGCGGCAATCCCGCAAGCCGAGCACCTCGATGAGCTGCCGGCGTACCTGCTCGACGACATCGTAGGGAGTTCCCGCCCGCTGCGTCAGCGCGGCGCTGGTCACGATGCGGGTGAAGTAGCCCGCGTCCTCGACGGTGACCGCCTTCAGGCGGCGTGCCCAGGCGGCCATCTGGGAAACCGCCACGCCGACCGCGAGCAGCAGCGCGAACGTGGCCACGTCGGCGGAATGGCTGATCGTGAGCGGGCGGCATGCCCGCGGTCCTGATCCGCCAGCTGGACGCGCTGTCCAAGGTCATGGCGGTAGCCCCGCCCGGCCGGTCCCAGGTCCTGCTCGACCAGGCGGCCATGATCGCCCGGGTAAACGAGTGCACTGTTCCCGAGCCGGCCGACCAGGCCGACATCACCGCCCGTTACCAGGCGCTCCTGGCCCACCATGCCCAGGCCAGTCATCCACGGCCGAACGGCTCAGGGTGAGCGTGGCCGGGCTTGCCGGAATCAGGCGGCTCATCCGCGAGATCGTCCGGGTCGGTGTCGCGCTCAAGCATCCGGCTGATCGCCTGAATGAGCCCGATGACGAAGATGAAGGACGCCACCAGGACGGCGCTGAGATATACGTCAGTCACGGTCTTATCCCCTCAGCACCATTCCGGCTTGAACATGGCGACCCCGAGATAGCCGAAGATGGCCGCAGAGACGGCGAGGAGGGTGCCTTGCACAACAGTCATGACCACTCCAGCTCCCTGAGCAGGGGAAACGTTGCGGTTACGACGCTACGCCCGGAACGCGGGGCCGCCGCGGGTGCTAACAGGTCCTAAGCGACTTCGGTGCCACCCTAAGCAGCATCCATATGCCGACGGCGCCGTCACCTTTCCGGGAGGACGGCAAAAACCGGACCAATGGCACTGGTCGGGCCATATCACTCGGCGAATGTCTATAGCGGGACCGAGTCCGATTAACTGGGGCTGCTCGGTGAAACTGAGGAGATGGACTGCTATGGCGTACGGTCACGCCGAGCGCACTCTGGCGACGATACAGCGGCTTGCGGCCGAGTCCGCTGAACTGCTCGGCAGCCAGGATCAGCTCGATGCCGAGCAGGAGCAGTGGCAGCGGGAAGCTGCTGGGCAGGTTTGCCGGCGCACCCGGGCATCCGGTGCCGTGCCGTTCCCCTGCCCCGTGCCGCCGCAGGCACGGCGGAGTGGACCAGTCACCCGGGTAACCGGGCATTCGCGGCGGCTGGCAATGTGATGACCACCTCGCGGCCGTCGTCCGCGATCTGCGCGCACTGCAGTGTGTCCCCCATGGCCTCGGTGAGGTCGCGGGCCAGCCGGAATCCGAGTGTGTCGGACTCGCTGCCCTGAGCTTGCGGCGGCCCATGGTCGGTGATCCGGATCTCGGCGCGGCCGTCCTGGCTTGCGGCGGTGAGCGCTGGCGGGCGCCCGGGGGGACTGCGGTGCAGCGCCTCGGCGATGAGGCTGGTCAGAATCCGGGTGAGCTGGTCGGCGTCGGCGATCACGTCGGGCAGGTCTTCCGGAATGCTCAGCGTCATGGGCGGGCCGCCTGGCCCGAGGTCCTCCAGGGCTGCCGCCAGGACCTCGTCGAGGTCGACCGCCCGGAGGTAGGTCTCCAGCGCTCCGGTCTGCAGCCGCTGCAGGTCCTTCAGGTCGGTGAGAAGCATGCTCAGGCGCGCGAACGCGCTGCGTGCGGTGGCGGCTCGGGCGGCCCGCTCGTCTGGTGTGATGATGGCGGCGGGATCGGCAAGGATGGCCAGTGCGGCGTCGGCCTTCCGGAGTTGCTCACGTGCCTGCAGGCCGGTGGCGGCGAGCAAGGCCGAGCGGGAGTGAGAGCCGGCCGCCTGCCGCGCGGCGTGCGCGTCCAGTTCATCCTGATGACGCCGGACCAGGCCGGCCACCATGGGAAGCGCGCAGGCGGACAGCAGCCGGGCGTCGCTCCGGTTGAGGGTCTGCCCCCGCCCAGCCAGGACGACGGTGCCGGTGACCGGAAGCGACACCTCGGCGGCGGGGTCGTCGGGCGGCCGGTCGCCGGCGCTGGCCATGACATACCAGGACGGGGCCATGCCGTCGTCTCGCTGCTCCAGAAGGCTGACGCTGGCCAGGCCGAACATCTCCCTGATCTCCTCCAGCAGGGCGGGCGGATCGCCATGGCCGCTGAGCACGGTGACGGCGAGCCGGCTGAGTAGCTCATCGTCTGCCGCGGTACCGTTTCCAGGCCCTCGGCCAGCGCCGCCGTCAGCCGCCTGCCATGAGTTTCCACCAGCGCCGCCACCACGTCCGTGCCGCGCGCCTGGCGGCGCTGCGCCTCCGCGAGCATCGAGTACGTCTTACCGACGCCGGGCGCCGCCCCCAGGTAGACGCGCAGCTTCCCGCGTGATGCCGCGGTGCTCGCCATCATGGCGTTACCGCCGTCTGGTCTCGTCGGGCTCGCCGCAGGTGAACCAGTACCTCATGGCACCAGCTTCACGGCCAAGCAGCGGCGCCGTCAGGGCCGGAAGTCCCGGATCAATGGCATCGGGCCTGCGTGACCCCGCTGAGGTAGCGGCGTTTGCCCAGCGCGCTCCGGTCGGCCGCTGACCTCAGATAGTGACGGCGTCCGGTGACTCGGGCAGCACCTGCCCGCCGTCCACCACGATCGTCTGCCCGGTGATGTAGCCGGCCTCGTCGGTCGCGAAGAACAGCGCCGCGTGACCGATCTCCTCGACGGTGCCGAGGCGGCGCAGCGGGATCGCCGCCGTCATGCCCGCGATGTAGTCCTCCCCAAGCCCGGCCAGGCCCTCGGTCATGATGTTGCCTGGCAGCACCGCGTTCACCGTGATGCCGTCGCGAGCGAGTTCGATCGCCGCTGTGCGCAGGAACCCGAGCTGGCCGGCCTTGGAGGCTCCGTAGTGCGTCCAGCCGGGGTAGCCGGTGACCGGCCCGGTGATGGAGCTGGTGAGGATGACCCGGCCGCGGCCCGACCGGCGCAGCAGCGGCAGGCAGGCCTGAACGGACAGGATCGTGCCCTTCAGGTTGACGCCCAGGACCTGGTCGATCTCGTCCTCGGTCACGTCGGCCAGCGAAGCGGCGGGGAAGATGCCCGCGTTGGCGCACAGCACGTCGACACCGCCAAGCCGCTCGTCCGCCTCGGCCGCGACCCGCGCGCAGTCCGCCTTGCGCGCCACGTCCGCGATCACGTAGCCCGCGGCTCCGGTCTCGGCGACCGCGGCCGCGGCAACGGACGGGTCGCGGCCGGTGATGAGCACGCGCGCGCCTGCCCGTGCGAACACCGCCGCGATGCCCTTGCCGATGCCACGGGTTCCCCCGGTGACCACGACCGCGCGTCCCGCGATGGAGGTGAACATGACCCGCGCTCCCCTTTCCGAGCGGCGCCCGGCGATGGCACCAGGAGGATAATCTCGCGCCTTTTCCCGGTGCGGGTTACGGACGGCGAAACTGTAATGGACCCGGCAAGTTACGGTATCGTCATTCGCGTTTCCTGGATGTTAATTCGATTTACCACTATTGATTAACCCTTCCATTCGCTGTTACGTTCCCCGCGCAAGCATCGCGTCTGGAAGGGAATGGCCTGTGGCACAGACAGAGCCGGTGACCGCGCCCGCGGCTGCCAAGGATTTCGACATCTCCGCGCGGGAGGATGTCGCCAAGCTCCGCAAGGGCGCGGTCGGGCTCGGCGGGGTGCTGTTCCTGACCCTGACCGGCTCAGCGCCCATCACCGCGATGCTGCTCAACACCCCGATCGTGGTCGGCTCAGGCGAGGGCATCGGCACGCCGGCCGCCTTCATCGTCGCGACCATCGTGCTGACCGTCTTCTCCGTCGGCTACGTCGCCATGTCCCGCAAGAAGACGACCGCCGGCGGCTTCTACGCCTACATCAGCCACGGACTCGGCCGGGAGATCGGATTCGGCGCGGGATTCGGCTCGCTGGTGGCCTACGGCGTCTTCGAGGCGTCGCTGGCCGGCGGCTTCGCCTATTTCGCCAACCTCAAGCTGGCGTCGCTCGGGCTGAACGTGGGCTGGGCGCCGCTCGCGCTCGGCATGGTCGTCGTCATCGGCGTGCTGACCTACTTCGATGTCAGCTTCTCCGCCAAGATCCTCGCGGCCGGCCTCATCACCGAGGTGCTGATCCTGCTGTTCTTCGACGCGATGCTGCTCGCCAAGGGGCACCTGTACTGGTCGGCCCTGAACCCGGTCAACGCGTTCAAGTCCTTTCCCGCATCAGGCAAGCTCGCCGCCGGCGCGATCGGCGTCGGCCTGTTCTTCGCCTTCTGGTCCTGGGTCGGCTTCGAGATGGCGCCGAATTACGGCGAGGAATCGCGTGACCCGAAGAAGAACATCGGGCGGGCGATGTACATCTCCGTCCTCGGCCTCGGCGCCTTCTACACCCTCACGTCCTGGGCGTCGCTGGCCGGCTATCCGTCCGTCAAGTCGGCCATCGCGTCGGCGCAGGGCGACCCGGCCAACTTCTTCTTCGCTCCGTCCACCCAGTACGCCGGCCACTGGGTCACGTCGGTGATGAGCTACCTGATCATCACCGGCTCGTTCGCCTGCGGCATGGCCTTCCACAACACCACCGCCAGGTACGCCTACTCCCTGGGCCGCGAGGGGATGCTGCCGCCGGTTCTGGGCAAGACGCACCCCAAGTGGCAGTCACCGCACATCGCCTCGATCGCGACCTCGCTGCTCTCCCTGCTCATCATCGGCCTGTTCGCGATATTCGTCGGCACCGGCGACCCCAGCTCCCAGGCCTACGGGCAGCTTTACGGGCTGATGGCGGTCATGGGCGTCATCATCATCTTGTCGGTGCAGGCGCTGGTGTCCCTCGCGATCCTCGTCTACTACCTGCGCCACCACCAGGACGAGGTGCACTGGTGGACGACATTGCTCGCCCCGGTGCTCGCCTTCATCAGCCAGGGCTACGTCGTCTACCTGCTGTTCGAGAACCTCGACTTCCTCGGGGCCGGGTCCTACGGGTACGCGAAGCTGTTCGGCCCGATCGACCTGGCGGTGGTGCTCATCGGCATTGGCCTGGCCTTCTACTACAAGAAGTTCAAGCCAGAGACCTTCGAGAAGGTCGGCCGGCTGATCAACGACGGCCTGTGACGGTGCCGCTCAGGGCTCCGTGTGCCCCAGGTCAGGGCCGGGGACGAAGCGCACGGTAGCACTGGTCGTCGCGCCCAGTTCCAGGATGATCAGCTCGTTCCCCTCGGTCCTGACGACTGGTCCCGGCACGTACAGCGTCCGCTGGGGTCCGCGCGACCAGTACCGCCCCACGCAGAACCCGTTGAGCCAGGCGACGCCCTTGCCGAGACCTTCGGTGCTGAGAAAGAGGTCAGCGGCCTCAGCCAGGTCGAAGACCGCGCGGGTGAAGGCGGGCCCGGCCACCGGGCCCGCCGGCGCGGCGGGCTGCGCCCGCAGCGCCTCGGCGGCCGGCGTCACGTCATCGAGCGGCAGCGGCAGCATCCGCCAGCCGCGGATCGGCACGCCGCCCACGGTGACCGGCCCGAAGAGCCCCTTCGGCTCGCCGATCCGCGGCCCGTAGTCGACCCGGCCCTGATCCTCGACAAGCAGCTCGAGCATCCCCCGTGCGCCAGACGGCAGCGACAAGCCACGATCGCGGCGTTCGCGGGCGAGAACGCCGACCGGCTGCCGGTTCAGGAACACCTGGGCCCGGTCGCGGACCTCGCCGACTTCAAGCACGGCGGGGCCAGGTGCGTCAACGCCCGCCTGGTACAGCGTGAAGCCCTGGGCCTGGCCCAGCTCATCGGCGCTGACCGGGTCATCGCAGCTAGTCCACCCGCCGACCCGGTCCGCCACCGTCCATAGCGGGACCGCCGGGGACAGGCTGACGCCGAAGGCGGGTGCGGGGGGCGCCGGGGCCGGACGGTCGGCGGGGACGTCCGTGTACCTGGCGAGGACCTCGCGGAATGCCCAGTACTTCGCCGTCGGGTTGCCTGCTTCGTCCAGCGGCGCGTCATAGTCGTAGCTGGTCGTGATCGGCCGGTAGGTGCCCTTGTCGTTGGCACCGTTCGCCAGCCCGAAGTTCGTGC
>Ga0335083_10002414_pt1 | contig 24667 bp, 24 predicted proteins | sample Lox_Sample_42_FD_206716 | JGI IMG/M metagenome (GOLD analysis project Ga0335083, IMG submission 206716) | Soil microbial communities from Loxahatchee National Wildlife Refuge, Florida, United States - Lox_Sample_4.2 | ecosystem: Environmental > Terrestrial > Soil > Wetlands | place: USA...
TCCGCGGCGATACATCCAGCCGTCGATTGGGACATGCTCCCCTATACGCTCTCCGCCCTGGGAGACGTCGATAAGACCTTTGCATTGGTGCGGCGCCACACGTCGCCCGACGAATTCCAGACCATGATCGGCGCGGGAACGAGCTTCGGCGATTCACTCCTCGCTCACCCGCAACTCCTGGTCACCCAATTGCCTCTGTACGAGGACAAGCTGGGCTACGTGGTCGCGCTGCGGCTTCTTTCGCCGTTCCTTGACCCCGTGAACGCGATGACGGCGATCTCGCTCGTCAGCGCGATCGGCATCACGACCATCCTTTTCAATCTGTCGCGGCCATTGGCCGGTGTCGCGACCTTGTCGTGGCTGGCGCTGGTCAAGCTATTCTTCCTGACCTCCAGTGCTGTCACGCCTGACCTTGTCGTGACGTTCATCGCACTGCTCGGATTTTGGGCGCTGCTGTCGCGCCGTTGTTGGCTTGCGGCGAGCCTGCTGGTGTTGGGCACGATCGTGCGGCCTGACAATGTCATCCTGGGCTGTACGGTCGGCGTTGTGATGCTCTTCCAGTCGCGGCGGGCGGGGATCACCGCGATTGCCGGATCGATCCTGGCCTTCGCGGCCGATGGCCTGTTGAGCCATCATTTCGGGTGGTGGGGACAATTCTACTATAATTTCGTCTCGACCACGCTCGATCTCGGCAATTTCCATCCGGCGTTCAGCCTGCAGCAATACTTCGCTGTCTTGCTGCGACAGACCGCGGCTCTGCTGCACGCGAACTGGCCTTATGCGGGCCTCGGCATCGCGATTTTGGCAGCTCTGCTGACGAGCCGGAGCGAGGACCGTCTGGCGTCGCACTTGTTGTGGGCGCTGGTCGGCACGATGGCGCTGCGTTTCGTCGCCTATCCCAGCACCGAATTGCGCCACTATTGGCCCGTCATGTTCGGCTTCGCGCAGATCGCGCTGCATGCCGCGGCCCATTGGCTGGCCGACCCGAAGCCTATGAAACCGCTTTCCGCATATTGATCGAGGTCGGATAGTCGAACCCCGGATGGGCCTCGCGGCCGGTCTCGACATAGCCCAGCGAGACGAAGAGCCGCTGATTCTCCGTCAGCACGACCCGCACGCCCAACCGCACGCCGGGCAGGCCGCGGCGGCGGGCCTCGTCCTCGACCGCGGCGATCAGTTGCTTGGCGACGCCGGTGCCGCGCGCCTCGGGCCGTACGGCGAGGCGACCGAAATAGAGATCGCCCTCCATCAGCTTGGTCATGACGCAGCCCACGATCTGGCCGTTCCGCTCCGCGACGATCGCGCCCGCGCCCTTGCGAAGCTCTGCGGCGATGCCCTTGGCCGTCTCGCGAAAGGCGCCGGATTCGGGCTGCAGCTTGCCGCGATACTGCTCGAAGCCGGCGGCGATGGTCGCCGCTACGGATGCCGCATCGCCCACTGTCGCGGCGCGCAGGACAAGAGTGTCGCTCACGCCTCTCTTCTCGCGTAGGCTGACGGTAGGGACGAAACGAGAAAAACTATGGCCTACCAGACCATCGAAGTGCGCAAGCTCACGCCCATCATCGGCGCGGAGATTTTCGGCGTCGACCTCGCCCGGCCGATGGGCAACCAGCAGTTCCAGGAAGTGCACGACGCGCTGATGGAGAACCTGGTGATCTTCTTCCGCGACCAGGAGCTCACGCACGATCAGCACAAGGAATTCGGCCGCCGCTTCGGCGATCTGCACATGCATCCGACCTCGACGCGCAGCGTCGATCATCCCGAGATCCTGGTCATCAAGGCCGATGAGAATTCCAAGTACGTGGCGGGTGAGGAGTGGCACACCGACGTCTCGTGCGAGGCGGAGCCGCCGATGGGTTCGATCCTCTACATGAAGGAACTGCCGCCCGACGGCGGCGGCAACACGCTCTTTTGCAACATGTACCGTGCCTTCGAAACGCTCTCGGCGCCGGTCCAGCGCCTGTGCGAGGGGCTGACCGCGGTGCACGACGGTGTGCAGGTCTATGGCGGCCGCTTCGGCTACAAGCCGAAGGAGGGCGGGTTCCCGCGCGCCGAGCATCCCGTCGTGCGCACGCACCCCGTGACCGGCCGCAAGGCGCTTTACGTCAATCGCAACTTCACGACGCACATCGCGGGCCTGCGCAGGGCTGAAAGCGATGCTCTGCTGGAGATGCTCTATCGCCACAGCGAGACGCCGGAGTTCCAGTGCCGCTTCGTCTGGCGGCCGAACTCCGTCGCCTTCTGGGACAATCGCTCGGCCATGCATCATGCGATGTGGGACTACTATCCCCACAAGCGGCTGGGCTACCGCGTCACGGTCAAGGGCGACAAGCCGTTCTATCGCGCATGAAACAATTTGACCTCGTCCTGAGGAGCGGTCCGCAGGACCGCGTCGCGAAGGATGGGCAACAGCACGACTGAGGCCCACCCTTCGAGACGCCGCGCTGTGTGCGGCTCCTCAGGGTGAGGAAAGTGGGAGGAAGAATGAAAGTCAAAGGCAAGGTCTGCGTCGTCACCGGCGCAGCGGGAGGGATCGGCGAGGCGGTCGCACGACGCTACGCCCGCGAAGGCGCCAAGGGCGTCGTCGTGGCCGACATGGATGCCGGTCGTCTGGGCAAGGTCGCGAGCGACATCGGCGGCCTCGCCGTCGCGGGCGACATCGGCAACGAAGCCGAGGTGAAGCGGCTGATCGCCGAGGCGGAGAAGAAGTACGGCCAGGTCGACGTCTTCTTCTCCAACGCGGGCATCGGCCGCGGCGGGCACGAGGATGCGACGGACAAGGACTGGGCCGACAGCTGGGCCGTGCATGTCATGGCCCACGTCTATGCCGCGCGCGATCTCGTGCCGAAGATGCTGAAGCGCGGGGAGGGCTATCTCCTGAACACGGCGAGCGCGGCCGGCCTGCTGGCATCGATGGGCTCGGCGCCCTACGGCGTCACCAAGGCGGGCGGCGTGGCGCTGGCCGAGCATCTCGCCATCCAGTATGGCGACAAGGGCATCCGCGTCTCGGTGCTCTGCCCGCAAGCGGTCGACACCAACATGCTGCGCATGGCGGGCGCGACGGCAGCGTCCGTCGATGGGGTGATCAATACGGACGCCGTGGCGCAAAGCGTCATCGAGGCGATGGACTCCGAGACCTTCCTGATCCTGCCGCATCCGGAGGTGAAGGAATACATGACCCGCAAGCACGATCGTGACCGCTGGCTGCGCGGCATGCGCCGGCTGCGCGACAAGACCGGTGAGGGGCAACGCAAGCGGTCCTGATCCCGGCGTGAGTTACATCCATCAACTGTTCGCCGATGTCGGCCTGTGGACGGCATTGGGCGTGACACTCGTCGCCGGTCTGATGCGCGGCTTCGCGGGTTTCGGCTCGGCCATGCTGATGGCGCCGATCTTCGCCATCCTGTTCGGCTCGGCCGAGATGATCGTGACCGTCGTCGCGATCGAGCTGGTCGTCTCCGTGCAGCTCTTCCCGCAGGTGCGCGGCCAGGCCGACTGGAAGACGCTGGCGCCGATGAGCATCGCTGCCTGCGCCGCCATGCCCCTGGGAGTCTGGCTGTTGGCGAGCGTCGACAAGGGTACGATCGTGACCGCTGTCTCGGCGATCATCGTGGGCTTCGTTCTGCTGATGTGGAGCGGCTGGAAGTATACCGGCCGGCGCTCACCCTATGCCTCGGCGACGGTGGGCGCGGTGTCGGGGGCGATGATGGCGACGACCAGTGTCGGTGGCCCGCCCGTGCTGCTGTATCTGCTCTCGGGCAACGATCCGCCGGCGGTGAACCGGGCCAACATCGTCACCTACTATTTCCTGACGCAGTTCCTGCTGATCGTCATCGTGCTGGCGACCGGCGTCGCCGGCTGGAACGCGCTCGCCCGCGCGGTCGTGCTGTTTCCGGTGATGGTATTGGGAGCGTGGGCCGGTGGCCGGCTGTTCCACGGCCTCGCCAGCGAGCGCATCTACCGCAACGTTGCCCTCGCCATCCTGTTCGCGACCGGCCTGTTCGGCCTCGCGAAGGGTTTCCTGATCGGCTAGTTCAAGTTGAACGGCTTTAGCGCTTCAACTTGATCGGAAACGCATTGGATGAAGCGCCTCGACTGTCTGCATAGCCCCTTCAGCTGATTCCAGCTGAAGGGACCATGCTCTAGGCGGCGCGTCTGGCTTCGGCCGCGTCCTGCATGATGGTGACGCGCCAATGGATGCGCTTCTCCTCGATGGGATAGCCGCCGGTCGCCGAGTGCAGCGCGCAGCGATTGTCCCAGATCACGATGTCGCCAACCTTCCACTTGTGCCGGTACTGTGCCGTCGTCGCTGTCATGTGGTCGGTGAGGTCGGCGATCAGCTTTTCGCTGTCGGCGTCGCTGAGACCCTGGATGCGGGTGATGTGGTACGGATTGGCATAGAGCGAGGTGCGGCCCGTCTCCTCATGCCGGCGCACGATGGGATGCACCGCGGGCGGACGGTTGCGATCCTCGGGATCGAGCAGGTCGTTGCCGCGCCGGCCGCGCCCGCCATAGACATGCTCCGCCTTCAGCCCCTGGATGCGCTGCTTCAATGAGTCCGGCAGCGTGTCATAGGCCTCGTACATGGAGGCGAACAGCGTGTCGCCGCCATAGGACGGGATCTCGAGCGCGAAAAGCTGCGTGCCCTTGCAGATATCGGTGTCCCACGGCGAGTCCGTATGCCAGCCGCCGCCGCGATCGTAGATCGTCTTGTCGACCGAGCCGTCCTTCTTCTTTGTGCCGATGCCCATCACCGTGAGTTCGGGATATTCGGGATGGCGCGTCTTCTTCACGCGGTGCGGCTTGAGCCGGCCGAAGCGTCGCGAATAGGCGAGGAAGTCGTCGATGGTGAGTGTCTGGCCACGCACGACCAGGACGATGCCGTCGAGCCAGGCTTGGTAAAGCGCGTTCCAGTCCGCGTCCGACATCGCACGCACATCGACATCGGTCGCAATGGCGCCGATGCGCGGATCAGGCCGTTCGATTTTCATGCTGCGAGCTTACGCCTGTGGCTGTGCTGGTAAAGAGCCGCCGCTTCGCCCAGCATCGTCGCCGGAGGAAAATCATGCGCCGCATAGCGGTCTTTCTTTTCGCTTTGTTGCTGGGGCTGCCGGCTGCGGCCGAGGAGCCCTATCCCAGCAGGCCGATCACCCTGATCACACCCTACGCCCCGGGCGGCGGCAGCGATTTCCTGACGCGTGTGCTCGCCGAGTCGCTGCATCAACGCTTGAACCAGACGGTGCTGGTCCAGAATGTCGGCGGCGCAGGCGGGGCGATCGGCTCGATGCAGGCGGCCAAAGCCAAGCCCGACGGCTATACGCTGCTGCTCAACCACATCGGCATGTCGACCATTCCGCTGCTCTACAAGAAGCTGAACTTCGATCCGCTCGCCTCGTACGAATTCATCGGCCTGTTTGCCGAGGCACCGATGGTGATCCTGGCGCGCAAGGATTTTGCGCCGAAGACCTTTCCGGAGCTGGTGGCCTACGCCAAGGCCAATCGGGAGAAGCTCACCATGGCGTCGTCAGGCATGGGCAGCGCCACGCATCTCTGTGCGCTGCTTTTCCAGGAGGCGCTCGGCGTGCAGATCACCATGGTGCAGTACAAGGGTGCCGGCCCCGCGGTCGTCGACGTGCGATCGGGCCAGGTCGACCTGATCTGCGATCTGCCGACCACCACGTCCAGCCTGATCAGGAGCGGCGACCTGCGCGCCTATGTGCTGACTGCGCCCAAGCGCATGGCCTCGCTGCCCGATGTGCCGACGGCGGCCGAGGTCGGCATGCCGAGCCTCGATGTCGGAGCGTGGTACGGCTTCTACGCACCGGTCGGCACGCCCAAAGCGATCGTTGACGTGCTGAACAAGGCGCTGCGCGACACGGTGCAGGACAAGGCGGTCGCCGAGCAGCTCGAGAAGATCGAAACCTATCTGTTGCCGCTCGACCAGGCGACGCCGCAAGCGCATCGCGCCAAGCTCGCCTCGCAGATCGAACTCTGGCGTCCCATCATCGAGAAGGCCGGCCTCCAGGCGGAGTGAAGTCGGTCAGCGCGGCGGCGATGTTGCGTCGTCCGCCTTGATGTCCTCGGCCCTGTCCTGCAGCACGGACGAGACGCCCTCGATGATGGCGAGGGCGGCAAGCAGCATGAGGACAAGAAAGAGGAGGCCGCGGACTGCGTTCGACATGGCGGATGGGGACCAACATGCCCATGAAGCAGTCTAACTGCAAGATATTGAGAAATTGCAGTTTAACTCATTGATAATGCGAACTTTTATTCGATGGGCGTCACGAAAAACGGGAGGCCTGAAAGGCCTCCCGTCGTTCATCGCCTCAATGGCGGGCTCGACTGCATCGGATTGGTCGGAGTGAGAGGATTCGAACCTCCGGCCCCTAGCTCCCGAAGCTAGTGCTCTACCAGGCTGAGCTACACTCCGTCAGGAATACGGAAGAGCCCTGCCATTGAAGAGGCGGCGTTATAGCGGCGCCCCCCTGTGGTCGCAAGGGCTGGGCCGGCTCGCTATAGTCCGCGCCTTCAAGGAGACGTGACGAGCGATGGCAAAAAAGAAGAAGCGGCTCAAGATCGCGCTGATCGGCTATGGCGCGATCAGCCAGATGCTGTTCGACGTGTTCAAGGAGAAGAAGCCCGCCATCGACATCGTGGGCGTGCTGGTACGGCCCGGCCGTGCCAAGGCGACGCAGAAGGCCATCCAGCAGAAGAAGGGCGGGCGCAAGGTCGCGGTCGTCGAGACGCTGAAGGCGCTGCTCAAGCTCAAGCCCGACGTGGTCGTCGAGGCGGCGAGCCAGCAGGCGGTGCGCGACTGGGGCGAGACCATCCTGAAGAAGGGTTTCGACTTCATGGTGATCGCGACCGGCGCCTACGGAGATCCAAAACTCTGGAAGAAGCACAAGGCGGCGGCGGAGAAGAGCGGTGCGCGTCTGCGCTTGCCCTCGGGCGCGATCGCGGGCCTCGACGGGCTGCTCGCCATGCGTCTGGGCAAGCTTTCCAAGGTCAAATACACCTCGATCAAGCCGCCGCATGCCTGGACGGGGACGCCGGCGGAGACGGATTTCGACCTGCCGTCGATCAAGGAGCCGACCGTGATCTTCCGGGGCACGCCGGCCGATGCCGGCCGCCTCTATCCGAAGAACGCCAATCTCGCGGTGACGGTGGCGCTGTGCGGCGCGGGCCTCGACCGCACGGAGATCGAGCTGGTCGCCGATCCGACGCTGCCCGATGGCTGCAATGCCAGCCGGCTCGAGGTCGTGAGCGACTCGGGCGAGCTCAACATGTACCGGCTGGGGCGGGCGATGCCCGACAATCCCAAGACCGGCGTGCTGACGGCGCTGACGATGGCCGACGATCTTATGAAGATGGTCCGCGCAAGCGACTGGTGACGGAGGCCGTCGCACGGCTGGGCGACGGCACCAGCACCTCGGCACCGATGTTGCGCGCGCGCGGCTTCACGCCGAACAGCACACGCAGCCAGCTGCTGCGGCGGATCAGAAGCTCGTAGAGCGCCAGTGAGCCGAACAGCGCGAAGGTGAAGGTGATGATGTACTTCACCGGCAGCGGCCAGTGTTCGTGCCCGAGCTGATAGACGGCGAAGACGATCAGCGTCTGGTGCAGCACGTAGACCGGCATGGCGGCCTCGGTGGCATAGCTCAGCACCGGCGAGGGCCGGTTGAACCAGCGTGTCAGGAAGCCGACGCCGGTCATCACCCAGGCGAAGACATTGAGCGCCGAGAGATTGCACCAGCCGATGGCGCTGGGCAGCGGCAGCAGAACCGGGTCGAGCTCGCCCGGAGGCCATTCCGCGCGCAGCGCCGAGTAGGCGACGATGGCCGCGATCAGCGAGACGAAGCGCAGCCGCTGCACGGCGGCCAGCAGCTCGGGCCACAGCGCCAGCGCGCCGCCCATCACCATCAGCGTCGCGAACTGCATCCAGCCTCGTGCGTCGCCGATCACCGTGTGGTCGTCGCTGCCCTGCACGTGCATGCCGAGCTCGGCGAGCGCCAGTGGCACGACCAGCAGCCAGTAAAGGTGCCGCTCGGCGACCGCGCGCATGATCGGGTCGAGCTTCCGCCGGCCGGCCGGCGAGCGCGCCCAGGCGAAGTGCGGCATCGCCGCCGCCGTCAGGATCAGCACATAGGGGATGAACCAGAGATGGTGCCAGGAGAGATTCCCCTGCGGATAGAAGCCGTCGAAAATGTGCGGGAGAAAGTCGAGATACGAGCCGCTGAACTGCTTGTGCTGCACGCGCTCGAGATAGACCTGCGGCGGCACGATCGCGAGCATGCCGAAGATCAGGGGTATCAGCAGGCGGGAGAAGCGCTCCCGCAGGATGGCGCGTGGCGTGCGCACGCCGAGAGCGAACATCAACGCGGCGCCCGACACGATGAACACCAGCGCCACGCGCCAGCGCAGCATGAAGTCCAGCAGGTTGTCGAGGAACCACGAATGGTGGGTATCCTTCACATGCCACGGCCAATCGCTGAAGCCCATGGCGCTGTGAAACACGAACAAAAGACCGAGCGCCAATACACGCAACCAGTCGAACTCAGCGCGACGCGCCGCCTGATATGCCACCGCTTGTTCTCCCCCTTGGAGAAAAACTAGGCCAAAGTACACGTATAGGTAATACGCGATACGCTACTCAACGCAAGACGAGGTGACGCCCGGCCGCCGGGAAAACCAGCTGCCGGGCGTCATAGGTGCTATGCAATCAGCCGCGGCCGTGACGGCGATGGCCGTGCGGGCCCATCATCGGACGATCGAGGATCTCCTTCTGCTCCGGCGAGAGCTGGGCATAGAGAGCGAGCAGCGAGGGCTTGACCGCCTCGATCGACTCCAGCCGCGACTTCATCATGTTCTCGCGCATGGTGTAGCGGTCGGCGAAGTTCGGACGATCCTTGAGCTCGGTCGGCAGCGCAGCGCAGCGCGTCTTGTCCTTGGCGCTCTGGTCGTCGGCCGCCTTCTCGAAGGCGTTCCACGCGGCCATCTGCTCGGGCTTGAGGTCGAGCCGCACCTTGAGGAAGGCGCGCATGCCGACGCGGCGAGCGGACTGCACCTCGCACATCTTGCGCGGCGAGAAGTGATGCTCCGGCGAGGGCTGCATGCCGCCGCCGGCCGCCGGGGGCGGGACGGCCGGCGGGGCTGCCTGGGCGATCTGCGGCGCTTGATCCGGTCCGCCGGTCGAGGCGGTGGCCGAGCTCAGCCAGGCGAGGCCGGCCGCCGCCACGAGGGCGGTCGGAACGGCCAAAAACAACGGACGAATAGACATTTAACGGCTCCCGAGGGGGCTAGAAAACTCTCCCACACCCCCAGTACGGGCCGATTTAAAAAAACGTGCCCGGCCGTTTGTAAGTTTTCCTTAAGCCTTTTCCACCGATGCAGATTTCATCCAGAACGCGAACTGCTCTTTCTCGTTCGCGGTGAGATAGAGACCCTCTTTCGTGCGTCGCCACAGCACATCCTCTGCATCGACCGCCCATTCCTCGCACATCAGATAACGCACTTCTTTTTCGTACAAATGTCCGCCGAAGTGCCGGCCGAGATCCGAAACGGTGTTCACGTTTTCGAGAATTTCGTCGATCGCCGTTCCGTGGCGGCGCACGAGGATGAGCACCAATTCGGGCGGCAGCTTCGGCTTCAGCGCAACGGCGCCGGCGACGAAGCGCTCGAAGGCCTCCTCGAAGGTGGGTGCGTCGGTGAAATCGCCGTCGGCCAACGGCTTGCCCGCGGTCCAGTCGCCGCCCATGCGCGGGAAGAAGGGCTTGAGATCGCGCAAGGCGTGCTCGGCGAGCTTGCGGTACGTCGTGAGCTTGCCGCCGAACACCGACAGCATCGGCGCGGCGCCCTGAGGGGCATCGACCTCGAGATGATAGTCGCGCGTCACGGCCGAGGGATTGTCGTCACCGTCGTCGAACAGCGGACGCACGCCCGAGTAGGTCCACACCACGTCGGCTGGCCGCACGGGCTTGACCATATAGTGGCTCGCCAGCTCGCAGAGATAGGCGATCTCCTCCGGCGTGCACACGGCATCGTCGCTGTGCTGAACGGCGATGTCCGTCGTGCCGATCAGCGAGAACTCCCGCTCGTAGGGGATGATGAAGATGATGCGCTGGTCGCTGTTCTGCAGGATGAAGGCGTGCGGGCCCTCGTAGAGGCGCGGCACGACGATGTGGCTGCCCTTCACCAGCCGCACGGTCTTGGGCGTTTTCACATGCGTCTGCTCGTCGAGGAAGTGCTTCACCCACGGACCGCAGGCATTCACCAGGCCGCGGGCACGCACCTGCACCGTGCGGCCGCCCGGCGCCTCGAGGGCGATGTCCCACATCCGCCCGTCGCTCGTGCGATGCGCCGAGACGCAGCGATGGCGCGCGTAGATCGCGGCTCCCATGTCGCGCGCGGACTTCACGTTGGAGATGACCAGCCGCGCGTCGTCGACCCAGCCGTCGGAATAGACGAAGCCCTTCCTGAACTCGGGCTTGAGGCCGCGGCCGAAGGGCGAGGTCGCGAAGTCCACGGACTGCGATTTCGGCAGGGTCTGGTGCCAGTCGAGATGGTCGTAAAGGAACAGGCCGATGCGCAGCATCCAGCGCGGGCGCAGGTGCGGCTCGTGCGGCAGCACGAAGCGCAGCGGCCAGGAAAGGTGAGGGGCCTTGGCCAGCAGCACCTCGCGCTCCATCAGTGCCTCGCGCACCAGCCGGAACTCATAGTGCTCCAGGTAGCGCAGCCCGCCATGGATCAGCTTGGTCGCCTTGGAGGAGGTGGCCGAGGCGAAATCGTGCATTTCGCACAGCCCCACCTTGAGGGCCCGTCCCGCCGCGTCGCAGGCGATGCCCGCCCCATTGATGCCGCCGCCGACCACGAATAGGTCGAACGGCGCGCCGTCCGTTTCATTCATGAGGAGACATATAGCGCGCTTGACCGACCGACGCGCGGACCGCAAAAGGCGCGCATGGGCTTTCTGCTCAAGATCGTCGTCTTCGGCATCGCGGCCTATATGGCCTGGACCGCGGCCAAGCGCTGGCTGGGATTGGGCGTTCACCGTCCGCCGCCGCCGCTGCGCGAGGGAATGCAGTCGCGAGGCCCGTCGCAGGCCGGACCGCAGCCATCGCCGGTGCCGCGGCATCCCGTCGTCGAGGACACGCGCGCCTGCCCGGCCTGTGGCGTCTATGTGTCGGTTTCCGCGGCGAAATGCGGCCGTTCGGATTGTCCGCAGCCCGTGTGACTGGGCGGCTTGACCCGGATAGGGCCCATCCCTATTTTGCCGCACCGCAAAAACGGCCCTAAGTGCCGAAAATACAAGGCCTTCCGAGCTTTCGGGGAATTCCCGTGTCCACTCCCGCCAAGCCGCAGTGTTTTCAGGACCTGATCCTGACCCTGCAGGATTACTGGGCCCGCCAGGGGTGCCTCGTCCTGCAGCCCTACGACATGGAAATGGGCGCGGGCACTTTCCACACGGCGACCACGTTGCGCGCGCTGGGACCGAAGCCCTGGTACGCCGCCTATGTGCAGCCGTCGCGCCGGCCCAAGGACGGCCGCTACGGCGAGAACCCGATGCGGCTGCAGCATTACTATCAGTTCCAGGCGATCCTGAAGCCTTCGCCGCCCGATATCCTCGAACGCTATCTGGGATCCCTGGACGCGATCGGCATCGACACGAGCATCCACGACATCCGTTTCGTCGAGGACGATTGGGAGAGCCCGACGCTCGGCGCCTGGGGACTGGGCTGGGAAGTCTGGTGCGACGGCATGGAGATCACGCAGTTCACCTACTTCCAGCAGGTGGGCGGCATCGAGGTCGATCTGGTGGCGGGCGAGATCACCTACGGGCTCGAGCGGCTGGCGATGTATCTCTTCGACAAGAAGAGCATCTTCGACCTGCCGTTCAATTCGCCCTCGTCGGACGTGCCGCTCACCTATCGCGACGTCTTCCTGCAGAACGAGCAGGAACAATCGGCCTACAATTTCGAGCATGCCGATACCGACATGCTGTTCCGCCACTTCGCCGACGCGGAGAAGGAGTGCGCGCGCCTGGTCGAGCGCAAGCTGCCGCTGCCGGCCTACGAGCAGTGCATCAAGGCGAGCCACACGTTCAACCTGCTCGATGCGCGCGGCGTCATCAGCGTGACCGAGCGGCAGAGCTACATCCTGCGTGTGCGCGAGCTCGCCAAGGCCTGCTGCGAGGCATGGATCGTGACGCAGAAGAAAGCCGCCTGAGATGGCTGAGCTTCTTCTCGAGATCCTGTCCGAAGAGATCCCGGCGCGCATGCAGACGCGCGCGGCGGACGACTTCAGGCGCCTCGTGTGCGACGGGTTGAAAGCCGCGGGCATTGCTTTCACCGAGGCGCGCGCTTACGCGACGCCGCGCCGTCTGGCGCTCGTCATCGATGGCCTGCCGGCCTCGCGTCCCGATGTCAGCGAGGAGCGGCGCGGTCCGAGGGTTGGCGCGCCCGACAATGCCGTGCAGGGCTTCCTGAAGGGCGCAGGGCTTTCCTCGCTCGACCAGGCGGAGAAGCGCGACACCGGCAAGGGCGAGTTCTGGTTCGCCGTGCTGAAGAAGGCCGACATGCTGCCGGGCATCATCGACGCCGCGATGAAGGCGCTGCCCTGGCCCAAATCGATGAAATGGGGCAGCAGCACCATGCAGTGGGTACGTCCGCTGCAAGGTGTCATCGCGCTGTTCGACGGCAAGGTGCTGCCGGGCGAGATCGAGCCCGGCGGCCAGATGGCGCCGGTCAGGTTCGGTGACGCCACGCGTGGCCATCGCTTCCTCAGCAAGGGCGAGATCAAGGTCGCGGGCTTCGCCGACTATGTGGCCAAGCTCCGGGCCGGGCACGTCGTGCTCGATCCGGCCGAGCGCAAGAAGATCATCCTCGACGGCGCCCACGAGCTCACGCAAGGCGCGCAGGTCGCCTTGAAGAACGACGAAGGCCTGCTGGAAGAGGTCGCGGGCCTGGTCGAATGGCCGGTGCCGATGCTGGGCACCATCGATGCCGCGTTCATGGACGTGCCGCCCGAAGTGCTCACCGTCTCGATGCGCACGCACCTGCGCCATTTCGTGACGGCCAAGGCCGATGGCGCGCTCGCCAACCGTTTCGTCGTGGTCGCCAACAACGTGGCGCGCGACGGCGGCAAGACGATCCTCGAAGGCAACGAGCGCGTGCTGCGCGCGCGCCTGGCCGACGCCAAGTTCTTCTGGGACCTCGACCGCAAGACCACGCTCGAGGAGCGGCTGCCGGCGCTGAAGGGCATCGTCTTTCACGCCAAGCTCGGCACGCAGGCCGAACGCGTCGAGCGGATCGTGAAGCTCGCCAGGGAAGTCGCCAGGCTCGTGCCGGGCGCCGATGCGGCGCAAGTCGAGCAGGCCGCGCGCCTCTGCAAGGCCGATCTCGTCTCCGGCGTGGTCGGCGAGTTCCCGGAAGTGCAGGGCATCATGGGCCGCTACTACGCGCTGCACGAGAAGCTGCCCGCCGCGGTGGCCGATGCGATCGGCGATCACTACGCGCCGGCGGGCCCCAACGATCGCTGCCCTTCGGCGCCGGTGTCGATGGCCGTGGCCCTGGCCGACAAGCTCGACGCGCTGATCTCCTTCTGGTCGATCGGCGAGAAGCCGACCGGCTCGCGCGATCCCTATGCGCTGCGCCGCGCCGCGCTCGGCGTCATCCGCATCGTGGTCGAGAACAAGCTTCGCCTGCCGTTGCGCATGTTCTTCCAGCAGGATGATCTGCTGGCCTTCTTCGCCGAGCGCCTCAAGGTGCAGATGCGCGAGAAGGGCGTGCGCCACGACGTGGTCGACGCGGTCTTGTCGGTCGGTGCAGAAGACGATTTCGTGCGCCTGCTCGCGAGGGTCGAGGCGGTGCAATCCTTCCTCGCGACCGAAGCGGGCAGGAACCTGCTCACCGCCTATGGCCGTGCGGCCAACATCGTCCGTGCCGAGGAGCGCAAGGACAAGGGGCTTGCCGGGAAAATCTCGGGCGCGCCCAATGCCGCACTGCTGGAACAAGCCGAAGAGAAGGGCGTTGCGTCGACATTGTCGGAAACCCGCCCATTGGTTGCCGAATGGCTGCAGCGTGAGGACTTCGCCGGCGCCATGGCGGCGCTGGCCGCCTTGCGCGCGCCGCTGGACGCCTTTTTCGACAAGGTCACCGTGAACGTACAGGACAAGGCCGACCTTCGGCTCAATAGACTGAAGTTGCTCAACCAGATTCGTGCGACCATGGATTCCGTCGCCGACTTTTCGAAGATCGAGGGCTGACATTATGGCTCAGAAGTGGGTCTACAGTTTCGGCAATGGCAAGGCCGAGGGGCGCGCCGAGATGCGCAACCTCCTGGGCGGCAAGGGGGCGAACCTCGCTGAGATGTCGAGCCTCGGGCTCCCGGTCCCGCCGGGCTTCACGGTCACGACCGAGGTCTGCACCTATTACTACGCCAACAAGGAATCCTATCCGCCGGAACTGAAGAGCGAGGTCGAGACGGCGCTCGCGAACGTCGAGAAGACGGTCGGCGGGGGCTTCGGCGATGCCAACAATCCGCTGCTCGTCTCCGTGCGCTCCGGCGCGCGTGCATCCATGCCGGGCATGATGGACACCGTCCTGAACCTCGGCCTCAACGATCGCACCGTGCTCGGCCTCGCCAAGTCGTCGGGCGACGAGCGCTTCGCCTGGGACAGCTATCGCCGCTTCATCCAGATGTACTCCAACGTCGTGCTCGACGTGGCGCACCACTATTTCGAGGAGGCACTGGAGCTGAAGAAGGAGGATCTCGGCGCCCACATGGACACCGAGCTCAAGTCCGACGACTGGAAGTCCGTCGTGGCGGAATACAAGAAGATCGTCGAGAAGCGCACCGGCAAGCCGTTCCCGCAGGAGCCGCGCGAGCAGCTGTGGGGCGCGATCGGCGCGGTGTTCGGCTCGTGGATGAACCAGCGCGCCATCACCTATCGCCGCCTGCATTCGATTCCCGAGAGCTGGGGCACGGCCGTGAACGTGCAGGCCATGGTGTTCGGCAACATGGGCGACGATTGCGCGACGGGCGTCGCCTTCACGCGCGATCCCTCGACCGGCACGAACCTGTTCTACGGCGAGTATCTGGTGAACGCGCAGGGCGAGGATGTCGTGGCCGGCATCCGCACGCCGCAGCATCTCACCGTCGAGGGCAAGAAGGCGCAGAACTCCACCGAGCCCGCGATGGAAGAGGTGATGCCGGAGGTCTTCAAGCAGCTCGCGGGTGTGCGCCAGACGCTGGAGAAGCACTACTCCGACATGCAGGACATCGAGTTCACCGTGCAGCGCGGCAAGCTCTACATGCTGCAGACGCGCAACGGCAAGCGCACCGCCAAGGCCGCGCTCAAGATCGCCGTCGACATGGTGAAGGAGGGACTGATCGACAGGAAGGAGGCCGTGGCGCGCATCGTGCCGTCCTCGCTCGACCAGCTCCTGCATCCGACGCTCGATCCCAAGGCCGAGCGCAAGGTGATCGCCAAGGGCCTGCCGGCATCGCCGGGTGCCGCATCGGGCAAGGTCGTGTTCTCGGCCGACGAAGCGGAGAAGCGGGCACATGACGGCGAGAAGGTGATCCTGGTCCGCCGCGAGACCTCGCCGGAGGACATCCATGGCATGCACGCGGCCGAGGGCATCCTGACCTCGACCGGCGGCATGACCAGCCATGCCGCCGTCGTGGCGCGCGGCATGGGCAAGCCCTGCGTCGCGGGCGCGGGCGACGTGCGCATCGATGCGCGCGCCGGCACGCTCTCGGTGCGTGGCACCACGGTGAAGGCGGGCGAGCAGATCACGCTCGACGGCGGCACCGGCGAGATCATGGTGGGCGTCGTGCCGACCGTGCAGCCCGAGCTCTCCGGCGACTTCGCCGAGCTGATGAAGTGGGCGGACGAGGTCCGTACGCTCGGCATCCGCACCAATGCCGAGACGCCGACCGACGCCGCCCAGGCACGCAAGTTCGGCGCCGAAGGCATCGGCCTCTGCCGGACCGAGCACATGTTCTTCGACGGCGACCGCATCGTCGCCGTCCGCCAGATGATCCTGGCCGACGACGAGAAGGGCCGGCGCGCCGCGCTCGCCAAGATCCAGCCCATGCAGCGCCAGGACTTCGTCGAGCTGTTCGAGATCATGGCGGGCCTGCCGGTCACGATCCGGCTGCTCGATCCGCCGCTGCACGAGTTCCTGCCCAAGACCGATGCCGACATGGAGGTCGTGGCCAAGGATCTCGGTGTCGACGTCAAGGAGATCGAGGCGCGTGCCAACAAGCTGCACGAGTTCAACCCGATGCTCGGGCATCGCGGCGTGCGTCTCGGCATTTCCTACCCGGAGATCTACGAGATGCAGGCCCGCGCCATCTTCGAGGCCGTGGCGGAGGTCCAGAAGAAGGCGGGCAAGACCGTGATCCCGGAGATCATGATCCCGCTGATCGCGACCAAGAAGGAGCTCGATCTGATGAAGGCCGTGGTCGACCAGGTCGCGGCCGAGGTGGGCCAGATGTCGGGCCAGAAGCTCGAATACCTGGTCGGCACCATGATCGAGCTGCCGCGCGCGGCGCTGCGGGCCGGGGAGATCGCCGAATCGGCGGAGTTCTTCTCTTTCGGCACCAATGACCTCACGCAGACCACCTTCGGCCTCAGCCGCGACGACTCGGCCTCGTTCCTCGAGAAGTACCAGCAGCGCGGCATCCTCGAGCACGATCCATTCGCCTCCCTCGACGTCGAGGGCGTGGGCGAGCTGATCGAAATAGGCTGCGAGCGCGGCCGCAAGGTCAGGCCCAAGCTCAAGGTCGGCATCTGCGGCGAGCATGGCGGCGACCCGGCTTCGGTCTTCTTCTGCCACAAGGCCGGCCTCGACTACGTGTCCTGCTCGCCCTACCGCGTGCCGATCGCGCGACTGGCGGCGGCGCAGGCCGCTCTGGGCGGTCCGCTCAAGACGGAATGACACTCGACGCGCTTCGCAGCGGCGGCAAGCGCGCCCTCGCGACGGCGCTGGCCGGGCTGGAGCGCGATCCCGACGGCACCGCGGCGCAGGCGGTGCTCGACGAAGCGTGGCGCCATCCCCGGGCGCATGTCGTGGGTATCACGGGCCCTCCCGGTGTCGGAAAATCCTCGTTGTGTGCCGCGATGGTCGCGGCCTGGCGCAAGGGCGCCAAGACCGTCGGTGTGATCGCGGTCGATCCGTCGTCCAAGACGAGCGGCGGCGCGCTGCTGGGCGATCGCGTGCGTATCGCGGCCGATGCCGGCGACGAGGGCAGCTTCGTGCGCTCGATGGCCGCGCGCGACCGGCTGGGCGGCCTCGCCGACCAGACGCTCGCCGCCATGGTGCTGATGCGTGCGCTGTTCGACCGCGTGCTGATCGAGACGGTCGGCGTCGGTCAATCCGAGACCGACGTGGCGGGCGTCGCCGACACGGTCGTGTTCTGCGTGCAGCCCGGCTCGGGCGATTCGCTGCAGTTCATGAAGGCGGGCATCGTCGAGATCCCGCACATCGTCGCCGTCACCAAGGCCGATCTCGGCGCCGCGGCCGAACGCGCTCGTGCCGATGTCTCGGGCGCGCTGTCGCTCGCCATGGCCGGCGACTGGCCGCTTCGCACGCTTGCCGTCTCTTCGCGCAGCGGCGCGGGTGTCGAGGCGCTGATGGGAGCGCTCGAGGCGCATCGCGGACATCTCGCCGACGAAGGCCGGCTTGCGATTGCGCGTCACCGCCAGAGCGAGGGCTGGCTGAGGGAGGCGCTGCGGGAGCGCTTCGGCGCGCGCGGCCTTGCGCGGCTCGCCGCTCTTGGCTTGGATGCCTCGCTGCCGGCCGGCGCGCAGCCCTTCGCGCGCCTCGGCGAACTCACTCAGGCTTTGGAGAAACCGCGATGAGCCATCCGACCGACGATAGCTGCGTCTTCTGCAAGATCGTCGCGGGCAGGCTGCCCTGCTTCAAGCTGCTCGAGGACGAGACGACCATCGCCTTCATGGACATCAATCCGGTGAACCCGGGCCACGCGCTTGCCGTCGCCAAGGGGCACTGGCCGACCGTCGACGTGATCCCGGCGGACGTGCTGGCCAATGTCGCGCGCACTGCCCAGAAGGTGGCGCAGGCCACGATGAAGGCACTGCATCCCGCCGGCGTGAACCTGGTACAGGCCAACGGTTCCGCGGCAGGCCAGAGCGTGCCTCACCTGCACATCCACATCATGCCGCGCAGAGCGGGTGACGCGGTCTCGCTCAACTGGGAGCCCAAGCCTGGCGCGATGGCCGAGATCGAAGCCGTCTACAAAACGGTCAAGGCGCTGCTCGGTTAGAGCATTTCTCATTCGGGCCGATCCATTGATCATAATCCCGACTTCGAACGTGCCCGGGTTAGGCTCCGCGCCCTGAGAGGAGACCCGGATCCAAGGCCATCTGGCCGAAAGCGCGGGGGCCGCGGGAGACGCTGCACGGTGGGGCAGATCGAGCGCGGTGGCAGGAATCGCCAGACATATCTTTCCCGTCAGATTCGATACGTCTGACGGTGACTTTTGGTAACCACCACCAGATGTAGCGGCCTCGAGAAGAGTTCTAAGGCGCGAGGCCGTCGGCCTTCAGCATGAGCTGGAGGAGCTTCGTGACGTCGGAGAAGCGCGGCCATTTCCTCGCCTCGGCGAGGCCCGATTCCGACCAGCCGCTCTTCGCCACCGGCACGAGCTGCCATTGCGCGCCGGGAACGGCGTCCTGCGCGTGGTGGGCAGGCGGAACAAGGAGAAGAAACGCCGCCAAGGGCGCCAGCAGCCGCCGCGCGGCTGCGATCAGGCGGCTGCGATCAGGCGGCCGCGATCGAGGCCCGGTGAGAGGGCAGGCTGAACCACTCGCGCTCGTCCTCGCGGAACTTCTCGCGGATGTAGTCGATCACCGCACGGATGCGCGCGCCCTTGTTGGTCTCCTCGTGGCTCACCAGCCAGATGTCGCGGGTGATGCCGAGATCGATCGGCACGTCCACGAGGTTCGCCGACTTGCTCGAGTAGCTCGGGAAGACCGAGAGGCCCCAGGCTTCCTTCACCGCCTCCATCGCCGAGTGCGAGGAGTTGGTGCGCAGCACGACGTTGGCGCTGCGCTCGACGACTTCGGTCCACGCCTTCATCGCGGGCAGCGCATGGAGCGTCGTGTGATCGACGATGTGATGGTCGCGCAAATCCTCGAGCTTCTGCGGCAGGCCGTATTGCTCGATGTAGGCGGGGGCCGCGAAGATCGCCATGCTGAACTGGCCGACGCGGGCGGCGACGAGCTGGTTCGAGGTCGGGCGGAAATAGCGGATGGCGAGGTCGGCCTGGCGGGTCGCCAGATCGAGCACCTGGTCGCCCACGATCACCTGGACGACGATATCGGAATGCAACCGGCGAAGTTGCGTGAGGCGCGGCACCAGCCATTGCGCCGCGAGACCTTCGGTGGCCGCCACGCGCACGACGCCCGACATCTCGCGATCGAGACCGGCGAGATGGCGCTCGATGGAACTTGCATTGGCGAGCATGGATTCGGCCTGCACCAGCACGCCGCGCGCCGCCGGCGTCACTTCCATGCCGTGGCGATGGCGGTCGAACAGCTTGGCGCCGAGGCGTCGCTCGAGCGCCTGGATGCGCCGACCGACGGTTGTCTGTTTCGTGTTGAGCTGCGTGGCAGCGGCGCTGAAGCTTCCCGTCTTGGCGACGGCCAGAAAGAAACGGACGTCGTCCCAATCGCCGAGAATGTTGGGTGCTTTTGACTTGCGTGGTGCAATAACTGTCATAGCAACAATCGATACAATCTGGTTGAGGTCTGAACGTTTACTTTAAAATCCCTGCATGGTTTATCTTACACCATTGCCTGTGGAATGTCGTTTTTCGTCTCTTTTGTAGGGGACTAGCCGGGTTTTCTCACGAACCGGTTATTTTCCTAGGCCCTATATGTAGTTCTCCCATTCGTTAGTCAATCTATTCCTGGCGTTTCGTTGGGTTGACGACCGGAGCGGGGTGCGTTGTGGCCGTGGTTAGCGTGGAGAGCAAGACGATGGCCTTCCAGGGCCTCGCCGGCAAGATCGGCCGTTACGTGCGCAGTCCTTCGACGCGCATGGCGGCGTTCGTCGGCCTGCTTTCCTACGTGAGCTATGCATACGCGCACGGCAGTTGGACTAACCCGGCCCTGATCGGCGTGTCAGTCTTCTCCGGGGCGTTCCTCCCGAGCTACGCCAAGCTCTCGAACAAGGCCGAGTTGTGGGCGAACAACCAGTTCGGCTTCGTGACCGCTGGCAGGCTCGGCCGGTTCCTCCCGCAGTACGCGTTCAACCTGGCAGTGTTCCTGATCATGCTTACGGGAGGTGCGCTCAACCGGGCGGGGATGGCCGCGGTCGGTGGCGCCGCCGGCGCGGCGCTGGTGACCTCGCTTGCCTCCCAGGGCGCGCAGTATCTCGGCCTCTATCTTTTCCAGCGCGGCTGGGGCGATGCGAACCGCAACGTCCTGATCGGCGTTTCCATCAACATGATCCTCGCCGCTCTCGGCACCGCCGGCCTGCCCTACGCCCGCGAGGCGTTCCTGATCTCGGGCCTCGTCCTGGGCGTCGTTTTCTTCGGCGTCGGCATCCTGTCGGACCTGCGTTCGCTGTTCGCGCCCAAGGGCGGCATCGGCATCTTCTTCGGCACCTTCAATCCATTCCACAACAGCCACATCGCCATGGTTCGCCGCGCCATCGAGGAGCGCGGCCTCGACACGGTGATCATCCATCCGACCCTCGTGCCGCGCATCCATGCCGATGCCTTCCGCAAGGGCCAGCTGCGCGTGGCGCGGCTCGAGAACGGCTTCCAGATCTACGAGAAGACCGACAAGGCCGACGTGAACGTCGACTACTTCCCGACCGGCAACAAGTTCCTGCCGCCCGAGACGCGCAAGGCGCTGATCGAGCTGTCGCTCGCCGAGGCCGGCCTCGGCAACAGGGTCGAGGTCGCGTTCTATCCCGAGACCTACAACACCAAGGGCTTCCAGGGCGTGATCGCCGAGATCAAGCGGCGCTATCCGGGCGTTCGCCTGCACACCCTGCACGGCACCGATATCGGCGGCATGTACGTGCGGCAGATCTGCGACGAGTGCGGCTGGATCTATCCCTGGCGCATCCTGCGCCGGGACAACATCTCGGCGACCGCCATCCGGCGGGGTGCCAAGGGCATGACGGCCACCGTGGTGACCGACGTGCTGGAGCAACTGTCGCAGAACGTTCCGGTGGTGACGGCTGGGGGCCGCCGCTTCCGGAACGACAACGGAGTATTGACCGAGGGGGGTTGAAATGGCGGTAGATTCGTCGGCGGCGATGCCTACGCGGGATCCCGTCGTGACCATCAAGCTCGCGTCGACATCGGACGAGCTTCTGCAGTGCTTCGCATTGCGCGCTGCGGTCTTCATGGGGGAGCAGGCGTGCCCCTACTGGGAGGAGTTCGACGGCAACGACTACGCCGCCTCCCACATCATCATGTACGTGGATGGCGAGCCCGCGGGCAGCATGCGGCTGCGCTGGTTCCAGTCCTTCTGCAAGCTCGAGCGTTGCGTGGTGCTGCGCCGCTATCGCGGCCTCGGCATCCACCACGAGATCAACGCCTGGGCCAAGCGCTTCGCCCAGCGCAAGGGCTACACCAAGGCCTATGTCCATCTCCAGAAGCGGCACATGCCGATGATGGAGAAGGAGGGCTTCCGCCGCGTCGACGACCGCACCTTCAAGTTCTCCGATCATGAGTACTACGCGGTCTATTGCGATCTCGACAAGGTCGACGAGGCGATCCGGCTCGACAGCGACCCGATGGTCGTGAACCGGCCGGAGGACCGCCTGGACGAGGAAGGCATCCTCGAGAAGTCGGCCGCGCGGCCCGCGACCAACCCGCATGCTCCCCATGTCGAGCGGCTGCGCAATTGAGGGGAATGATATGACCACCGCCCAATCGATCGACGGCGAGGCCGTCACCACCAAGCTCGCCATGCGCATGGAAGATTCCATGCAGGCCTTCGCCGTGCGCGCCGCCTGCTTCATCGGCGGGCTCGACGTGCCCTTCTCCGAGGAGTTCGACGGCCACGATTTCGGCGCCACGCACGTCCTCGCCTATGTCGGCGAAGAGCCTGTCGGCACCGTGCGCGTGCGCTGGTTCCAGTCCTTCGCCATGCCCGAGCGGCTGGCGGTGATCCAGCGCTATCGCGGCCACAATATCGGCGCGCTGCTGCTCGAGCGCTGCCGGGCGCTGGCGGCGAGCCGCGGCTGCAACATGCTCTATGCCCAGGCCCTGCCAGCCGACGTGAAGTACTGGGAAAAGCAGGGTTGGCGCCGCCTCGTGGCCGAGGAAGGCTCGGCCGGCGACAAGCGCATCGTCGCCATGGTCAAGGCGGTCGACCCCAGCAAGCCTCTGCCCGAGGTCGAGGCGCCCGAGGCCGTCGTCCTGCGGCGCGAACCGCAGCTCGATTCCACCGGCATGCCGCGGGGCACCGTCTCGAACTAAGCCTGAGGCGGACTGTCGCAGGCCGCCCGGAATGTGACTTCCATCACATACCGGTCTTATCGCCCCTCCTTAGCCTCCCCAAAACACGAATGAAGGGGGTTAGGGATATGGGACAAACCGAAATCGTCGTCGAAAACCGGCCGCGCCGTAAGCGCGTCCGGCGCAAGAGCCTGTCCGGAAAGCAGCGCGCTGCGGCGCTTTTCAAGCTCTGGCACGGTCTGCGGGAGCTGATGGCGGACGCCGAACGCCTCAGAGAGGGTGAATTGGTCCACTTTCTCGCGATCACCCAGATGCTGGTCGAGGAGAAGGCGACCGAGGCCCATCCCGATGCAGCGGCCTTCCGCGGCATGGATACCAGCCTGGTGAACTGACGCCGGCCTCTATTTGTGGCGAGGGTCCAACGCGTCGCGCAGGCCGTCGCCCAGGAGGTTGAACGACAGCACGGCGAAGAAGATCGCGAAGCCCGGCCAGAAGGCCATCCATGGCGCTTGGGCGATGAAGCGCTGGGCGGAGTTCAGCATGCTGCCCCACGAGGGGGCGGGCGGCTGCTGGCCGAGACCGAGAAACGAAAGGGCGGCCTCGGCGATGATGGCGCCGGCGATGGCGAGCGAGGCCTGCACCAGGAGCGGCGGCACGATGTTGGGCAGCACGTGGCGCAGTGCGATGCGCCAGTGCGGATTTCCGACGGCGCGGGCGGCCTCGACGTAGTCCTCGACCTTGGCGCCCAAGGTCTGGCCGCGCGTCAGGCGCACGAACACCGGTGTCGCCGTGACACCGATCGCGATCATGGCATTGGAGAGGCTCGGTCCCAGGAAGGCCGAGAGCGCGATGGCCAGGATCAGGAATGGGATGGCGAGCATGGCATCCACGATGCGCGACAGGACGGCGTCGACCCAGCCGCCGGCATAGCCCGCCAGCAGGCCGAGCGGCACGCCGGCACCGACGGCGATGCTCACCGAGACGAGGCCCGCGCTGAGCGAGGCGCGCGCGCCGAAGATCACGCGGGAGAGCACGTCGCGGCCCACCTCGTCGGTGCCGAACCAGTGCGCCCAAGTGGGCGCCTTGCGCACCGCGCCGAAGCTCGTCTTCGTCGGATCGTAGGGCGCGACCCAGGGGGCGAGGATTGCGATCGCGATCAGCAGGACGACGACGACCAGCGCCGCCATCGCGCCCTTGCGGCGCTTCAATCGCCGCCAGGCGCGTGCCCAGGGGTTCTCCTCGTGCAGCTCGGTCGCCGTCGTGGCCATCAGCCGCGCAGCCTCGGGTTGACCAGCACGTAGGCGATGTCGGCCAGCAGGTTCAGCATGATGTAGAGGCTGGAGGTCACCAGCACCACGCCCTGAACGACGGCGTAGTCGCGGTTGAACACCGAATCGACGATCAGCTTGCCGAAGCCGGGAATGGAGAAGATCTGCTCGGTCAGCACCGCGCCCGAGAGCAGCGTGCCGAAGTCGAGCGCCAGCAAAGTGATGACCGGCGTCATGGCATTGCGCAGCGCATGCTTCAGCACGACGCGGCTTTCCTCGAGGCCCTTGGCGCGGGCGGTGCGTACATAGTCCGCGCCCATGGCCTGCAGCATGGCGGAGCGCGTGTGACGCATCAGGACGGCGGCGAGCGCATTGCCCAGCACGAAGGCCGGCATGATGGAGGTGGCCAGACTCTGCTTCCAGTTCTCGCTCATCTGCACGTAGCCCGAGGCGGGCAGCCAGCCGAGAGTCACCGAGAACAGGAAGATCAGCAGGATGCCCAGCCAGAAATTGGGCGTGCTGAGGCCCCAGAGCGCGAACAGGTTGGCGGCATAGTCCCAGGCGGTCTCCTTCTTGACCGCCGAGACGATGCCGGCAGGGATGCCGATGCCGAGCGCGATGATCAGCGCCATGGTGGCGAGCTGCAGGGTCACCGGCAGCTTCTCCCTCACCAGCGCGCCGACCGACGCCTTGAGCCGCATCGATTCGCCCAGGTTCCCCGACATCACGCCCTTGATCCAGTAGACGTACTGCACGGGGACGGGCTCATCGAGCCGGTACTGATGGCGGATCTCGGCAAGCACCTGGGGATCGCGTTCCTCGCCCGCCATGATCAGCGCGGGATCGCCCGGCAGGAGCTGCTGCAGGCCGAAGATCAGCATCGAGACGATGATGATCGTCGGGATGATCTGCAGCAGACGCCGGGTGAGGAAGGCGAGCATCGACTATTA
>Ga0335083_10002415_pt1 | contig 24663 bp, 20 predicted proteins | sample Lox_Sample_42_FD_206716 | JGI IMG/M metagenome (GOLD analysis project Ga0335083, IMG submission 206716) | Soil microbial communities from Loxahatchee National Wildlife Refuge, Florida, United States - Lox_Sample_4.2 | ecosystem: Environmental > Terrestrial > Soil > Wetlands | place: USA...
CGGCACGAGCCCCACCCTCAGGAACCGCACCGCCTTACCCCAGGCGCGCGCGGAGGAAGCTGAGGGCCTCGTCCACGGGGAACTCGCTGCTCGCACTGTCGCGGCGGTGGCGGTACTCGAGCTTGCCTGCCTCGAGTCCGCGATCGGCCACCACCACGCGATGCGGGATGCCGAGGAGCTCCGCGTCTGCGAACTTGACGCCGGGGCGGGCATCGCGGTCATCGAGCAGCACCTCGATTCCGGCCTCGCTGAGCTCGGCGTACAGGCGGTCGGTGGCAGCGCGGACACGGTCGGACTTGTGCAGATTGAGCGGAACCAGCACCACCTGGAAGGGCGCGATCGGCGCCGGCCAGATGATGCCGCGCTCATCGTGATTCTGTTCGATGGCCGCGGCCACGATGCGCGTCACACCGATGCCGTAACAACCCATGTACAGGGTCGTCTCCTGGCCCGCCTCGTCCAGCACCAGCGCCTTCATCGGCTCCGAGTACTTGCGCCCGAGCTGGAAGATGTGACCGACCTCGATGCCGCGCGCGATCTTCAGGCGCCCGCGGCCGGACGGGCTCGGATCTCCCTCGACCACTTTGCGCAGATCCGCCGCCACCGCGCCCCGCACGTCGCGCTCCCAGTTGACGCCTGTGAGGTGCATGTCCTTCTCGTTGGCGCCGCACACGAAGTCGGCGAGCGCACTGGCGGCGTGATCGGCGTAGATGCGGCACTTGAGCCCCACCACGCCGACGTAGCCGGGCTCGGTACCGGATGCCTCCAGCACCTCCGCGGCGCTCGCGAGTCGCAGCGGAGCGGCAACCCCGGGGAGCTTCTGGGCTTTGACGGCGTTCAGCTCGTGGTCGCCGCGCAGCGCGAGCGCGACCACGCCGCCATCGGTGCCCTCGACGATGAGGGTCTTCAGGCAGCGCGTCGGCTCGACCTTAAGAAAGCGCGCCAGGTCCTCGATGGTGCGTGCTCCGGGAGTCGCCACGCGGCGCAGCGGCTCACGCGCCTCGGGGCGCGGCTCGGCCGGCGGAAGCGCTGCCGCGGCTTCGAGGTTCGCCGCATAGTCGTCGCCGTCCGAGAAGACGATCGCGTCCTCGCCCGAGTGGGCCAGCACGTGAAACTCCTGGCTGACGTCCCCGCCGATGGCGCCCGAGTCGGCGCGCACGGCGCGGAAGCTGAGCCCGGTACGGGTGAAGATGCGGGTATAGGCGTCGTACATGGCGCGATAGCCGGCGCGCAGCGACTCTTCGTCGAGGTGGAAGGAATAGGCGTCCTTCATGATGAACTCGCGCGCACGCATGACACCGAAGCGCGGCCGCACCTCGTCGCGGAACTTGGTCTGGATCTGATAGAAGTTCACCGGCAGCTGCCGATAGCTCTTCAGCTCGCGGCGCGCGATGTCGGTGATCACTTCCTCGTGGGTGGGGCCGGCGACGTAATCGCGCTCATGGCGATCCTTGATGCGCAGCAGCTCGGGGCCGTACTCGGTCCAGCGTCCCGACTCCTGCCACAGCTCCGCCGGCTGCACGACCGGCATGACCACCTCGAGTGCACCGGCGCGGTTCATCTCCTCGCGGATGATGCGCTCGACCTTCTGCAGTACGCGCAGGCCGAACGGCAGCCAGCTGTACAGGCCCGCCGCCAGGCGCCGGATCAGGCCGGCGCGCAGCATGAGCTGGTGACTCACGACCTCCGCCTCGGCGGGGGTCTCCTTCAGGGTGTTGATGGGATATTGAGACAGGCGCATCGGCTCACGGGTTCTTCGGGCCGCCGAAACAAGCAGTTGGCATCTTAGCAGGACACCCCTGATAAGATGCCCGCCGATTGGCCCAGCGCGGGTCAGCCAAGAGATGCACGCTGTGGAGACGAACCCCCAGCCCCCCACCCGGCCGCGCAGCCGGGCGGTTTACCTGCTGCCGAATCTGCTCACGACCGCCTGCCTGTTCTCGGGCTTCTACGCAGTGGTTGCGGCGATCGACAAGCACTTTGCGCCGGCCGGCATGGCGGTGTTCGCGGCCATGATCTTCGACACGCTCGACGGGCGCATCGCACGGCTCACGCATACCGAGAGCCTGTTCGGCAAGGAATACGACAGCCTCGCGGACATGGTGGCATTCGGCCTCGCCCCGGCGATCGTCGCCTACCAGTGGGGCGTCGTGCGCATCATGGAGTTCGGCCATTACTGGGGACGCTTCGGCTGGCTGGCGTGTTTTTTCTACGCGGTGACGGCGGCGCTGCGGCTCGCGCGCTTCAACGCCCGCTCGGCCACCGCCGACAAGCGCTACTTCGAGGGTCTGCCGAGCCCGTCCGCCGCAGCGATCGTCGCCGCCTTCGTGTGGTTCTGCAGCGAGTGGCGCGAGCCTGGCCTCACCGGCCTGATCCTGGCGTTCGGCGTGACCGCCGCGGCCGGCGCGCTCATGGTGAGCCGCTTCGGCTACCCGAGCTTCAAGCAGTTCAACCTCGACCGGCGCATCAAGTTCGTCTACATGCTGCTCGTACCGCTGTTCTTCGTCGCCATCGCGATCGACCCGCCGACCATGCTGCTGTCGATGTTCGGCATCTATGCGCTCTCGGCGCCCGTGCTGTGGGTGGGGCGCCGCATCCGCCGCGCCGTACGCGGCGCTCCCGCTGCGGGCTGAGGCAGACCGCGATGCACGGCGAGCGGCGCGCGTATCTCGAGGCGATCGGCATCGATCTGTGGGTGCCGCGCGCCGCGCCCGCGGCGCAGCCGACCGCGCAGCCGACCGCGCAGCTGCCGGTCGAGCCCGCCGGTGACGCCGCGGGCCGCTGGGAGGCGCTGCGTGCCGAAGTGCTCGAGTGCACGCGCTGCCCGCTGCACCTCACCCGCACGCAGGGAGTGTTCGGCGTCGGACCGAAGAGCGCTGACTGGCTGGTGGTCGGCGAGGCGCCGGGCGCGGAGGAGGACCGGCGCGGTGAGCCGTTCGTGGGCGCCGCAGGGCAGCTGCTCGATGCGATGCTGCGCGCCATCGGGCTCGATCGCGCGACCAACGTCTACATCGCCAACGTGCTGAAGAGCCGCCCGCCCGGCAACCGCGACCCCAAACCCGAGGAGGTGGCGGCCTGCCTGCCGTACCTCGTGCGCCAGATCGAGCTGCTGAAGCCGAAGATCATGCTCGCCGTCGGGCGGATCGCCGCGCAGAACCTGCTCGCCACCGACGAGCCGCTCGGGCGGCTGCGCGGCCGGGTGCACCATTTCGGCGAGCTGAATACGCCGCTCGTGGTGACGTATCATCCCGCCTATCTGCTGCGCACGCCCGGCGACAAGCGCAAGGCGTGGGAGGATCTGAAGTTTGCGCGCAACGTGTACCAACAGCTCGTGCAGGGGAACGTGACCGATGGCCACGGCTCCTGAGCTGCTCGGTCCTGCCGCGCACGCCTTGCGCACCATGCGCGATGGCGACGTCGCCGAGGTCGTCGCGATCGAGCGCGCCTCGTATCAGTTCCCCTGGAGCGAGGGCATCTTCCGCGACTGCCTGCGGGTGGGCTACACGTGCCGCGTGGCGACCCTCGGACGGCAGGTCGCGGGCTACGGGGTGATGAGCGTCGGCGCCGGCGAGGCGCACATTCTCAACCTGTGCGTCGGCGAGGCTTTCCGCTGCCGTGGTCTCGGACGGGCCCTGCTCGCACTCCTCATCGAGCGCGCCGCGGCGGCCGGCATGAAGGAGGCGTTCCTCGAGGTGCGCCCCTCCAACACCGCCGCCATCCGCCTCTATCTGGCGAACGGCTTCGAGCAGGTCGGCATGCGGCGCGGCTATTACCAGGCCGTGGGCGGACGCGAGGACGCCGCGGTGCTGCGACTCGGGTTGCGCGCCGCGCGCACCCGCCCCGGCTGAGCGCGGCCCCGTCATGCTGCCGCTCGCGGCCGAAATCCGCCGGCGACGTACGTTCGCCATCATCTCGCACCCCGACGCGGGCAAGACCACGCTCACCGAGAAGCTGCTGCTGTTCGGCGGCGCCATCCAGATGGCGGGCACCGTCAAGGGGCGCAAGGCCGCCCGCCACGCGACCTCCGACTGGATGCGGCTCGAGCAGCAGCGCGGCATCTCGGTGACCTCCTCGGTGATGCAGTTTCCGTACCGCGATCGCATCGTGAACCTGCTCGACACTCCGGGGCACGAGGACTTCTCCGAGGACACCTACCGCACGCTCACGGCGGTCGACTCCGCGCTCATGGTCATCGACTGCGCCAAGGGCGTGGAGGAGCGCACCATCAAGCTGATGGAAGTCTGCCGGTTGCGCGATACGCCCATCATGACCTTCATCAACAAGCTCGACCGCGACGGGCGCACGCCCATCGAGCTGCTGGATGAGATCGAGCGCGTGCTCGGCATCGGCACCGCGCCCGTCACCTGGCCGATCGGCATGGGGCGCGAGCTGCGCGGCATCTATCACCTCGCCGAGGACCGCATCTACGCGTACTCGGCGGGTGAGCGCGGCCGGGTGGGCGAGAATCGCACCATCGACGGACTCGCAAGCGCCGCGGCGCGGGAATTTCTCGGCGATCTCTCGCAAACCTTCCTCGATGAGATCGAGCTCGTGAAGGGGGCGACCAAGCCCTTCGACCGGGAGGCTTACCGCGCCGGGCAGCAGACGCCGGTGTTCTTCGGCTCCGCCATCAACAACTTCGGCGTCGAGGAGTTGCTCGGTGCCTTCGTCGAGCACGCCCCGGGGCCGCTGCCGCGCGCGGCGCGCGAGCGCCAGGTCGAGCCGGAGGAGCCGGCGCTCGCGGGCTTCGTATTCAAGATCCAGGCCAACATGGATCCGCAACACCGCGACCGGATCGCGTTTCTGCGCCTGTGCGCCGGCAAGTACACGCGCGGCATGCGCCTCTACCACGTGCGCCTCGGCAAGGAGGTGCGGGTTGCGGATGCGCTCACCTTCATGGCGGCCGAGCGCGCCCAGGCCGAGGAGGCCTATGCCGGGGACATCATAGGGCTCCATAACTACGGCACGATCAACATCGGCGACAGCTTCACGCAGGGCGAGCGGCTCGCCTTCACCGGTGTGCCGAACTTCGCCCCGGAGATCTTCCGCCGCGCAGTGCTCAAGGACCCGCTGCGCATGAAGGCGCTGCAGAAGGGACTGTCGCAGCTGTGCGAGGAGGGCGCGACGCAGCTGTTCCGGCCGGTGCGCAACAACGAGCTGATCCTGGGAGCGGTCGGGCAGCTGCAGTTCGAGGTGGTGGCTTTCCGCCTTGCGGACGAGTACGGAGTGCAGTGCGTGTTCGAGCCGGTCACCGTCTACACCGCGCGCTGGGTCGACAGCACGGACGGCGAGCGCCTGGAGGAGTTCCGTACCCGCGCGCACGATCACCTGGCGCTCGATCACGCCGGTGCGCTCGTGTATCTCGCGCCCTCGCGCGTCAATCTGCAGCTGACGATCGAGCGCTGGCCGGGCATCGTCTTCCACGAGACCCGGGAACACGCGATCGCGTGATCGAACCTCGCACGCGCCGGCCAGCAACTTTCGGGATATGGCGCCCGCGGGCGTTTTGTGCGCACATAGCGGCCTTCATGGAGGCGCTATGAACGACGTTCAGGCGATCGCGGCCCCGCTCAGCCAGCGCGAGATCCTCATCAACCTGCTCTACGAGGCGGCCGAGCTCGAGCACAACCTCATGTGCACCTATCTCTACGCCGCCTTCAGTCTGAAGGACGGCGAGGGCGAGGGGCTGAGTTCCGAGGAGGCGACGGCGGTCAAACGCTGGCGCCAACAGCTGCTCAGCGTGGCGATCGACGAAATGGGGCACCTGGCCGCAGTGTGGAACATCACCTCGGCGCTCGGCGCGAGCCCGCGCGTGGGCCGCGCGAACTTTCCGCTGGATCCCGGCTACCTGCCGGCGAGCATCACGGTGAAGCTCGCCCCCTTCAACGCCGAGACGCTCCAGCACTTCGTATTCCTCGAGCGGCCGCGGGGCTCCGAGGAGCCCGAGGGAGCGGGCTTCGCCTGCGAGCGCATCTACGTCCGCGGCACGGAGCGACCGCACCTAACGCCGATGGGCCGTGACTACGACACGGTGGGTCATTTCTACGCCTGGCTCGGCGAGGGGCTGCGCACTTTCGTCGAGCGTCACGGCGAGGAAGTGGCCTTCGACGGCGACCGTGCTCTGCAGCTCTCGCCGGCGGAGGTGAGTCTGACCGGCTGCAGGCCGGTGATCTGCCTGAAGACGGCGCTGGCGGCGTTCGCTGCGATCGTCGAGCAGGGCGAGGGCGCACCGAGCGACTCGAGCGGCTCCCACTACCAGAGGTTCCTCGCCATCCGCTCGGAGCTGCGGGCGCTCAAGGACAAGAACCCGGCGTTCGCGCCGGCTTTCCCGGCAGCGACCAATCCGGTGCTGCGCCGGCCCCCGCGCCCGGAGGGGCGCGTATGGCTCGAGAACCCGGACGCTTTCGCAACCGTCGATCTCGCCAACGCCTGCTATGCGCTCATGCTTCGCCTCCTCGGGTACTCGTATGGCGTGCGCGGGCCGAGCACCGAGAAGTCACTCACCGTCGATCTGGCCATCGGGCTGATGCAGGCATTGGCGCCGCTCGCCGAGCGCGCCGCGCGGCTGCCCGCCGGGCCCTCCAATCCCCAGTGCAACGCCGGCGTCACCTTCATCACACTGAGAGATCCAAGCCCGTTGCCGCCAGGCCCTGCGGCGCGGCGCGTGTTCGTCGAGCGCTTCGGACAGCTCGCGGACGCGGCGGCGCTCCTCGAGGCGGACGGCGACGCCCGCGCTGTCGCGGCGGCCGCGCAGCTGGCCGCGCTCGCGGAGCGCGCCCGCAAGGGCTTCGATCTCGCAGCGCCCGCGCCGGCCGCCGCGGCGCCAGCTGCGGATCAGCGCGCGATGCGCGAGCCTCCGGTCCCCGCCGCTGCCGCCCCGGCTGCCGACGCGCAGGCCGCCGGTGGCATCGAGCGAGTGACGGGCGGGAAGCTCGAGCTCGAGTTCGAGGCGAAGCGCTGCATTCACTCGCGCTTCTGCGTCACCTGGGCACCGGAGGTTTTCCTTGCCAACGTGAAGGGCCCCTGGATCCATCCGGATGCGATGCCGGTCGAGCGCCTGGTCGAAGTGGCGCATGCCTGCCCTTCGGGCGCGATCCGTTATCGCCGCCTCGACGGGGAGCCGCAGGAATCCGCGCCGCCGGTCAACCTTGCGACCGTGCGCGAGGGCGGGCCGTACGCTTTCCGCGCGCAGCTCACGATCGACGGAGTCCCGGCGGGCTTTCGCGCCACGCTCTGCCGCTGCGGCGCCTCGAAGAACAAACCCTACTGCGACGGCTCGCATCACGAGATCGGCTTCAGCGCGACGGGCGAGCCGCCGACCGGCAAGGCCGAGATGCTGGCGGTGCGCGACGGCGTGCTGGCGATCGAGCCGCAGCTGAACGGGCCCCTCAAGGTGCGCGGCAATCTCGAGATCGTGAGCGGCACCGGGCGCGTAGTGGCGCGCGTCACCGCGGCGGCGCTCTGCCGTTGCGGCGGCAGTGCCAACAAGCCCTTCTGCGACGGCACCCACACGAAGATAGGTTTCAGGAGCGCTTAGCGAACCCTCAGCCGCCGCACCGCGCGCGCGAACTCATCGATGTCGCGCGAGCGGCTCGCGGGCTCGGGAGCGCCGTAGCGCAGCCGCGCGTAGCAGGCGAGCAGCGCGTGCGCGCCCTCCCCGAGGTCGGGAGCGGCGCCGCGCAGCGCCGCCGCATAGGCGAGCGGTCCTTCGTGCGCGGCACGCCGCACTCCCGTGTGCGCGAGCTTGCGGCACAGCAGGACGTACGCGCGCACCAGCGCTTCAGGCCGCGCGCTGCGTACCGCTCCCCTCATGTGCCAGGCAAGGATCACGAGCCACGCAAGGAGTGCGGCGACGAAGGCCCAGCCGAGCGCCCAGGCATCGGCGGAACGGACCCCTAAGCGCTCGAGTACGTCGATCTGCGTCGCGTAGTCGAACTTCACCACCCGCTCGTTCCACCAGGCGTTGGCGGCATCCCAGCGCTGCAGCAGGCTCACTACCCAGGGCGACCCGCGCAGCAGCCGGGTGGAGACCGACATTGCCTCGGGCAGCAGATCGAGCGCCGCCCGCACCAGGCGCTCCGGCGCCACCACCGCGGTCGGATCGACGCGCGTCCAGCCGCTCCCATCGAGCCATACCTCGACCCATGCATGCGCATCCGACTGGCGCACCGCCAGGTAAGCGCCGACGGGATTCCATTCCCCGCCCTGGTAGCCGGTGACGACCCGGGCGGGCACGCCCGCCGCGCGCATCAGCACGGTGAATGCGGATGCGTAGTGGCCACAGAACCCGGTGCGGGTGCGGAACAGAAAATCGTCGATCTGGTCGCGGCCGGGCTCCTCGGGCTCGAGCGAATAGACGAAGCCGTTGCTGCGCAGATAGTCGAGCGCCGCCGCCACGTACGCCGCATCGCCCGCGGCGCGTGCGCGCAGCGCGCGCGCGAGCTCGAGCGAGCGCGGATTGAGCCCGCGCGGCAAGGCGGTGTCCTCGAGGCGCTCCCACTCGGCGAGCGGCGTGGCCACACGCCGGCCCGTATAGGAGAGGGCCCGGTAGCTCGTCGGGTCGGACACCGGTTGCGTGGCCCGCAGCTCGTAATCGTGAGTGAGCTGCACGTTGGCATCCGGAGACCGTGCGGGCGTGTCGAGCGCGAACCAGAAGTGATGCCGGCTCGGCTCGAGCGCGACGCGGTAGAGATAGCCGCGGCCGGTGAATTGCCACGGTGTGGGCGAGCTCCAGTCGTGCGAGCCGCGCGACCAGGTCGCGCCGTCGAACTCAACCAGCACCGGGCCGCGCCAATAGCGCTGCTCGGGCGGCGGCATCTCACCCTCGAACTGGGCGCGAAATGCCACGTCGTAGGCGGTCGTGAGCTTGCCGATGCTGCCGGGACTCATGGTCTCGGAGAGCCCGGTCGTGGCTTCCTCGCCGTGTCGTATGGCCCAGAAGGAGCCGGCGAATCGCGGGAAGAACAGGAACAGCAGCACCGCGAGCGGCAGCGCCAGGAGGAGCGTGCGCCCGGAGAGGGCGAGCGCGGTGCGCCCGGGGAGGCCGTCGGCGGCGATCACGGCGAGCGCTGCGCAACACAGCCACGCCTGCGCGAGATAGAGCGGCGCGCGCACGAGACTCTGGCGGTCGAGGCACGCGGCGAGCAGCAGAAACAATCCCGCACCCACCAGCACCAGGCGGTCGCGGCGCCGGTCGGTCTCGAGGAGCTTCAAGGCCGCCATGAGCGCGAGCAGTGCCGTGCCGGCGGCAAGCCCGTTCAACGTGTGGAAGCGCGCCAGTACCCCAAGAGTCACCACCGCGACGAGCACCGCGCGTGCGATCCTGCCCGGTTGCGGCAGCGCTGAGCGCGCGACGGCGAGCCGCCACAGCGCGAGCAGCAGCGCTGCGACCGTCACCCACGCCGGCAGCCGGTCGACGTGCAGCAGCAGGCCGCCGGCGAACGCGGCCGTGGCCCAGTAAAGGGCTGCCGCCCGGTCGCGCTCAGCTGCCATGAAGCGCGAGTGCCGCGAGACACTGATGGCGATGCTCGGGGCCCCGGTTTGGGGCGAGCGCCGTGCCCGGGACGGTCAGGCCGTAGCGCTCGCCGCCGGCCTCGGCGTCGACCACCCAGCGCGCGAGCTGCGACAGGCGCGCCTCGACATCGGGCAGCGGAAGCTGCGCGAAGTCGAACAGGCACAAATCGGATCCGGCCGGGCTGTATTCCTTCACGAGCAGCGGCGCCCCGCGTGCATAGGCCTTCCAGGCGACCTGGCGCGGCGAGTCGCCCTCGCGAAACGGCCGCAGTCCCAGCCACTCGTCGGCGCCGGCGCTGCCGTAGGGGCGCTCGCCGAGCTGCGGCCCGCTGGTCGTCGGCCGCGGCAGGGATCCCGAAGGGTGCGGATAAACCAGCACCTCGACCGGCAGGTGCACCCAGGTCCAGGTGCGGAACAGGCCGAAAGGGTGGGTGCTCGTCAGGCGCAGCCGGTCGATGTGCACGATGCCGCGGCGCGCCGCCGCGAGCGGCAGCGTGAGGAGCGCCCGCCCGTGCGGCGCGAGGTCGACGCCGAGCAGCGGGCCGCTGTCGAGTGAAGCCTCGACGCCGAACCGGGGCTGCTGCGAGGGATTCTCGAGCGTCAGCACCAGCGCGCCCGAGCGGCGGGCGAACATCGCCGGGCCGCTCACGGCAGCGAGCGTCGTGCCGAGAAGGTTGCGGTGGCACGCCTGCATCGCGACCAGCGCGAAGCCCGCGAGCAGGAAGGTGAGGAACAGCGCGAGGCTGTTGCCGTAGTTCAGTCCCGCGAGCAGCATGAGGAGCCACAGCCCCCCGAAGGCAAGTCCCGCGCGCGTCGGCAGGATATACAGCCGTCGTTGCGCGAGCGTCACGGGGAGCACGTCCGCACCCTGGCGCCGCCGCACCCACGCGGCCATACGGGCGCGCATCGACTCCGCGAAGGGCAGCTTCATGGGCGAGTCTGCGCTCAGAGCGGGACCGGCACCGAGCGCACGATCTCATCGGCCACCAGGGCGTCGCCGCCGCCGGGCTCGCGCCGCTCGAGCCGGTGGGCGACGACCGCGGGCAGCACCGCCTGCACATCCTCGGGCAGCGCCGCGTTGCGGCCGGCGAGATAGGCCCACGACTGCGCGGCGCGCAGCAGACCCTGGCCGGCGCGCGGGGAGAGTCCGAGCTTCAAGTCGCCCCGGTCGCGCGTGCGCGCGATCAGGGCCTGACAGTAGTCGAGCAGGGCATCGGCCACGTGCACGGCGCGCACCTCGTGCTGCAGATGCAGCACCGCCGCGGGGCTCAGCGCCGCGGGGATCTGCGGCAGCAGGTCGCGACGCTCGCCGCCGCGCAGCAGCTCGCGCTCGTGGGCCGCGTCGGGGTAGCCGAGCGTCACACGCATGAGGAAGCGGTCGAGCTGCGATTCAGGCAGGGCGAACGTGCCGAGCTGCTCGTGCGGATTCTGCGTGGCGACCACGAAGAACACGTCCGGCAGGCGGTAGGTCGTGCCGTCGGCGCTCACCTGGCGCTCCTCCATCGCCTCGAGCAGCGCGCTCTGTGTACGCGGACTCGCGCGGTTGACCTCGTCCGCGAGCAGGAGCTGGGTGAAGATCGGCCCGCGACGGAAGTCGAAGCGCTGGTGAGCGCGGTCGAAGATCGAGACACCGATGATGTCCGCGGGCAGCAGGTCGCTGGTGAACTGCACGCGCTGCCACGCGAGTCCCAGTATGTGCGCGAGTGCGTGTGCGAGGGTGGTCTTGCCCACCCCGGGGACGTCCTCGATCAGGAGGTGACCGCGCGCCAGGAGACACGCGAGGCAGAGGCGAATCTGGTGCGGCTTGCCGAGGATGATGGTTTCGAGCGTGGCGAGCACGGCCTGCAGGGCGCGGGGATCGGCCGGCGCTGCGTCCACGGCGCTCACGAGGGCAGCAGCTCCCGCACGCGCTCGATCTGCGCACGCAACCCCGCGAGCGTGCGCTCGAGCTCGGCGGAACGCTCGCGGGCGGCGGCCACGACGTGAGGAGGAGCGCTCTCGACGAAGCTCGTGCTCGCGAGCCGGCCACGGAGCGCCACCAGCTCCTTCTCGGCCCTGGCGCTCAGCTTGGTCAGGCGCTCAGCCTCCGCCGGCGCATCGATGAGGCCTGCCATGGGCACGAGCAGCGCCAGCGTTCCGACCAGCGCGAGTGCCGCCGGCGGCACCGGGGTGCCGGGCGCGAGCACGGTCACGCTCTCGAGTCCCGCGAGGCGCTCGATGAGCGCGCGGTGACGCACGCTGAGCTCGCGCTCCTCAGCGCTCGCATCGCGCAGCAGCAGCGGGATGCGCCTTGCCGGGCTGATGTTCATCTCGCCGCGGATCTGCCGCACGCCGAGCACGACCGCCTGGATCCAGGCGGCCTCGCGCTCGGCCGTCTCGTCCGGTGGGAACTCGGCGGCACGCGGGTAGGGTTGCAGCATGACGGTCTCGCCCGCGACGCCGGCGAGCGGTGCGGCACGCTGCCAGATCTCCTCGGTGATGAACGGCATGAAGGGATGCAGCGCACGCTGCAGCGCCTCGAGCATTACGGCGAGCGTGCGCAGGGTGCCGGCGCGGGCCGCGGGCGCCGACTCGGGCGACTGCAGCACCGGCTTGGTGAGCTCGAGGTACCAGTCGCAGAAGTCGTACCAGGCGAACTCGTAGAGGGCGGCCGCGGCGAAGTCGAAGCGATAGTCGCTGAGAGACTGCGCGACCGTGGCCAGCGCGCGGCCGAAGCGCGCGCGGATCCAGCGGTCGGCCACCGAGAGCTCGACCGGCGCGCCCTGCGCGGGCGGCGGCTGCTCGGCGAGGTTCTGCATGACGAAACGCGCCGCATTCCACAGCTTGTTGCAGAAGTTGCGGTAACCCGCGACCCGCGGCAGGTCGAAGCGCAGATCGCGGGTCGGGGAGGCGAGCGCGGCGAAGGTGAAGCGCAGCGCATCGGTGCCGTGCGCTGCGATGCCGTCCGGGTACTGGCGGCGCGTGGCCTTTTCGATCGAGGCGGCGAGCTTCGGCTGCATGAGCCCGCTGGTGCGCTTCTCGACCAGCGCCTCGAGCGCGATGCCGTCGACGATGTCGAGCGGGTCGATCACGTTGCCCTTGGACTTCGACATCTTCTCGCCGCGCTCGTCGCGGATGAGACCGGTGATATAGACGTCGCGGAACGGCACCGCCCCCATGAATTTCAGCCCCATCATCATCATGCGTGCGACCCAGAAGAAGATGATGTCGAAGCCGGTCACGAGCACGCTCCCGGGGTAGAAGCGCGCGAGCTCCGGAGTGTCTTCAGGCCAGCCGAGCGTCGAGAACGGCCACAGGGCCGAGGAGAACCAGGTATCGAGCACATCCTCGTCCTGGCGCAGCGGCACGCGCGCATCGAGCCCGTGGCGCGCGCGCACCTCGGTCTCGTCGCGGCCGACGTATACGTTGCCGGCGCGGTCGTACCATGCCGGGATGCGGTGGCCCCACCACAGCTGCCGGCTCACGCACCAGTCCTTGATGTTGCGCATCCACTCGAAATAGGTGCGCGTCCAGTTCTCCGGCACGAAACGCGTGCGCCCGTCCTCGACGGCGGCGAGCGCCGGCTGCGCGAGCGGTGCGATCTTCACGTACCACTGATCGGTCAGCCAGGGCTCGAGCACTGCGCCGCTGCGGTCGCCGCGCGGGATCACCAGTTTGTGCGGCTCGACGCGCTTGACGAGTCCAGCCGCCTCGAGCTCGGCCACGACGCGCTTGCGCGCCTCGAAACGGTCGAGGCCGCGGAAGCGTTCCGGCACCGAGTCATTCAGCGCGGCGCGTTCGGTGAAGATGTTGATGAGCGGCAGGGCGTGGCGCTCACCGATCTCGTAGTCGTTGAAGTCGTGTGCGGGCGTGATTTTCACGCAGCCCGAGCCGAAGTTCGGATCGACATAAAAGTCGGCGATCATCGGGATGGCTCGTCCGGCGATCGGCAGCAGCACGTTGCGGCCGATCAGATGGCGGTAGCGCTCGTCGTCGGGGTGCACGGCCACGGCGGTGTCGCCCAGCATGGTCTCGGGACGCGTGGTGGCGACCACGACGTGGCCACTGCCGTCCTCGAGCGGATAGCGCAGATGCCAGATCTCCCCGTCCTCCTCCTGCGACTGCACCTCGAGGTCGGAGAGCGCCGTGAGCAGCACCGGATCCCAGTTGACCAGGCGCTTGCCGCGGTAGATGAGGCCTTCCGAGTGGAGCCGCACGAATACCTCGGTGACCGCGCGCGACAGGCCCGGATCCATGGTGAAGCGGTCGCGCGACCAGTCGACCGAGTCGCCGAGGCGGCGCATCTGCTCGGTGATCGTGCCGCCGGACTGCGCGCGCCACTGCCACACGCGCTCGATGAACGCCTCGCGGCCGAGATCGGTGCGCCGCTGCCCCGCGGCGTTCAGCTGTCGCTCCACGACCATCTGCGTGGCGATGCCGGCGTGGTCGGTGCCCGGCTGCCAGAGCACATCCTCACCGCTCATGCGGTGGTAGCGCGTCAGCGCGTCCATGAGCGTGTGCTGGAACGCGTGCCCCATGTGCAGCGTTCCGGTCACGTTGGGCGGCGGGATCATGATGCAGTAGGGCGCGCCGCGGCCCGCGGGTGCGAACCAGCCGCGCGACTCCCACCGCTCGTAGATGCGCCGCTCGATGTCCTGCGGCGCGTACACCTTATCCATTGATCGTACGATTATAGCGGCACGCCCGTTCCTCACGGCGCGTGCCGGTGGCGGCCGTGGCCCAAAGCCGCTTGGCGGGCGTCAGCGCTCGGCGCGCCGGATGAGGAAGTCGGCGAGCAGCGGCGTCGGCCGCCCGGTGCTGCCCTTTTGCGCGCCTCCCTGGTAGGCGGTTCCGGCGACGTCCAGGTGCGCCCAGGCGAGGCCCTGGGTGAACTTGCCGAGGAAGGCGGCGGCGGTGATCGCGCCGCCGTCGCGTCCGCCGATATTGGCGAAGTCGGCGAAGTTACTCTTGAGCTGCTCGGCGTAGTCCTCGGTGAGCGGCAGCTGCCAGCAACGGTCGTCGGCACGCACGCCGGCCTCCCGCAGCTGCTCGATGAGCGCCTCGTCGTTGCCCATGAGGCCCGAGTGATGATGACCGAGCGCGACCACGCAGGCACCGGTGAGCGTCGCGATGTCGACCACCGCGGCGGGGCGGAAGCGCCGCGCGTAATGCAGCGCGTCGCACAGGATCAGGCGCCCCTCGGCGTCGGTGTTGAGGATCTCGACGGTCTGGCCCGAGGCGCTGGTGGCGATGTCACCGGGCTTCACGGCCTTGCCGCCCGGCATGTTCTCCACCGCCGCCACGAGCCCCACGATGTGCAGCGGCAGGCGCAGCTCCGCCGCGAGCGTCAGGCAGGCGATCACCGCCGCGGCACCGCTCATGTCGAACTTCATCTCATCCATGCCCGGCGGGTCCTTGAGAGAGATGCCGCCGGTGTCGAAGGTCACGCCCTTTCCGACCAGCACCACCGGCGGCTGCGCGGCCTTGCCGCCGCGGTGCTCGAGCACGATGAAGCGCGGCGGCTGTCGGCTGCCCTGCGAGACGGCGAGCAGGCACCCCATGCGCTCGCGGCGGATCGCCGCCTCATCGAGCACGCGCGCCGTGAGCGACTTGTGCCGCTTGGCGAGCGCCCGCGCCTCTTCGGCCAGGTAGGTCGGCGTGCACACGTTGGCGGGCAGGTTGGCGAGGTCGCGCTGGATGGCGGCGGCGGCGGCGATCGCCGCGCCATGCTTGAAGCCGCGCGCCGCGGCGTCGGCCTTGCGCACCGGTCCGGCGAGCACCTGCTTCAAGGCGGGAGCGGGCGGCTTCTTGCCGGTCTTCAGATCGTTGATGCGGTAGAGTGTGGCGCCGGCGAGCTCGGCGACCGCGCGCCCGAAGTAGTAGTCATCGAGCTCGCGCGCCGCGGGCCGATCGAGCGCCAGCGCGACGCTCGCGATGCGGGTGCGGGCGAGGGCCGTGAGCGCGCTGGCCCACGCGCGCCGCCAGCTGCGGCGCGCCAGCTGCTTGCGCGCGCCGAGGCCCACCAGCAGCACCCGCCGCGCCGGCAGCTCCGTGACCTCGGTGATGAGCAGCGTGTCGCCGGCACGCCCGGCGAAGTCGCCGCGCGTCAGGAGGCGTTGCAGGCGGCCGCCGCAGGCCGCATCGACGGCGCGCGCCTCGGCGCCGAGCTCGCTCTCTTCGAACACGCCGACGACCAGGCAATCGACCGCGAGCGTCGCCAGGCCCTTCGTCCAGACTCCGAATTCCATCCGCTATCCCTTCCCGTTGAGACGCGCGCTCGTCTGATTTACCTTAGTCGCGGCTCTTGAGCGCCTCGCTCCGTTGGTGTTGTTCAGCGCGCGATGTGCTGCGATGGGTATGAGCGCCGTCAAGTGTAACCCAAGAGCCTGCCGGGTTTGCGGCGGCGCGCAGGCGGAGCGTCTTTGGGCACGATTCTCGGACGTTACATTTTGCGAGAAGTGGCCGCGGCATGGGCGGTGGTGACGGCCGTGCTGCTGGTGATCCTGCTCGCCAACCAGGTGGTAGGGGTACTGGAGCGGGCCGCAGCCAACCAGTACCCGCAGAACCTGGTGCTCGAGCTGATCGGCCTTGGCGCGCTGCAGTATCTGTGGGTGCTGCTGCCGGTGGGGCTGCTGCTCGGCGTGATGCTGGCGTTCGGGCGGCTGTATCACGACAGCGAGATGGCGGCAGCGCTCGCCTGCGGCACCGGGCCGGCCACCGTCTACCTGCCGGTGACGTTGCTCGCGGCGCTCCTGACCGCCGCGCTCGCCTGGCTCACCCTGGTACTGGCGCCCGCGGCCACGGTGCGCGCGCTCAACCTGCGCAACGAGGCGCTGCGCGCCGGGCAGCTCGCGCCGATCGCGTCCGGCAAGTTCCGCAGCCTCGGCGGTGGCAGCGCCGTGGTGTATGCGCAGGAGGTCGCCGACGACGGCACCCTCGGCAACGTGTTCGTCGAGCGCAGCAGCGGACGCGAGGTCGAGGTGGCGCTCGCCCGCAAGGCCCGCCGCGAGGTCACGCCGGACGGGCTCACGCACATTCTCACGCTCTATGACGGTGAGCGCTTCGAGGGTGTGCCGGGGAGCGCCGAGTTCCGCATGCTGCGCTTCGCCGAGCACGTCGTGCCGGTGCCGGTGCCGCAGGCGAGCGAGACCGTGACGGCGCTCGAGGCACGCCCCACCGCAGAGCTGCTCGGCTCGCGTTCCCTGCCCGAACAGGCGGAGCTGCAGTGGCGCATCGCCATGCCGCTCACCTGCATGGTGCTGGCGCTGCTGGCCGTGCCGCTGTCGCGCCTCAAGCCGCGCCAGGGGCGCTACGCGCGGGTGTGGATCGCGGTGGTCATCTACTTCCTCTATCTCAACCTCGTGTCCGCCGGCAAGGTGTGGATCGGCCGCGGCACGGTGCCGGTGGTGTTAGGCCTCTGGTGGACGCATGCGGTGGTGGTGCTGCTCGCGCTCGCAGTGATCGTCGGTCCCGGCCTCATGAACCGGCTGCGCTACCGGGTGCGGCGCCAGTGAGCGTGCTCGACCGCTACCTGGTACGGAGCATCCTCGGCTCGGTGCTGCTGGTGATGAGCGTGTTCCTGATGCTCGGGGGACTGTGGTTGCTGATCGATCAGCAGGACGACATCGGCGTCGGACGCTATACGGTGTGGAGCGCGCTCTGGTACACGCTGCTCAACCTCCCGCAGCAGGCCTACGAGCTGCTGCCCATCACGGTGCTGATCGGGGCGCTGCTCGGCCTCGGTTCGCTGGCACGCGGCAGTGAGCTCACGGTGGTGCGCGCGACCGGGATCTCGGTGGCGCGCATCGCCGGCACCACGCTCATCGCGGCGGGCCTCCTGATCGGTGCGGAGCTGGTGCTCGGGGAGTTTCTCGGCCCGCCGCTGCAGCAGGTGGCGCGCGAGCAGAAGGCCTTCAGCAAGCTGAGCAACGTCAGCTTCGGCACCGGCAGCGGCGCCTGGGTGCGCGACGGCGACATGATTCTCAACGTGGCCGGACAGTCCGGTGAGCGGCAGTTCGGCGGCATGCAGATCTTCGAGCTGTCGCCGCAGCACCAGCTGCTCGCGCTGGGCCGCGCCCGGCGCGCCACCGCCGGATCCAATCGCAAGTGGCTGCTGACCGACTACGCCGAATCGCGCTTCGCCGGCGACAGCGTGAGCGCCACGCCGCCCACCGAGCGCATCCTCGAGTCGAACGTCACCGCCGGCTTCCTCGGCCTCGCCGTCCAGGATCCGGATCAGCTCACGATCGGCGCGCTGTGGCGGCTGATCAGCTACTACCGGGCCAACGCGCTCGATGCGCGCGAGTACGTGTTTGCGTTCTGGTCGCGCATCGCGCGCACCGTGGCGATCGCCTTCTGCGCGCTGCTGGCGATACCCTTCGCGCTCGGGCCGCTGCGCTCGACCGGCTCCGGCACGCGCATGCTGCTCGGCCTGGTGCTCGGCATCACTTTTTTCCTGCTGCAGAGACTCATCGAGAGCAGCACGGTCGTGTTTGCGCTGGACCCGGTGCTGCTCGCCTGGCTGCCAACCACACTGCTCGCGGCCGTATCGCTCGGGCTGCTGGCAAAGACGCGTTAGTCGCTCGGGACACCCGTGTCGTGGCGTGGCAGCTGATCGCCGATCGTCGTCCACGGCAGCCGATCCTTCACCCACACGTGCATCCGGGGCGCGAGCAGCGTCGGGTCATCGAGCGAGGCCAGCGTGACGTCGATCTCCGCGGCACGCGCCTCGTTCCGGTAGGTGAGCGAAGTACCGCAGCTCGCACAGAAGCCGCGCCAGACCTGCGCCGATGAGCGGTACTCGCTCAAGCGGCCGCGGGTCATGCGCAGCGCAGCGCGCGCGCACGTCCCCCAGGGAACCATGGGCGCGCCGGTCGCACGGCGGCAGCTCGCGCAATGGCAGTAGCACGGATTGCTGACGGCGCCCTCGATCTGATAGCGCACCGCGCCGCACAGGCAACCGCCGACGTACACGGTTTGAGACATGGCTCATTATCGCGCGCGGCGCGGCGCAGCGATTGCCGCGGCGCACCAGTCCGGCGATTCCAACAGGTGCAGCTTAGGCTGCGGCTGTGCTGTTGGTGAGGCGCGATCGCAGGTCTACACTCCGCCGCTCCCGGAGCGTCGCACCGACGCACCGACTAACTACACCAACAAGAGGGGAGCGAACATGAGAATCACAGTGGCAGCGCTGCTGCTGGTGCCCGCGGTTGCTTTTGCGGGCAGCGCCTTCGATGGCACCTGGAAGACGAAGCTCGATTCGATGCAGACGAGCGGAAGACCGGATTCGTTCCAGCTCGTGAACGGCGAGTACACCTGCTCGAACTGCGACCCGCCTTACACGGTCAAGGCGGACGGCCAGTTTCACGAGACCAAGGGAAATCCATATCACGACTCAGTGGCGGTCAAGGTGCTGAGTCCGACGTCAATCGAGATCACCAGCCGGCTCGCCGGCAAGGTGACCGTGGTAAACACCGTCGAAGCGGCCGGCGACGGCAAGATCCTCAAGGGCAGCTATGTCGACCACACGGGCGCGAAGGAGGCGACGGGCTCCTACACCGAGAAGCGCGTGGCGGCCGGGCCGGCGGGTTCGCACGCCATCTCCGGCAGCTGGAAGCCGGACGTGGCCACCGCAGGGAACGAAGCGGCGCTTATGGTTGGTTATGCGATGACGGCAGATGGCTTCAGCATGCACTGGAACGGCCAGAGCTACGACGCGAAATTCGACGGCAAGGAGTACCCGGTCAACGGTGATCCAAGCCACACGACCGTGACGCTGAAGCGGGTAGACGCGCACACGGTGCTCGAGAGCGATCACCGCCAGGGCAAGGTGACCGATGAGATCCGCCTGGCGGTCGCCGCCGACGGCAAGACCATCAGCGCCGAAGACAAAGATCTGGCTCACGGACAGACGACCACTTACACGCTGGAGAAAGTGAAGTAGTAGAGCAATGTGCGCCGGGGCCCGCGATCCGCGGGCCCCGGGACCCACGTGACTGCAGGGACGACCCGGGGGCGCGCCCGCCTCAGTGCCGGTGGCCGGGGAAGAGGCGACAGTAGATGCAGTCGGCTCCGGTCGGGTTGTCGAGCATGAAGTGGCGCACCCAGTACCCCTCGCCGCGCGAGGCGGCGTGCTCGAAGGACTGGTGCTCGAGATCGTGGCCGACCACCTCGACCGCGCCAGCTCCCTCCAGGATCTCGGCGGCGCGCTCGGTCTCGATCGCGCCGCGCGGATGCACGGTGATCGTGGCGGCACCTCCGTCGACACGCTCGGCGAGGCCCTCGACGAACGGGCGCTCGTCCTCCTTGCTGAGGAGCGTGCGGAAGTACTGCACGAACTTCTCGTGCGCCGAGGCGGCGGGCTGCAGCCCCGCCCGTCCCGGCTCGCAGGACGCGGTGAGCTCGACGCGGTCGGTGGGAAAACCGTCGCTCACCAGGCGGGTGCGGACCCGGTCGGCGGCCGCGTACTCATTGAACACGGCGAGAATGACGGCGCTCATGTTCGCCTCCTTTCGAGCCGCTCCGCAGCGTGCGGCCGCGGCCCAAAAAAGTCTACGCCGGCAGCGCGAGCAGGGACACGACGCGCGATCGATTGCTGCATTGCAACAGTTCCCGCCGGACGGAGGCGAGAAAGCGCAGCAGCTGCGCGGGGGGAGGGTAATTCGCCGGGTGAGGTTCTAGGATCGGTCCATGGTGAGCCCACGCCCACGCCGCCGCGGCCGGCCGCCTCATGCCGACGTCCTGACGCCGAGCGAGTGGCGCGTGGTACATGCGATTCAGCACGGGATGAGCAACCGCGAGATCGCCGCGCGCCGCGGCATCAGCCCCGATGCCGTCAAGTATCACGTGGCGAACGCGCTCGCGAAGCTCGGGGTCGCGAATCGCCAGGCGCTGCGCCGCTGGTTCCGCGAGCCGCGCGACAGTGCGCTCGCCCGCAAGGAGAGACCCATGACGACCCAACTCTCGCTCGGCGCACTCGCGCAGGTTTCGCGCACGGTACGCGATATCCGCGAGTCCAAGGCCTGGTACGGCGAGACCCTAGGCCTGACGCACCTCTACAGCTTCGGTGCTTCCGCGTTCTTCGACTGTGCCGGGACGCGTCTCTACCTGAGCGCGAGCGAGAAGCCGGGACCTGAGTCGATTCTGTATCTGCGCGTCGCCGACATCCGTTCCGCGTACGACACGCTGCGCTCGCGCGGCGTCGAGTTTGTGCAGGCGCCGCACCTCATCCATCGCCATGCCGATGGCACTGAGGAGTGGCTGGCGCATTTCAACGACCCGGAAGGACGCCCGCTCGCCCTGATGTCGCAGGTCGGGCCGTAGCGCCGCGCCTACTTGCCGTTCGGCGCGGCAGCCTTCGCTGCCGGCTTCTTCGGCGCGGGCTTCGGCGGCAGGGGCTGCAGCAGCTCCTCCAGCGTGCGGAAGATCGCCGAGTACTTGTACTCGGGAATCTCGAACTCCCAGCCGCCGAGCCGCGTATTGAGCTGCTGCGACTCTGCCTCGGCGTCCTTGGCGCTCGCGCTTGCCTTGAGCGAGAGGAAGGCGTGCGCTCCGTCCTTGCGGCCCGCGGCCTCGATCTCGAGTCCGTCGAAGGTGCGAAACACGGCGTGCGAGAGCTTGCCGCCCGCCGGCGCCGCGGCTTTCTGCACGTCCTCGAGCATGAGCGAGCTCAAGGCCGCGGCGATCGCGTCGGCGGCGCCGGCGCTGGTCAGCGCGCGGCCCTTCGGGATGGGCGCCACGGTGAAATCCGCCTGCTCCTTCTTATCGCGCGTCGCTGTGAACGCCTGGCCCTCGGCCGGCTTCTCCTCCACCTGGCGCACACGTGCGACGGGCAGGTCGATGACCGAGCGCTCGAGCCAGGTCTTGGGATCGGCATCGAGCGTCAGGAGCGGAGCCGCCAGGAGCGAGGGCACGGTGCCGGCGACCCGCACGTAGCCCGACTTGCCGCTCGAGCTCTTGCCGACGATGAGCGAGAAGGTGCGTGTCGGCGTGACGGCGTCGATCTGCGTACCGGTGGCCGTTGGTGAGCTCACGTCCTCCACGCCGAGCTGCGGGTAGTTCGCCGGGAGCCGTGTCTTCTCCTCGACGACGTTCAGCGCCCCGAGATCGAGCAGGAGCTTGCGCACCTTGCCGGGCTCGGCGGCCCAGTCGCGCTCACCGACCACCCAGCCATGGCTCGCCTTCTTCAGGCTGGTGCGCGTGCCGTCACCGCGGCGCAGGTCGACCTCGGTCACTTGGTTGACCGCGTGCTCGAAGCCCGGCAGGACCAGGTCTCCGGCGAGCGTCGCACGGTCGAGGTGGCGCTTGGAGGAGAGCCAGATCGCAAACACGATCAGCGCCAGCCCGCCGGCGAGCAGCAGCGCGGCGCGGCGCGGCGTCATGGCCGCTGCTCCGCGGCCGGCCGGCGGCGCGAGCGGCGGCGCCAGGCCGCAAAGGCGAGCGCCAGCAGCGCGAAGGCCGCCGGAACCAGGATGATGTCCACGATCTTGATCTCCGTGCCGAGTGTGCGGATGTCCTGATCGAGCCCGGCGCGCACCGCGCGCAGCTCCTTGCGGATGCGGATCTTCTCCTGCGCGAAGTGCTCGATCTCCTGCTGCTCCGCAGGCGTGACGATCAGTCCATTCTGATCGCCGCCGCCGCCCTTCGATTGCAGCGCGCTCAACTTCTGCTCGGTGGCCTGTAGCTGGTGCTCGAGCTCCTGTTCCTTGTCGCGGAAGCGATCGTCGGCGGCGCGCCGTAGCTTCTCGACGCGCTCGAACGGGCGGGTGAAGGTCGCGCGGCCGCGCACGCTGATCAAGTCGGCACTGCCGGCGAGGTTGTCGAGGGCGTTCAGCACCAGGTCGCCATTGCTGGCCCAGGCCTGCACCAGACGCTGGCCGAAGAACTCCTGCGCGTGCACCCACAGGTAGTCGGCCAGCAGGTCGGCGTCGGCGATCACGACGAGATTGAGCGGCTTGGCGGAAGCCTTGAGCGGCGCCTCCCCGGACGGCAGGGTGACTCCGGCCGGGGCGCCCGCGGGGAAGGCGCTGGTGACATTGCCGGTGACGCGCGCGGCGATCGTGTAGCGCTCGCCGCTCGGCTTGAAGCCCTCACGGAGCGTCCCGGGATCGAACAGCATGCGGAACCGCTCCACGGGCAGCAGCGCCGCATCGGTGCTCGAGGAGAGGAGCGGCTCGAACCTGGTCGCCGCGCCCTTGACCGCCTCGAGGTGGCCCGCCATGGCGACATTGATGTTGGAGAGGCCCGCGGTGATCACGTCTTGGGCGGCGAAGGTCGTCTTGTCGAGGCCGAGCACGCCGAGATGCTCGGTCGGCGGCTCGCCCTGATGCATGGACACCGAGAGCGCATGGCCGCGGTCGGCGACCACTTTGGTCGCATCGAACTGCACACCCCAGGCGGCGAGCAGCTCCGGCAGGCTCGAGGACTTGTCGGCGCCCATGGCCGACATCGGGTTGCGCGGGTCGGCGCCGGCGGTATCGGACTCGCACATCGGGTCGACGAACACCAGGATGTGGCCGCCCTTGAGCGCGTACTGGTCGATCGCGAAGCGGGTCGCCGGCGAGAGATTCTTCGGGTGCACCAGCACCAGCACGTTCACATCGGGGTCGATCTTGGTGGCGGTCGGCTCGAGCGGCCGCACCTCGAACAGCTGCTCCGCCTGCCCGTAGATCACCCACGGCTCGCGCATCTGCCCGGTCTGCGGATCGAAGCCCGGCCCCATCGGCAGGGTGGACAACCAGGCCAGCACGGGCTTTTTCGGGTTGGCGAGCTGATACACCAGACGCACCACGTCGTATTCGAGGAACTGCTCCTTGTTGGGGTCGAAGAACTCGATCGCCGCGTGGCCGTCGGTGGAGTTGGTTCCGGCGAGCCCGAAGTAGAACTGCGAGCCCGTGGCGCCCATCGGCACGCCGCGCACGCCGAGCTCGGCGGCCCGGTCCTCGTCCTCCGAGAACGGCTGCGGATCGATCACGTGCAGATGCAGCTTGCCGTTGGAGCGTGCCGCGAGCTCCTCGAGGAACTCGCGCACCCGCACCCCGTAGGTCTTCAGCTGCGGCAGCTGGCCGGCGGCCTTCTCCGAGAAGAAGAAGTAGAGGTTGATCGGCTCGCGGATGCTCTTGAGGATGCGCTCGGTGCCCGGCGCGGTGGAGTACAGGTGGTTCTGGGTGAGGTCGACACGCCAACCGCGCAGCGCGTAGTTGAACAGCACCGTGAGTGCGATGAACAGCAGGGCGACCGCCAGCAGCGTTACGCCGCCCAGGGTGGAGCGTTTCGTCATGGTGCTAGTCCGCCTTACGCAGCTCGAGAGCGATGGCCGTGGCGAGCAGGAAGAAGCCGATCAGCATCGCGAAATACAGCAGGTCGCGCACGTCGATCACTCCCTTCTCGATCGACTGGAAGTGGGTGAGGAACGAGAGCGATGCGATCGCATCGGTGAGCGCCTGCGGCGCCCAGCCGCGGAACAGGTCGAGCACCAGCGGGAAGCCCGCCAGCAGGAACACGAAGCAGGCGACCACGCCGAGGATGAAGGCCACCACCTGGCTGCGGGTGAGCGCCGACATGCACGAGCCGATCGCGAGGAAACCGCCGGCGAGCAGCAGGCTGCCGAGGTAGGCGGCCAGGATCGCGCCGTTGTCGGGGTGGCCGAGGTAGTTGACGGTGATCCACAGCGGGAACGTGAGGGCGAGTGCCAGCGCCGTGAAGATCCACGCCGCCAGGAACTTGGCCGTAACCGCCTCGCGCAGCGTAACCGGCTGCGTCATGAGCAGCTCGATGCTGCCGGACTTGCGCTCCTCGGCCCACAGCTTCATGGAGACCGCCGGGATCAGGAACAGGTACAGCCACGGATGGAAGGTGAAGAACGGCTCGAGATCGGCCTGGCCGCGCTCGTAGAAGCCGCCGAGATAGAAGGTGAAGGCGTTCGCCAGCACCAGGAAGATGAGTATGAAGACGTACGCCAGCGGGGTCGCGAAGTAACTCGCGAGCTCGCGGCGCATGATGATGCCCACGTTGCGCATTGCTTCAGCTCGGTCAGGCGGTGATGGTGCGGAATACTTCGTCGAGGCGGCCGGATTCGAGGTGCAGCTCCTTCAGCCTGAGCCCCTGACGGGCCGCGAGCTCGGACAGCGCCGGCAGGATCGTGGCCCCGGCCTTCGGCAGCGCCGTGAGGCG
>Ga0335083_10002417_pt1 | contig 24658 bp, 23 predicted proteins | sample Lox_Sample_42_FD_206716 | JGI IMG/M metagenome (GOLD analysis project Ga0335083, IMG submission 206716) | Soil microbial communities from Loxahatchee National Wildlife Refuge, Florida, United States - Lox_Sample_4.2 | ecosystem: Environmental > Terrestrial > Soil > Wetlands | place: USA...
CAATTCGGCAATGGAATCGATGTTGTCTTGGATTACCTGTGGGGGCAAAGCGCCGAACGGATTATTATTGCCGGGGCCAAGGCGGGAAAAGACGCGGTGCCCATCCGGTTCGTACATATCGGATCGGTGAGCGCATCAGATATAACACTGCCCAGCGCGGCACTTCGTTCGTCGGCCATCACGCTCATGGGCAGCGGCATTGGCAGTATTCCGGTCGACCGGATTGTGCAGTCCATTGACGATTTGATGAGGGCAACTGTATCCGCTGGTTTTGCAATCCAAACCAAGACCTTTCCGCTCTCCGAAGTTGAAAACGTCTGGGCCACTGCTGGCAACATGCCGCGCACTGTTTTTGAGATGACGTAGACGCGGCCTGTTACGCAAGGCTTGTGCATTATCGCAGTCTCAAAAAAGGACCGTCTGTGAAACGAGACTCTGTTGATCTCCTTGGCTATTAAGTGCCGTGCAATGATGTTGGGTGGATCGCCGGCGATCTGGATAGTGCGTCGCTGATTATGAGCAGCTATTCACTAGCACGGCTGTGAATCCCTTGGTGCGCGCCTCGCCGATGCCGGTACAATAGAGGAAGTACGACGTCAAATTAGAGAGCCAAAAACCCCGCATGAAATCGTTCACAATCAAGTTTCTCCTCCTGTTCGTTTTCCCGTTCGCACTGGTTGCGCAGTCGCTGCAGGACTTCGAAAAGCGCATCACCGAGTTCACGCTGGCCAACGGTCTGCACTTCATCGTTTTTGAGCGCCACGAAGCCCCGGTCGTCTCGTTCCATTCCTACGTGAACGCCGGCTCGGTGGACGATCCCGGCGGCGAGACCGGTATCGCGCACATGTTCGAGCACATGGCCTTCAAGGGCACCGAGACCATCGGCACCAAGAACTACGGGCAAGAACGCGCGGCCATGGATGAAGTGGAAAAAGTCTACGACCAGTACGACGCCGAGCGCAATAAGGGCCTCCACGCCGATCCCGCCAAGATTGCGGACCTCCAGAAGCAGCTCAAGGCCGCCATGGACAAGGCCAACAGCTTCGTGATCCCCAACGCCTATCCGCAGCTCATCGAGGAAAACGGCGGCGTCGGATTGAACGCGGGCACCGGCGAAGACGCCACGGAATATTTCTACAATTTCCCGCGCAACCGGCTGGAGTTGTGGTTCCTGCTGGAATCGCAACGCTTCTATGATCCGGTTTTCCGCGAGTTCTATAAGGAGCGCGAGGTGGTGCGCGAAGAACGCCGCATGCGCGTCGAATCCAGCCCGCAAGGAATGCTGGTGGAAGCGCTGCTGGCTACCGCCTTTGAAGCTCATCCTTATCGCAACATGCCGGGCGGCTGGGCCAGCGATATCGAAAATTTCCGGCTGCCCGAAGCCATCGCGTTCTACAAGAAATACTACGTGCCCTCCAACATCACGATTGCCATCGCGGGCGACGTGGACCCCAAGGAGTGCCGGCGCCTGGCCGACAAGTATTTTTCGATTCTGCCTTCCGGGCCTCTGCCCAGCGGCCCCCGCACGGTTGAGCCGGTCCAGAAAGGCGAGAAGCGCGTGCAGGTGGAATCCCCTGCGCAGCCCTTTCTAGCGATTGGCTACAAGCGGCCCGATCAGCTTGACAAAGACGACCCGGTTTTCGACGTGCTGGACGAGGTTTTGTCTGGCGAACGCACCGGGCTTATGTATACGGAGCTGGTGCGCGACAAACAAATCGCGTTGGCGGCGGGAGCTGAATCTTCGTTCCCCGGAGGCAAATATCCGGGCTTGTTCATCCTGTTCCTGGTCCCCAATCAAGGCCACACGGTGGAAGAAAATGAGAAGGCTGCTTACGAGATTGTGGAGCGCGTGAAACGCGAAAAGGTCACCGACGAGACGCTGAACCGCATCAAGACCAAAGTGCGCGCGTCTTTAATTCGCCGGCTGGACAGCAACTCCGGAATGGCAGAAGCGCTGACCTTCTACTACGCCAATTTCGGCGATTGGCGAAAACTCTTCACCAGCATCGATGAGATCGCCAAAGTCACGGCCGACGATGTGCAGCGCGTCGCGCGCCAGTATCTGGTTCCCGATACGCGCACGGTGGCCTACACCAGCGTGCCGGCCAAGACCAGCGCGGCGAAAGGAGCAGGCCAATGAAACGGCTGCTGTTCGCGCTGCTGCTGGTAAGCGTACTGAGCGCGCAAACCGAAGTACGGCGCGCCATGGTGCTGCCTTCCTATAAAGACCTGAAATTCCCGCCGCTGCCCCCGATCCAGGTTCCCAAACCCACCGAGATCACTCTCTCCAATGGCATGAAGGTGTTTTTGCTCGAGGATCACGAACTGCCGTTGGTGAGCGGCACCGCGCTGATCCGCACCGGCAATCTTTTCGATCCCGCCGACAAGCATGGCCTCGCGGGGCTCACGGGCGAAGTGCTCCGATCGGGCGGCACGCATTCCAGAACCGGCGACCAGCTGGACCAGGATCTGGAGAACGTCGCCGCATCTGTGGAAAGCTCCATCGGCGAGACCGCGGGAACGCTTTCGTTCAATTGCTTAAAGGAAAATACCGACCAGGTGTTGGGCGTATTCAAGGACTTGCTCACAGCCCCCGAGTTCCGCCAGGACAAGGTCGATCTGTCGAAAACACAAATGCGCAGCGAGATCTCGCGCCGCAACGACGACGCGCATGGCATCACCGAGCGTGAATTCAGCAATATCCTGTATGGCCGCGACACGCCTTATGGCTGGGAAATCGAGTACGCCGACATCGATCATATCCAGCGCCAGGACATGCTCGATTTTTATCATCGCTATTATTTCCCTTCGAATATTCTGCTGGAAGTCTACGGCGATTTTTCCACTGCCGACATGAGAGCCAAGCTGGAGCAGATTTTCGGCGCTTGGAAAGTTACCCAACCTGCTGTTCCCGCTTTTCCTAAAGTGCGCGAAAAGGCCACGCCCGGGGTATTTCTGGCCGAGAAGGACGACGTCACGCAGACTTTCTTCGATGTCGGCACACTAGGCGGCGAGCTTCGCGACAAAGACTATCCAGCGCTCACGGTGGCGGCGCAAATCCTGGGCGGCGGTTTCGCCAGCCGGCTGTTCCGCAACGTTCGTACCGAACACGGCTGGGCCTACGACATCGGATCTTCCTGGAGCGCGCAGTACGATCATCCGGGAGAGTTTCATATCTCCGGCAGCACGCAGTCGGCTCACACCGTGGACACGCTGAACGCGGTCCGCGAAGAAGTGGAGAAGATTCGGACCAGTGAGGTGACCGATGAGGAGCTGGCAACCGCCAAGGATACCGTCCTGAACGGCTTCGTCTTTTACTTCGATCGTCCCAGCAAAACGCTCAACCGCCTGGTGCAATATGCCTACTACGGCTATCCGAGCGACTTTATTTTCCAATACCAGAAAGCGATCGCGGCCGTGACCAAGGCGGACGTGCTGCGCGCGGCGAAAGAGCATTTTTTGCCGCAGGATTTCACTTACGTCGCCGTAGGAAATCCCCAGAAATTCGGAACTCCGCTGACGGCGCTCAATTTAAAAGTCGAGCCGATCGACCTCACGATTCCTGAGCCCAAGCAAGACGCGGCGAAGACGGACTCGGCCAGCCTGGCCAAGGGCAAGCAACTCTTGGAACGCGTGCAGCAGTCGCTCGGTGGCGCAGATAAGCTCGCCGCCGTAAAGGATCTCCAATATCAGGCGGACGTGGAAGTGCAATCCCCCTCCGGCCAGGGCATGCAGGTGAAGCAGACCAATTCGTACCTGTTTCCCGCTGTCATGCGTCAGGAAATTGTGCTTCCGTTCGGCAAGCAATCCATGTATTCCAACGGCAGTTCCGGATGGCTGGCAGGCATGCAAGGCGTCCGCGATCTTCCTCCTCCGGTTCTAGGGCAGGTGCGCGGCGAAGTCTTTCGGGAAATCCTTGGATTGACGCTCAGCGATCGCGATTCCAATCGCACCGTGAATCATTCCGCGGACGGTGTGCTGGACATTTCCTCTAAGAGCGGTGAACGCGCCCAACTGCAAGTAGACGAAAAAACCGGGATGCCGCTCAAGCTGTCCTACCAGGAAGCTGGGGCCGGGGGTTCCGTGGAGCAGATCTACTCCGATTGGCGCGAGGTTGGAGGAGTGCGGCTGCCCTTTCAGTGGACCGTCCTGCAGGGCGGCAAGAAGTATGCGGAAGTAAAGGTTCAGGACTACAAGCTCAATTCGGGCTTGACCGAAGAATCGCTCAGCAAGAAACCATGAAGTACGGCGTCATTGCCATAAGTTTGGCCGGCGCGCTCGCTCTCCGCGCTGAAACCGCGCAGGATCGCGGCAAGCGGCTCATCGAGGAATGCCTGCAAGCGCTGGGAGGCGATCGCTATGCCACCATGCAAAACCGCGTCGAAGCGGGCCGCGCTTATTCCTTTTACCGCGAAAATCTGAGCGGGTTGAGCATCGCCACCATCTACACGCGCTATGACTCGGACATCGGCGACACGGCGCACGAGCTCGCCCAGCACGAGCGCGAGAATTTCGATAAGAAACAGGATTACGGCGTCCTTTTCGGCGCTCACGAAGCCTGGGATGTGAGCTATCGCGGGGCGCGGCCGCTTCCTACCGACACTTACGCGCGCTACAAAGATACGACGCTGCACGACATCTTCTATATACTGCGTGTCCGCCTGCGCGAGCCGGGGATGATCTTTGAAAGCCGCGGGGCCGACGTTCTGCAAAATGTCCCGGTCGAGATCATCGACATAACCGATGCCGACGATCGCACCACTACGGTGTACATCCACCAGACCACGAAAGTGCCGGTGCGCCAGGTGTTCTATCGCCGCGATCCCATAACCAAGGATCGGATGGAGGAGGTCACGGTGTTCACCAAGTATCGGAGCGTGGATGGAATTCAGTGGCCGTTCACCATCGAGCGTGAGCGCAACGGTGAGAAAATCTATCAGATGTTTTCTAACTCGGTCGAATTCAACAGCAAGAGAGTGGTGGACACGCTATTCGCTCTGCCCGCCGGAATCAAGATGTTGAAAGGGGAGTGAGCCTCGCGGGCTCCTCAGCCAGTTTCGCCGACAACCGCGCGTTGCTGGTGCGTCAGATAGTACTCGCGAGCGCGCTCCCGGATGTTCTGAGCTTGCTCCGGTAGGAATTCTTGCAAGCAGAGGATCATGCTCTCGGCGGCGGGCATTATTGCCCAGGCTGGATTGGACTTGGCCTTCATGCGCATCCGCAATTGGTCTGCTTCCGCGCCGAGGATCTCATCCATGGAGCGGTTGAGCGCCGCTTCCAGATGGCCGTCCGGCTCCGCCGGAATGAGATGCGTATGTGTGCAGAGCACGCTATCCAGGTTCGATCCTGCAAACTCCTGCCCAAAGATATCGATGGCGTAAGCGCAATACAGGCTGAAGGCCGACTGCTCCAGGAGCTTATTCCAGAATTGTTCCAGCCGGACAGCGGTGGCAAAGCGCCGCGCCTTCCATAAAATTCCCACCATCTCACCGTAGGCTCGCGAACTATCAACCCCTTCTCGCCGATGCATCCGTCGGATGGCGCCGCGGATAACCTTTTCAAATTCGATCCAGTCAGGCTGGCCGCTTCGCATAAAGCTGGCCAAGGTTGCATGCGCATCCAGGAAAACAAGTTGCCCATCGGCCACCGATTGCTGAACGTCGGCGCCTAACGTGGAAAGATGATGTGAAAACGATCGCTGGTGTTCGGCCGCCGCTATGACCAATACACCTTCTCCCCGGCGTAAGCCCTCCCACAAGTAACGCCCGGCGTTCTTGACGAGCGCCGTTTCGTCCGCGGCGTAAAGCTGCACAAAATGCCCCCCGGCGTGCGGATGTTCCAGCAGTTTGTGCCAGGGAGACATAAGTCTTTACAACTTCAGTATAGGGCCGTAGTCGGATAGAGATGCAATGTATCGAGTTTATAACCGTTAGAAGCCAATGCCGGTGCGGCCCAGCACGCGCTCAACTACTTGTCCCAATTCGGTGTACGAGTCAAGATCTGCCGGTTTTTGAAAATACGCATTGGCCCCCAACTGCTCGGCCGTACTGCGATCCTCATCGGCGCGAGATGAACTGACGACGATAACCGGTGTTCGATGGCACTTCGAACCGGCTCTCAGTTCATGCAAGACTTGAAAGCCGTCCACCTTCGGTATGTTCAAATCCAGGAGCACCAGCGCGGGACAGCGGCCGGACTCGTGCAAATAGCGCAAGGCTTCCTGGCCATCTTTGGCGACATCGATGCGGAAGTTGATTCGGCATCCGCCCAGCACCTCTTTAATAACGAACACATCGGTTGGGCTGTCCTCAACCAGCAGCACCGTAAAGGTCTCGCGTCCCAGCGATTCCTCCGGTTGACTGCTATCGGCGGCGTGAGGGAATGGAGAAGCAGAAGGTTGATCCTCTGCCAGGCTCGGACCGCTCCAACCAGATGCGCCCGCCGTACTGCTCGACGATGCGCTGGCAAATGGCAAGCCCGATGCCGCTTCCAGGGTACTCATCGCGGCCGTGCAGGCGCTTGAACAGCCCGAAAATTTGCTCGGCAAATTGCGGTTCGATTCCAATCCCGTTATCCTCGACGGAAAAAACACACCAGCCGTCCCGGTCGTAGCCGGCGACTTGCACACGTGGTGCCTCCTTACTGCGGTACTTAATCGCATTGCTAATCAGATTTTGGAACAAGTGGGCGAGACGGGTGGCGTGAATCGCAGCGGCCGGCATCTCCCCGCTAACTACGGTGGCACCCGCTTCTTCCAGGGCCGCGCGCAGGTCTTCGAAAACACCCGCCAGGACTTGTCCCGAGTCGATATTGGGAGGCGGTCCCTCCTCAAATTTAGTGGCTCGGGTGTAGGCCAGAAGATCCTGGATCAGTGCACTCATCCGCTTGGCCCCGGTGCGGATGCTCGCCAGGAACATGGCGTCCTCGGGCGGTAACAGGCGGCCTGAGTTGCGATTGATGATTTCCGCCGATATAGCTATGGTCCTTAGAGGCTCCTGCAGGTCATGGCTGGCGGAGTAAGCGAAGACTTCCAGGTCGCGGTTGGCGCGCCGCAGCTCTTCGTTTGATCTCTGCAGTTCCTTCTGCACCCACTGCGCCTGCTCGAACAGCCGGGCATTGTCCATGCCGATGGCAGCCTGCGCCGCAATTCCGGTGGCGAGAGCTTCGTGATTCTCCGTGAACTTGCCGGCGGCTGAGTGGCCGAAGAACAACCCTCCCAGCACTTCGCCCGAGCGAGTAACGACCGGTACGGCAAGATAGCTGCGGACCAGCAGTTGTCCTGATGGCACGTCCGCGGGCGGGGGATTTTGTCCGCCATGCGGGTCTTGGGTCAAATCGTCATAACGCACCACTCGCTCGCCACGAAACGTCGGTTCGAAAAGCCCGGCGTTTCGAGGCGCCAGGAAATGGGCCAGAGCCTCGCGCCGCGCGCCGGAATGCGAATACACCAGGTACGACTCGCCGGTGTCATCGATCACGTTCTGAAAAAATGCGCCGAACTCCGCTCCCACCAGTGCGATCGCGATATCGGTTACCTCTTGCACCAGCTTGCCGAGCTCCAGTTGGGCCAAGAGGCGAGGACCCACGCGATTCAGCAGTTCCGCGGTCCTGCGCGCCTCCTGTTCCCGCGAAAGCAGCACCGCACGCTCTTGTTCGGCGATCCTGCGTTCGGTGATGTCGCGAGCGATTTTGGACGCGCCGACGATCCGCCCTTCCGAGTCATGAATGGGCGATACCGTGAGCGCCACGTCGATGACGCGGCCATCCTTGGTACGCCGGCGCGTTTCGTAATGCTCTACGCGCTGGCCGGCTTTTATCTTGGAAAGGATTCGCGGCATCTCGTCCAGCCGGTCGGGAGGAGCCAGTATGGACACCGGACGGCCTACCACTTCTTCTGAGGTGTAACCGAAGATGCGCTGTGCAGCCGCGTTCCAACTGGTGATGATGCCGTTCAAATCCTTGCTGACGATCGCGTCGTCGGAACTCTCGACGATAGCGGCCAATCGCTGGCCGGCCAGATCGAGCTGCTTGCGATCCGTGACATCGGTCGCGATGCTGCACACGCTGGCTGAACCGTCGGGCTCCCAGATGGGAAACTTCATGGAGATATAGGTGTGCAGGCCGTCGTTCTGCTGCACCCGTTCTTCCACTGTGCGCGGCTCTCCGGTGGCGAGCACCGCACGATCGCTTTCAAGAAATCGTTCAGCAATTTCAGGCGGGAAAAGGTCGTAATCGGTTTTTCCCAAGGCCTGCTCTTTCGTGATATGAAAGAGCTCCTCGTAGCGCCGGTTAATGAGCTGGTAGCGCCCGCGGCTGTCTTTGACCCAGATGAGGGTGGTGGAATTGTCCAGAATTCCTTGCAGCCGCCGCTCGCTGTGAGCGCGCGCCAATTCGGCTCGCTTGTGTTCGGTCGCCAATGCGACGTGGGACGCGATAGCTTGCGCTACCTCCAACTCGCCGCCTCCGCAATCGTGGGGTTCCGCATAATATAGCATTAGCTTGCCAAACACGCCGGAGTCGGAAATCAGAGGAAAGAACGCCAATCCGCGAATATTCTCCCGCAAAAGAATGTCGAGGTACGGCGCCAAGTCCTCATTCCTGAGCGCATCATTCACAATTACAGGCTGGGCGTCGCGCGCCCCAAACGCCCACGGCGAGTGCCCCGTGACGGCCGCTTGATACTCGGGGGATAGGCCCGGCGAGGCCTTGAACCGGATTACGCCGTCCTGGTCGAAGAGCAGAATTGCGGCGCGATCCGCCGCTGTCGTTTCGAGCAAGCTGGAGAGCGCCAGGTCGTAGATTTCCTCTAAGGCACTCGCTTTGGCCAGCGCCGCCACCAGCTCGTAAAGCGCCCTGAGCCGACGAGCTTCGGGATCAAGAGCCGGGCTAGCGTGCGCGACGACGGACATTACTTCCATTTTACCTTCTGTAGGACGCCAAGCCCCTATCGAAGGCTTCATTTCGGCTCTAAGAGGTTGTAACTGGGGCAGGAACCACGGGTTTGGCAGTGGGACTGGGAACGTCGGAGGCGACCGGCAGCTCGATGGTCACCAACAGGCCTGGATTTGCGTTGCGCGCGTTGAGCCGTCCGCTGTGCAGCTCGACTGCACGGCGGGCGATCGCCAGACCCAGACCCAGTCCGCCGCTCGAACGGTTCCGGTCCGAACCCACGCGATAGAACGGGTCGAAGATTCGCGGCAACGCCTCTTCCGGAACGCCCGGCCCGTAGTCACGCACCGAAATCTGGGCCACCCCGTCCAACTTCCTCAATTCGACTTCCACCGGCGTGCCGCGCGGCGCATACCGAATGGCGTTACGGATCACGTTCTCGATGGCGCGGCGGACCAGCACTTCGTCGCCGTTCAGAGCCACCGAGCTGGGAGCCTTCAGCAACAACGTGCAATCCTTGGCCTTGGCTTCGAGCAGCGAATCGTAAACCAAATCCGCCAGCAGTTCGTCCAACCGGACGACCACGGTCTTCAGCGCGGCCGGATCGCCTTCGACGCGCGTCACCTGCAACAATTCCTCAACCAACTCGTTAAGCCGATCGGCTTCTTTCTGGATGCGGTTCAGCATATGCTCGCGGTCTTCGCCGGAGCGTGCCAGCTCTATCGCGACGGCCAGGCGCGCCAGCGGGCTGCGGAGCTCATGGGAAATATCGAGCAGCAAACGGCGCTCGGCAGAAAGCAACGTCTGAATCCGATCCGCCATCTGGTTAAAGCTCTTGGCAAGTTGCCCGAGTTCGTCCTTGCGGTTGACCGCGGCTCGCGCGGAGAAATCCCCGCGGCCGAAGCAGTCCACCACCGCGCGCAGACGCCGTACCGGCGACGTCAGGTGATATGCGAACGCATAGCACAGCAGCACCACCAGCCCGATGATCCATAAGTGCTGCGGCTGGAGGAAGAAAAATGTAAAATTGCTGCGCTGGTTAATCAGGATCAGCCAATACTGACGTGTTGCGTCCGGGCGCGCGATGACCGGCGGACGGCCGCCTCCAAAAAGAGGAGGAAAGCGCCAACGCCTGCGTGCTGGTCTGCGAAGAAGCTCCGGATGGGCCTGCCCGGTGAGCAGATCGGTCCCTTTGGCATCGGTGAAAATCACCTTGGTTTGGGTGATCTGCTGGAACTTGGAAAGCACTGTGGCCAGGGCTTCCCGGCCGCCGGTTTCGTAGGCGCGCTTGGCTTCGGCCACCTGTACGTTCAGAAGCATGCTGAAAGGCCCGCGTCCCTCGGGAGAAGTGACCGTCAGCGCAGTGCTCAGAATGATGCCGCCGATGGCGACGGCGGTGGTGGCCAGGAACCAAAGCAGCGTCTTGGCGAACAGCGATCTCATCCGGCAACCCCATCTTCGGGGCTCTGACAGAACTGGTACCCCACTCCACGAATGGTCTTGATCACGGGCCGCGCGCCTTCCAGCTTGCGCCGCAGATGGCTGACATGCATATCGATGGAACGATCAAACGGGGTGGCCTTACGGTTGTAAAGGCTCTCCATCAATTCGTCGCGCGACACCACGTGTCCGGCGTTTCGCATCAACTGTTCCAGGATATCGAATTCGAGCGTGGTGACCTCAACTGGTTTCTCATCGCAGACCACGTGGCGCGATCCAGGATCGAGCACCACGCCATTTACTTCCACGCGTCCGCGGTTTACTTTGTGCTCCGCGCGCCTGAGGATGGCCTTGACGCGTGCAACCAGTTCGCGAGGATTGAAGGGCTTCGGCAGATAATCGTCGGCTCCAAGCTCCAGGCCGACGATGCGATCTACATCCTCACCCCGTGCGGTCAGCATGATGACAGGCACGCGGCTCGAAACGCGCAGGCGCTTCAGAATTTCGAAGCCGTCCAGGCCGGGCAGCATGACATCGAGGACAATCAGATCGTAGCCGCCCTCCAGCCCCTGCGCCAGCGCGCTGTTGCCTTCGTGGGCGCAATCCACGGTAAAGCCCTCGCGATGGAGGAATTCCTGCAGCAGCGCGCACAACTCCACATCATCGTCGATGATCAACAGCTTCATCCAGTTTTATAGTAGCTCAGGCAGGTGGAATTACCACTTCACGGGCTGGCCCGGCTGGAGCGGCCAAATTTGCGTGCCGGGCAGATCCTTGATGAGCGACGCCAGTTCGTCGGGCTTGCCCGTGAGCGCTGGAAACGTGCCGAAATGCATCGGGATAACGTGCTTGGCCTTCAACAGACGGCAAGCCAGCGCCGCCTCGCGTGGCCCCATGGTGTAGAAGTCGCCAATAGGAAGAAATGCCAGCTCCGGGCGGTAGAGTTTTTCGATCAGTTGCATGTCGGAGAACACATTAGTATCTCCGGCAAAGTACAGCGTCCGGCCGTCCGGAAAATGGAGAACGTAGCTGGCGGCCTCGCCCCCATAGATGATCCGATCGCCGTCCTGGATGCCGCAACTGTGAACCGCATGCGTCATGGTGGCTTTCACACCCGCGACCACGTCCTGCGTGCCGCCCTTGTTCATGCCGCTGCAATTCTCGACGCCCTGAGACGTCAGCCACACACCGGTCTCAAAGATGGCGATGACTTTGGGCTTAAACTTGGCGGCCAGCGGAACTGCGTCGTGGATATGGTCAAAATGCGCGTGCGAAATCAAAATCGCGTCCACACGGCTGAATTGATGCCCGGCCGGGAATTTGGGATTTCCTTCCACCCACGGATCCATCACAATTACCTCGCCCGATTCCAGGCGAAACTGAAACGTAGCGTGTCCGAGCCACGTGATCTCAACCATGTTTTACTGGCCTCTTTGGATGTTGTGTGTTGCTGGAAACTGGATTCCGTCGCCATACTTCGCGAGACCGGGGATAGTCACCGGCAGCCGGCCGCTGATGGCGATCTCTCCGAACAGCGCCTTGGCGACCGCTTCCTCTGATGTGGGCGTGGGGCTGTAACTGGTCAAATAGGCCGCTGCGTTCGGGAAGCTGCGAACCAGGTAAGGGTTGCCGAGCGAGATCAGCGTGACCGGCGCCTTGCCCGCGATCAGCGTGTTCACGAAATCGAGATAGTTCCCGGCCAGGGCGACATTGCCGCGATACGCGCTCACGGTTACGTAAGCTGCAACGATGATCTGGCTGCAGTTTTCGGTCTTGGCAGCCACCTGGTCAAGATCTGCTTTGCTCATGTTCGGATCGAGCCAGTAAACGGTGAGGTTGGAGGCGCGTTTTTTCACCTCTTCAATCAGCTTCTGGCCCTGCTGGCTGCGCCGATTTTCCGACAGTGCGAACAGGCAGGCCGACTCGGGGTGTCGAATCGGGAGCGAATCCTTATCATCCTTCACCAGCGTCAAGGCGCGATCGGCAACTTGTTGCGCGCGTTCTTCGGACTCCGGACCGCCCACCACATCGGCGATCGTCTCCAGATTCACCACGCGTTTGCGGTTCAATCCCAGGCGCGCTTTGGCGGCCAGAACGCGGGCCACGCTTTCATCGATTCGCTGGCGCGTGATTCGTCCTTTTATAACCGCGTTGACCACTCCGTTGATGGCGTCTTCGGCGCGCCGGGGCATTAACAGCACGTCTGCTCCGGCTTGGATCGCGCGCACCGAGGCCTCCGGGGTGTCGAACATGTTTGTGAGTCCCTGCATGTCCATCGCATCCGTTACCACGATGCCGTGGAAATTGAGTTCGCCGCGCAACAGACCAGTCAGGATATTAAAAGATACTGTGGCGGGTTCGTTCTCCGGCTCGAGCGCGGGCACGGCCAGATGCGCGGTCATCACGGCGTCCACGCCCGAAGCGATGGCTGCCCGGAAGGGCTCCAATTCAACGCTCTCGATGCGCTCATGATCGGCGTCCAGCCGCGGCAGCCCGAGATGGCTGTCTTCGGCCGTGTCGCCGTGCCCGGGGAAATGTTTGGCTGTCACCAGCACTGGGTTCTTGCTGTCGGAATGCGCGCCTTTGATGTAAGCCTGCACGAAACGCGCCACCTCCTGCGGATTCTCGCCAAACGAACGGATGTTGATGATGGGATTGTCGGGGTTGTTGTTCACGTCCGACACGGGCGCGAAAATCCAATTGACACCAAGCGCGCGGGCGTCGCGAGCGGTCTCGGCTGCTTCGTAATTGACTCCCTCCAGGTCGTGGGCGGCGGCGAAAGCCATGGCGTATGGCCAACGTGTGGTGGAGGAGACGCGCATGGATGCGCCGCGCTCGAAATCGGCGCCCACCAGCAGCGGCAGCTTGGACATCCTCTGCAGGCGATTGAGCAGCGCGGCCATGGCATACGGCTCGGCATTGCGCACGCTTCCGTTCTGCGTGTTGCCGGTGACTATGAGTCCTCCGACATGCAGGTCGCGTATGTAATGCAGATACCTGCGGAAGGCTGCCGACCGCACGTTGGCCGGCTCTCCCAACACCGGCATTACTACCAACTGCGCCACCTTGTCGTGGAGCGTCATGTTGCGCATCCAACTCCGCACCGTGGGATTGCTCAGCTCAGGAATTTTCTTGGAGTCTTTGGACCGGACTGTGGCGGCGAAAATCGCGCCGGTGAGGAGAACCCCAACCAGCGCTCGTCGGAATGGCATCCATCTTTACTTTAGCGTGCTTCCCTGGCAGGTCGTGAAGGGAGCTCTGTTGCGAGGGGATTGACTCGCGGCGATCCGGTTTGCTAGGCTCGTCTCTATTCTGAGACAAAATCCTAAAATAGAGATGACAGATTCCGGCCCCGGTTCGCTTGACCGGCAAATCGCGCGCCGCTTGCAAGTGCTGCGCGCCGAGCAAGGCTGGAGCTTGGAAGGTCTGGCGGCCCGCACTGGTATCAGCCGTGCCAGCTTGTCGCGTTTGGAGCGGGGTGAACTGAGTCCCACCGCGACTATGCTCGGCGCCCTGTGCGCGCAGTACGGCTGGACCATCTCACGCTTGATGGCGGAAGCGGAAAACGGCCCGCCCGCTGTTATTCGCGCTAAAGGACAAGTGATCTGGAAGGACCCGGAGACCGGCTATGTTCGCCGCATCGTCTCGCCTCCGAATCCGCACCTGAAGGGCGAACTGGTCGAGGTTTCCCTTCCGGTTGGAGCCTGCATAACTTACGATGTCTCGCCTGTTCCAGGGTTGGAACATCATCTCTGGATGCTGGAGGGCGCGCTGGATCTCGAAATCCACGGGACCGCATACGTGCTGGAGAAAGGAGATTGCGTGCGGTATGTTCTCTCCGGCTCGTCCCGGTTCAAGTGCCGCGGGAAGCGTCCGGTACGGTATCTCATTTCGCTGGTGCATCCATGAAAGGATTTGGCATGCCGTGGACTGAAATTCAGATTGAGCGGTGGCTGGCCGATCCGCCCCATCTGGCCGAAGAGATCGACATGCTCGGAGCGGTTCTGCACGGCTGTGTGCACGCCGGCGCCAGCGTAAGCTTCGTATTGCCTTTCTCGCATGACGACGCGAAAGCCTTTTGGCGATCCAAGGTGTTGCCTGCCGTTCAATCCGGTCTGTGCCGGGTTCTGGTGGCTCGTGGCGGCGGACAAATTCTCGGCACAGTGCAACTCGACTTGGCCACGCCTCCCAACCAACCGCATCGCGCCGAAGTGAGGAAGCTGCTGGTCCATCCGGACGCGCGGCGCCGGGGAATCGCACGCGCGCTGATGCTGGCGCTCGAACACGAGGCTCGCGAAGCTCACCGGGACCTGCTCACGCTCGACACCGTGACCGGTGGCTTCGCCGAGCCCCTCTACTTGTCGCTGGGCTACATCAAAGTGGGAGTGATACCGCACTATGCGGTTCGTCCGGACTCGCCGGAATTGGATGCAACCACGATCATGTACAAGGAACTGGGCGCGCTGTTGTCAGGCGGTGGCTAGCGGCTCTTGCGCTTGTCGGCTTTCCCGGTTTGTGACGCCGCGGCTTTCTTGGCCGGCTTCTGCTGGCGAAGCAGGCGGCTTACCGCGCGGATGAGCAAGCTCACCTCGTGCGCGCTTTTCTGCACCACAACATCGGCGCCGGTGTTGGATTCAGTGAGACCGAGCGTGTCGGCAAAGCCCGAGATCAAAATCACGGCGACCCCGGGATGCTGCTTCTTCAAACGTCCGATGAACTCCAGCCCGTTCATCTTGGGCATTTTGTAATCGGTGACCACCACGTCGAAGCGCTGCTTGGCGCACAACTCGAGCGCATCTTGCGGGGCGCCGCAGGTGATCACCTTGTGCCCCAGTTCTTCCAGGACGCTGCGCCTGGCCGCCAGGCCCATCGCGTTGTCATCGACGATCAAGATACGTCCAGTGAGGCTGTGCGAAGAAGAGTTTGTCATCGATGGAGAACCAGACGAACGTAACAAAGTCGTCATCAGTTCGTCAATCGATTTCTATCGGCTTGCAACAACGGAAGATCTTTTTCTTGACTGTGAGCGCCGAGATGTGTAACCCAACCGGAACGCCGCCTACTCGACTTCATGCGGCGCGGTGTAACCCGCTTTGGCAACGATCGAATACTTGATCGGCTTGCCCTTGGGGTCCGTGATGCGCAGCGGGTTGCCGTTAGCGGGATCCACCAGCTCTACTTTCAGCTTGCGATACGAACCATCCTTAGCCTGGTTGGCGGGATGATAAGCGATGGAATATTGATTCCGCAGCGCCGCGCTGATGTTTTGATAAATGTTGGGATACTCGGCCAAAAACCGCGGGAAAAAGGCCTGGCCCCCGGTTTCGCGGCAAAAAGTATTCAGTTGGTTGTCGGCTTGCAAAAAATCCATGCGCTGCATGGGGCCCATGTAGGGATCCATCATGATTCGCAACGCCTGCAAGATGCTCAGAGCGTAAATCGGAACGCCGGCTTCCTGCAGGGCCTTCCGGGCTTTGTCGTACGTGAGCTTGCTGAACGTGTCGCGGCCCGTTGAAACCAGTAAAATCGCCTTTCGCCCTTCGATGCTGCTCATTCGCTGTGCGGTGTCCACCAACGCATCGTACATGTTCGACTCCGAGAATCCCGGAATCCGCAACCGCTGCATCGCCTCCTGAGTTTTCTGGCGGTCGGTTGTGAAGTCGGACAAGATCTCGGTCTTGAGATCATAGGCTACGACGGCAAGATAATCGTCCGGCTTGAGCGTCTGCACGAAACCGTAGGTGGCCACCAAAGTCTCATACCATCCTGCGCTCCAGTATTGTTGGAACTGGGCGTTAAATTCCACCACCATCGCGATGGTCATGGGTGCATCGGCGTTGGTGGAGAAGCTGCTGACCTGCTGGGGAACGTTGTCCTCCAGCACGCGGAAATTTCCCTTGGGGATATTGGGAATGAAGTTGCCCTTGTTGTCCAGCACGGCGACATCGAGCTGCACGGTGGTGACGTCGCTTTTGAAGGTCGGCAGGCCTTCCGGGACGTCCTTATCTTTCTTGGTGAACTTGGACGGGATCTTAGGCTCTTCGGCGGGTGCTTCGGCCGGTGCCTCTTTCTTCTTCGGTTTGGCCACCGTCTCGGTTGACTGGGGCTCGGGTCCCTGAGCCGAAGCAAACCTGGGCATGACCCCCGCCAATAGGCACACCAACAACGAGGCGACTGAGATTTTTAATGCTTTCATAGGCGACTTCGGGAAGCGGCTGTGCGCCTCCCTTCCTAATATAATAAACCGGCTAGTGGACTCTGGGATCGCGCCCGGAGCCTTGCTTTCGCAAATACACCTGGAATTTCTTTTTGGCTCTTTGCAGCTTCCATTCACTGTACTGCCGCCGGAATGGACCCGCCAGGTCGAAGTTCAGTTTGGGCGTCTTCAGGAACAAATAACCGAAAAGCAGGCCGCCCAGGTGGGCGAACTCGCTGACGCCATTGTTGACGCCGAATGAACTCAGGAAGGCGATGGCGCCAATGATCAGCACGAAATACTTCACCTGGATCGGGATCAGGAATCCGAAAAGAATGGTGCGGGTAGGATAGAGCATCGCGTAGGCCATGAGAATGCCGAAGATCGCGCCCGAGCTTCCTATCGTTGGGACCAGCGGGTTGCCCCACGGGAGGATGTAGTTGAAGAGCACCACGCAGATGCCGGCGCCGATTCCGCAGAAGAAATAGAACTGCAAGAAGCGCCGCGTTCCCCAGGTGCCTTCCAGGTCCGCGCCAAACATCCACAGCGCCAGCATATTCCACAAGATGTGTCCGAATCCGCCGTGCAGGAAAAGATAGGTGGCCAACTGCCAAATGAAGCCATCCCGAACCACTCGAGCCGGAATCAGGGCTAGGATCGCGAGTGGGCGATCCATTTGCAACAGCCCCGCGAAATATCCCAGGATGAAGATCGCAACGTTGGTGATCAGGAGCCACTTCACGCCCCTGGGGAAACCCGGAACGTAAAAGATTCCAGGACTTCGCGTCGTGCTGCGGAAGCGCATGAGGAGAGAGCCGCCTAACTCAGAATATCAGAACAAGGCTCAGTTTTCTTCGAAAGTTTTTTTGCGCTCGTGCACGCGGAATTGAAGCCACCAAGCCGCCAACCTGAGCGCGGTGGCGAGCGCCAGCCAAACCTGCCAGTGCGAGAAGAATCCGTCGGAAATCACGAACGTCCCGGTCCAGGCCAGATCCGCGCCGAGGCGCCACAAGCCGAAAACCAGGGCGACCATTGAAGCCGGAGCGAGCAAAATGATGAGAATATTCACCAATTGCTTCTCGAATAAATCACGCAAGCCGAGAGCGGCTTCTTCAACCAACGCTTGAAGCTTGCTGCTGAAAGTCGAACTGGTATCTGTGATCAGCGTCACAGCCCGCACGCTGCCAGCATGGGCAGCTTCTCCGATTCTTGTCAAGAAAATCCAAAGACCTCGTTAGCACTAGATGCACGATGTCGGCCAAAGTTTCCCAAAATCGGTTTTCAAGGCTTGTTCCACGCCCGCATGCGGATAAGTGGGAGCACCTGGATTTGCTTACTCGATTGAATGCGTACTTGACGCGCACGGCCTGTGGCTGATCGCCACAGGACCAGGAGTACGCTAGTCCTAGTTGCTTACGAGGTTCAGAATCTGGAATCGGCAAACTGCCGGTCGGGCCGATCTACGTTTTTGTGAAAACGGTATTCTGGCTTTCCATAGCGGTTCAGGAGGATGGCGCATGAATGGAACGCGACTCCGGCCGCCATCCAGATTTGCCAGTGCGAGAACAGCCCGTCCGTGATGGGGAACTGGCCCGTGAATCTAAGGTCCGCGGCAAGTCTCCAGAACGCAAGTACCAGAGCCATCACGCCGGCGGGCGATATCAGGGCCGCGACTGCCAGCGCGACGTGCCGATTCTTGTGCTGCTTTCTCCGCAGCTTCGGTCCCGTACCCAATCTGATCCTGACTACCATTCGTTACAATCTCACTTTACCAACTTCCCAATGCTTTATCGACGCGAATTACAGGTTTCCTTATGAAAAAAATTTCGACAGCCCTGATCGGAACCGGCTTCATGGGCAAGGTTCACGCCGAGAATATTCGGCGCTTGGGGAATGTCGAGATTTCGGCGGTGGCTGGATCCAGCGAAGAAAAAGCGCGGCAGTTCGGCGCAAGCATCGGTGTAGGTAGAACTACGGGCGACTACCGCAGCTTGCTAGGGGACGCCAGCATCGACGCTGTTCACGTGCTGGCTCCGAATGCGCTGCACTATCCAATGTGCCGGGACGCGCTGCTGGCCGGCAAGCACGTGTTGTGCGAGAAACCATTCACCATTTCAGTTGGCGAGGCACGCGACCTGGTGGCTATGGCGGCGCGCACCGGCCTGTCGAATTGCATCCAGCACAATCTCCGTTACTACCCGGTGGTGCAGCAGATTCGCCGCATGATCGAGCACGGCGATCTGGGCGAAATCCTGATCGTGCAAGGAACTTACTCGCAGGATTGGCTGCTCTACGATACCGATTGGAATTGGAGAGTTGAATCTCATTCCAACGGCGCTCTCCGCGCGATGGGAGACATCGGCTCGCACTGGATGGATATGATCCAGCATCTCACGGGTCTGCCAATCACGGCCTTATGCGCAGATCTCGCGACATTCCACCGGACGCGCCGGAAGCCTAAGGGATCTATCGAAACTTTCGCCGGGAAAATGCTTCGGCCGGAAGATTACGAATCCGTTCCGGTCGACACGGAAGACTTCGGATCAGTGTTGCTGCGGCTGGGCGCGCGGGCGCGCGGAGCGTTCACGGTGAGTCAGATGTCGGCGGGCCGCAAGAACATGTTCAGCTTCGACATCTACGGCACGGACGCCGGTGTTTCCTGGAACCAGGAGCGTCCCGACGAGCTATGGATCGGCCGCCGCAACACGCCCAACCAGGTGCTGCTGAAAGATCCCTCGCTGCTATATCCGGAGGCCGCCAGTTACGCCGACTTGCCGGGTGGGCACAGCGAAGGCTACGACGACACCCACAAGCAGGTGTTTAAGCGTTTCTACGCGCGCGTCGCCGATCCCTCCGCGCCCATCGACTATCCAACCTTTGAAGACGGGCTCATCGGCATGCACTTGCTCGACAAGGTGTCGGAGAGTGCAAGGCAGCAAGCCTGGGTGGGGGTTTAGCCCCGCGCTAGCTGGAAACGCAATCGCATCGATAATGGCTCATCATGGAGAGGTGACCGAAGGCGACATCACGGTACTGCTGCGCCGCTGGCGGGAAGGCGATAAAACGGCGCTGGAGAACCTGATGCCTCTGGTCTATCCGCGCTTGAAAGAGATCGCCGATGGTGTGGGGCGCGAACGTGGCGCGGACCACGGGCTGCACGCCACCGCGCTCGTCAACGAGGCTTTTCTCCGGTTGGTCAAGCAAGGCCGGGCTCAGTGGGAGGGCCGCGAGCATTTCTTCAACCTGGCCGCGCTGGTGATGCGTCAGATTTTGACCGATTCGGCACGCTCCCGCTTGGCCCTGAAACGCGGGGGCGCACTCAAGCGCGTTCCACTACACGATGAAATGCAATGGGTGTCGGTATCCAGCGAAGAGATTCTCGATCTCAACACCGCGCTCGATGAACTATCCGCATTTGACGCTCGAAAAGTCAGCGTGGTCGAACTGCGCTATTTTCTGGGATGCACGGCGGATGAGGCGGCCGAGATTCTGGGCTTATCCAAGGCCACAGTCGATCGCGAAGCCGAGGTCGCGCGGGCCTGGTTGTTCCGGCGCTTGCGCGGAGGCGAAGTCGGCAGTGAGGTCTAGCGACCCTCGGCCGCCTTTGCGTAGGCCGCTTCCAACGCTGCCCTCAGCGGTCCTTGCCGATTCCGCGAGCGATAAAATTCGAGGCTTTCGCGCAGCAAGGGGAGTGCCTCGGCGATGCGGTTCTGGCCGGCCAGGGCCAGCGCCAGGTAGCTCCTGGCTTCGTACCAGCGAAGATCGGTGGGTTCCGGGTGCGGGCCTAGCGTCGCTATAGCCTCCCGCGCCAGCGCGTCGCATTCCAGGAAGCGCTCGGTGAGGCAGCTTGAGAACGCTGCAGCCGCGGTAGTGGTCCAAAGCTGGAAACTCCCTGGAACCGGGAACAACCGCCGGGTGGTGACCAGAGCGGCCTGCGATTCCTGATAGGACTCCTGAATCTTGTTGATTTCTGTCAAGCTGATGGCCCAAACCGCGCGCTGATGCGTCGTTTCGATATGATCCGGCCCGAGCATCTTCAGCGTCATTTGGTAAGCCTCGCGCTGCGCTGCTTCGTCCTGCTCGTAATTTCTCAGGAAACGGTTGATGCGGCCCCAGGATTCCAGACTTTCCAGCAATAGGTAACCGTGGGATGGGTCGGCGCGGTCGAGTGTCAAGGCTTCCTGAATCAGCGGGTACGCTTCGCGGTAGAACGGCTCCGGATTTCCCGGGGCGTTCAAGTAAGACTCAGCCAATCCTTCTAGCGAAGCGGAGCGCAGGGCGGAATCCACCTCTTTCGGATACAAGCGCCCCAGCCGTACGGCTTCCGCGAGATACTCGCGATGAATCGGATTGGAGGGCTGGATATAGCGCAGGATTTGCCCGGAAATGGCCAGCACCTCCACCGCTTGCGCGGGCGTAAAGCGTCCGCGGGCGCGCTTCCACAAACCCAGCGCCTCCAGCGCTCGCGACCATGCCTCCGGAGTCTTGCTGCTCTGGTAGAAAACGGACGCCAGCCAGCTGGTAGCCGCCGCTTGCCGCGGTACATCCCCGGCTACGCGCGCCCGTTCGAGGGCCCGCTGGAATAAGTTGCTCGCCTCTGAATTGGCTTGCTGCGATTCGAATCCGCGGCCGAGCACCAGGTCGACGTCCGTGGCAATCGTGGGATCTGCACCCAGCACGGGCTGAACACGTACCTCGGCCAGTTCGAGGAGCTGCCGGACCGTCATGTCGTAGCTGGAGGCCGAGTCTACAAACGGAATTTGAAACACCGTCGCCAGAAACTGGTTCGCAGCTTGCGCTCGCTGAGCTTGTTGGCGCGCAACGCGTGCTTCCCAAATCGAAAATAAGGTCGCGGCGGCCATCAGCAGGATCGTAAGGACCGCCAGCGCGGTGCCGATGATGTGCCGGCGGACAAATTTCTCCGCGCGATAAGCCAGCGACGGCGGATGCGCCAGCACCGGCTCACCGCTCTGGTACCGGCGTACGTCTTCGGCTAACTGGCCGGCCGATGAATAACGCTGCGCAGGATCGAACGTGAGGGCCTTTCGCACGATGCGGTCCAGGTCGCCTGGCAAGCGTTCCGGCAAATCGGGCGCGAGGCGATATTGCTTGATATCGGCCAGCCGGGAGGTGATGTCGTTGCCAAAAATCCCCCGGCCGGTTACCAATTCAAACAGCAAAGCGCCCAGAGAAAACACGTCGCTTAATGTGGATGCGGGCTCGCCGCGCAACTGCTCGGGACTCGCGTAGCTCACCGTAATCATCCGCAATCCGGTTCCCGTGACGTCAGCGTCGGCCAGCAGCTTAGCCGAACCAAAATCGAGCAGCTTTGGCACGCCTTCGCGATTCACAAGTATGTTGGAGGGCTTGATGTCGCGGTGAACCACCAGCCGCTGGTGCGCGTATTCCACGCCCCCGCACACCTGGCCGAACAGGTCTATGCGAGCGGGCAGGTTGAGATTTCTTGCGTAGCCATCGATGGCCACGCCTTCGATGTATTCCATCGCCAGGTACAGTTCGCCATCGTCTGTGGTGCCTCCATCCAGCAGACGAGCGATGTTGGGATGGTTGAGTCCGGCGAGAATCTGGCGCTCGCGGCGGAAGCGTTCGCGAAAGGGCTCGATCTCGAAAGGCAGGCCGACCACTTTGAGGGCGACTTGCTGTTCAAACTCGCCGTCCGCCCGATGGGCCAGGTAAACAGCTCCCATTCCGCCACGGCCGATCAATCGGTCCAGCTTATAGGGCCCGATGCGGCGCGCCGATGGCTCCCGATCCTCGGCCTCGGAGCCAGCCCAATTGCTGGCTCGCTCCCTGGCGGCCGAGAGCTCGCGAAGTTCCCTTAACAGCTCCGCATCGCCGCCCGCGCAGCGCAGCCAATACGGCTCGCGTTCAGCGGCGGGCATCTCCCAGGAGGCTACGAGAATCTCCTCCAGTTGCTTCCATCGTTCAGACGAGCGGTCTGCCATGGGATCTCGTTAGTACAAATAATATAAGCTTCGGCGGCCACTCGCCGGGCTGCTAAACTGCCAACAGGTGAGCAATGGCGTCGAATCCAGTTCCTAAGGTAACGGAAGAAGAATATCTAGCCATTGACCGTGCGGCTGAGGTTCGCAGCGAATTCCTGGATGGTGAGATGTGGGCTATGTCCGGCGGGTCGATGCAGCATTCGCGATTGGCAATGAACATTTCCGCGGAGATGTACAACGCGCTTCGCGGCAGCAATTGCGAGGTCTTTTCATCTGACCTTCGGGTCCGCGTGATGCCGCGCCGGATGTATGCCTACCCGGATGTAACGGTCGTCTGCGGAAAGCCTGTGTTGGCCGACGACCGCCAGGACATTGTCGTCAACCCCGCTGTGATTTTCGAAGTTCTTTCTCCCACCACGGAGAAATACGATCGCGGAGCAAAGTTCCGATACTATCTCACCATCGATACTTTGAAGGATTACATTCTGGTCGACCAATTCGCGATGCGGGTGGAGCAATACACCCGCGGCACTGCAGGCGCCTGGACGTTTCGCGCTTATCAGCAGCCTGAAGATGAATTGAAGATCGATTCCATCGGCGTATCGCTCCCACTTGCGCGTATCTACGACCGTGTCGAGCTACCGCCGCCAGAACCTGAATCAGAATAAGAACGCGCTGGTCTCCATCCACATGTCGTCCAGCACATTCAGCAGCTCGTGATCGGAGTTCAGCACATGCAGCTTCACCTGCGGATGTCTTTTCGCGAACTCCTCTGAATACTCCACCGGCACCGAAGCATCATTCTTCCCGTGGAAAATCAGCACCGGTTGGCTGACATCAGGGTATTCTTCGTACTGCTCCGCATCCTCGATCAACTGATAGCCCAGCGGCACCGTCCGCCCCTGGCCGTAATGAAACACCTCCAATGATCCCGAGGCCCGCCATTTCTTCAAGGCGGCCGGGCCGAGCGTCGCGGTCCAGCGCTTGAGAAAACAAAACGCCGGCGCCATGAGAACCAGCCGTTGCACCTCAATTTGCCGCGCCGCGTAAAGCGCAGCCAGGTATCCACCCATGCTCGACCCTATCAACGTCACCGGCTCGCCCGCGCTCATACGCTCGATCACGCGGAGCTGGCCGGTGATCGTCAAGCCGCCAAAATCGCCTTCCGCCAAATCGGGAACTTCCAACCCAATGCCCAATTCGGCGAATCGCTGGCGGAAAAAGCCGGCTTTCTTCGAACCCGGCCCGCTCGCGAACCCATGCAGGTAGACAAAGCGGCTCACCAGCGCGCCTCCCAAGCCAACGGCGCCGACTGAGATACAATCATTGCTGAGAGCAAGACGGAATCGAACCGCACTGATCTGATTCTAACGAGCCGTTTGCGTACATGAATCGGGGTGCACTAGCGGCCTCGCGCAGCCTGACTTGCGGGGAACAGCCATCATCGCTAGAATCAATGAGTTTCGAGACAGTTTGGAGGATTCATGTCGGTTGAACAGAGAGTGAAGCAGATCATCGTCGAGCAGTTAGGCGTGGATGAAGCCCAGGTGGATAACAGCGCCTCGTTTGTGGATGATCTTGGCGCGGATTCGCTCGATATCGTGGAGTTAGTGATGGCGTTTGAAGAAGCGTTCGACATCGACATTCCCGACGAGGATGCCGAAAAAATAGCCACCGTGAAGGATGCCATCGATTACATCGAAGCGAAAAAGAAGAAGTAACCCTGGGAGCCGCAAGATTTGTCGCGTAGAGTTGTAGTAACTGGAGTGGGACTGGTCAGCTCCTTGGGCATCGGCACCGAGGAAACCTGGCAGGCCATTCGCGAGGGCCGGCAAGGCATCACGCGTATCGAGCAGTTCGACGCGACCGGTTTCGCTTCCCGCATCGCGGGCGAAGTAAAGAATTTCGATCCGGCCCGTTACATCGAGCGCAAGGAAATCAAGAAAATGGGCCGGTTCATCCAATTCGGCATTGCCGCCAGCGAATTTGCACTGGCTCAATCCGGCTTCAAGATCGACGCCTACAATGCGGAGCGCGTGGGTGTATACATCGGCAGCGGCATCGGCGGATTTGAAGTGATCGAACGCGAGCACAAGGTTCTGCTCGAAAAAGGCCCCAGCCGCATCTCGCCGTTTTTCATTCCCGCCACCATCATCAATCTCGCCTC
>Ga0335083_10002418_pt1 | contig 24650 bp, 18 predicted proteins | sample Lox_Sample_42_FD_206716 | JGI IMG/M metagenome (GOLD analysis project Ga0335083, IMG submission 206716) | Soil microbial communities from Loxahatchee National Wildlife Refuge, Florida, United States - Lox_Sample_4.2 | ecosystem: Environmental > Terrestrial > Soil > Wetlands | place: USA...
CGATGATGCCCGATCCGGAGATCCTGCTGCTCGACGAGCCCGCCGCCGGACTCGACCTCGGCGGCCGTGAGGACCTGCTCCGCCGCCTGGCGACGCTGGCCCATGACCCGAAGGCGCCGATGATGGTGCTCGTCACCCATCACGTCGAGGAGGTGCCCGACGGGTTCACCCACGCCATGCTGCTGCGCCGGGGCTCGGTCCTCGTCGCGGGCCCCATCGACGAGGTGTTCACCGCGCGGAACCTGTCCCGCTGCTTCGGCGTCCCGCTGGAGATCGAGCGGCACGAGAACCGCTGGCGCGCCTGGGCGCGTTAGTGCAGGGCTTCTGACCTGGATGTTTACTTAACGGGCCTAGTACTTCACGCTCCGCCGCGTTACCGTGAGCAATATCGGCTCACTTGGGCGGAGATAGTGGTGATGGGCACCATAATCGCGATAGTCCTTATCGTCTTGATAGTCGGCCTTGCCGTGTTCGCCGTGGTGCGCGGAATTCGCATCGTGCCGCAGGCGCGGGCGGGGATCGTGGAACGCTTCGGCAGGTACCACCGGACCCTGTACGCGGGGCTCAACATCATCGTGCCGTTCATCGACCGGCTGCGTCCGCTCATCGACCTGCGCGAGCAGGTGGTCAGCTTCCCGCCGCAGCCCGTCATCACCAAGGACAATCTGGTGGTCGGCATCGACACGGTGATCTACTTCCAGGTGACAGACCCGAAGGCGGCGACCTACGAGATTGCCAACTACGTGGCGGCGGTGGAGCAGCTCACCGTCACCACGCTGCGGAACGTGGTCGGCGGCATGGACCTGGACATGACGCTGACGTCGCGGGACAAGATCAACGGCGAGCTCCGCAAAGAGCTCGACGAGGCGACGGGCCGCTGGGGACTGCGGGTGAGCCGGGTGGAGCTCAAGGCGATCGAGCCGCCCGCGTCGATCCAGGACTCCATGGAGAAGCAGATGCGCGCGGACCGGGACAAGCGCGCCGCGATCCTGTCCGCGGAGGGCGCCAAGCAGTCCGCGATCCTGACGGCGGAGGGCGCCAGGCAGGCGGCGGTGCTGCGGGCGCGCGGCGAGGCCGAGGCCGCGGTCGTGCGCGCGGACGCGGAGGCGACCGCACAGGCGACAAGGGCGCGGGGCGAGGCGCAGGCCATCGCGACCGTGTTCCAGGCGATCCACGAGGGTAATCCGGACCAGCGGCTGCTCGCCTACAAGTACCTGGAGACGCTTCCGGCGATCGCCCAGGGCGGCGCGAACAAGCTGTGGATCGTGCCGAGCGAGCTGGGCAAGGCCCTTGAGGGTCTTGGCGGGCTCTTCGGCGCGGCGCCCGGTACTGAAGGCACTGCCAACGGCGCGCGCCCGCTGCCACGCAATGAGACACCTGAGGCGCTGCCCGGGCACGCGCCAGAGGCGCTGCCCGGGTCCGATGGCGGTGGCAGTATCACGCGACTGCCGTTGTAGGCCATGGAGTCACGGTATTCAGAGAAGTAAAGATTTGCGTTATGCGACGATCATTGTGGACTGCGATCAGGTTTCCGTGTCACCATTTCTGATGGTGGGGGGCGCACGGACGAACGCTGCCATGACTCCGCCCCGCCAGCACTGCCCGAGACTGGAATTTCAGAATTGCGCTCTTGCTGGTGGTGAAGGAGATGCGCAGTGCGAAAGACTTCCGCGACAGCAATGGCTGTCACCTTCGCCCTTTTGGTCCTGCAAGTGGCCGGGGCCGCTGCCGGTAATGCGGCACTGGCGGCCCGGGCCGCGAATCCGGTATCTACACGCTTCAGCATTACCGGACAAATATCGGGTGTTGCCACCACTTCGGCCAGCGACGCATGGGCGGTTGGCTACAGCGGGGTCTATGACAAGAACCAGGAGACGCTGCTCCTGCACTGGAACGGGCGCAGCTGGACGCAGGTGACGACGCCGAAGCCAGTGTCCGGTGAGCTCGACGGGGTGTACGCGGAGTCGGCGAGCAACGTCTGGGCGGTGGGTTTCGCCTCTACTCCGGATGGGGCCAACGACCGCTCCCTGATCATGCACTGGAATGGCAAGCGGTGGATACGGAGCGGCCCAACCGTCCCGGGGTACCTGCAGGCTGTCGCCGCGTCGGGGAGCAGTGTCTGGGCGGTTGGCGAAACCTACGATCCGTCGCTGGTGATGCACCTGACCGGCGGCCGATGGTACATAGTCCCCTCGCCCGGACCCGCGGTGGCCGAACTCCTGTGCGTGGTCGTGACCGGACCCGGCACCGCCTGGGTGGGCGGTCAAGTCGGCGACGGCGCCAACCCGTCCGCGAACCTTCTCTTGCGCTGGAACGGCAGCGTGTGGAAGTCCGTCTCGTCTCCGATGCAGGGCGCCGACCGCGGGACCTACGGGCTGGCGCGCGGCCCGGCTGGCACGTTGCTTGCGGTTGGAAACTACGTAAGCCCGAAGACCGGCAACACCACCCCGCTCAGCATGGTGTGGAACGGCAAGACCTGGCGCAAGGTGGCCGTCCCTGCCGCGGTCAGCGGCCTGGGGAACGTCGGTTCCAGCCCCGGCGGCACCGTGTGGGCGGTCGGCAATGCCAGTAACGGCCCCGCGATGCTGCACTGGACCGGGAAGGCCTGGACCGAGGTGAAAAGCCCTCAGGTCGCGAGCCAGGACTACTTCTACGGCGTGGCTGCCTCATCGGCCAGCAACGCCTGGGCCGTCGGGACGTCGGCTACCAGCGACTCGGACAACGCGGTGACCCAGACCCTGATCCTCCACTGGAACGGCAAGACCTGGAGTTAGCGCGGCAAGATGCGCGCGTCAGCGTCACTGCGGAGTCGATCCGGCTCCAGTGGCCAAAGTCGGGTTCCTCTTCCGCTTGGCACGCGGGGTGCTCGGGGTGGCCCGGATCTGCACGAGGCCGGAGTCGCTGACCCGGGTGTCGAACGCCGGCTGCCTGGCGGTGGCCGGGCCGTGCATGACCGCGCCGTCGCTCAGCCTGAAGGTCGAGCCGTGCCACGGACAGACCACGCAGGTGGCCCCGTCCACGCTGGTCAGCCGCCCCTGGTGCAGCGGGCCGCCGAGATGCGCGCAGTGGTCGGAGAGCACGCGGACGGCGTCGCCACCGCGCACGGTGAGCAGGCTGAGGTAGCCGAGCTGACGGCGAACCGGCCGTCCCTCGGGCAGATCGGCGAGCGGGCACAGGTCGCTCCAGCCGAGCTCTGCCAGGTGGCCGATGGGCTCGGCGTGGCTCGCGCCCGCTCCGAGCCGCAGCGCGAGGTGCCCGCCGAGGTACGCCCCCGCCGTGGTGGCCAGCAAGCCGGCCGCCGACAGCATCTTGGCCTTGCCGCGGTGGCCTGCGACACGGGCCAGCAGCGAGCCCGCGAACAGCATCGTCGCGCTGGCCTGGGCGGCGGCGTGCACCAGGCCGACGCGCTGCTGATGGCGGTGCAGCGCGGACCAGTCGGCAAGCCCGGTGGCGACAGCGGGAACGGCGGCGGCGAGCCCCGCTCCGACCAGCGTCGCGGCGGCCCGCTCTGCGCTGCGGCCGCCGCACAGGTCGAGCAGCACAGCGGAGGTCCAGCAGCCGACAGGAATCCTGACAAGCGCTGGGTGAGCGGGCTGCCCGAACGGCACGCCGTGCAGCGCGTCGGTCCGCGGCCCGGGTGGCAGGGCACGCACCACGGCGCCGGAAAGGGCGCTGACTGGGCCATCGAGGGCCGGTGCACGTTCGATGCGCTCGGCGAGCGTGGCAGGCCGTGCCGACCTGAGCGCGCGCTTCGCCTCGTCACTGAGGAATCGCACGGAGGGGACGTACCCAGTCAAGCCGCCGAAGTCACCCGCCGGCCGCCCGCGGCCTGGATGTTTCCGTTGTCAGCAGGAAAGGGGTTAAACCTCAGGCCTGGAAGCGGTAGCCCATGCCAGGCTCGGTGAGCAGGTATTTCGGCAGTGAGGGCTCGGCTTCCAGCTTCCTGCGCAGCTGGGCGATGTAAACGCGCAGGTAGTTGGATTCTGAGCCGTATGCGGGCCCCCACACGTCCTGGAGCAGCTGCTTCTGGGTGACGAGCCTGCCGCGGTTGCGGACGAGGATCTCAAGCAGCTGCCATTCGGTGGGGGTGAGCCTGACGTCGGCGCCGTCCCTGATGACCCGCTTAGCGGCGAGGTCCACGGTGAAGCCGGGTGTTTCCACGACGGGCTCGTCGGGCTCGGGTGAGGCGCGGCGCACCGCGGCGCGGAGCCTGGCGAGCAGTTCATCCATGCCGAAGGGCTTGGTCACGTAGTCGTCGGCGCCCGCGTCGAGCGCGGCGACCTTCTGGTGCTCGGCGCCCCAGACCGACAGCACGATGATGGGCGTGGCGGTCCAGCCGCGGACTCCGTGGATGACCTCGGTTCCGTCCATGTCGGGCAGGCCGAGGTCGAGGATGACGGCGTCCGGCCGCTCCCGGGAGACGGCGGCGAGGCCGGACGTGCCGTCGGTCGCGGTGCTCACCTCGTAGTTGCGCGCGGTCAGGTTGATCCGCAGCGCGCGGAGGATCGACGGCTCGTCGTCGATCACGAGGACCCTGGTCATAAGTCGGCCCCGAGGGTGGCGCGGACGCCGCTTGCCGCGGCGGGCAGCGTGACCCGGACGGTCAGCCCGCCGCCCGGGGTGTCGACCGCCACGATCGTGCCGCCCATCGCCTCCGCGAATCCCTTGGCGACGGCCAGGCCGAGCCCCACGCCGGACGATCGCGCGTCGAGGCGGGCGAACGGCTCGAAGATGCGCTCCTTGAACTCGGCGGGCACGCCGGTGCCGTGGTCCACCACGTCGATGATCACCCTGCTGCCGTCTTCCCTGGCGCGCAGCAGCGGGTGCCCGTCCGGCGGCGAGTGCCGCAGTGCGTTGGAGAACAGGTTGGCGAGGACCCGCTCGAGCAAACCGGGGTCGGCCCGAACGAGGGGCAGGTCGTCGGGGACGGCGATCATCATGTGGTCGGCGTCGTCGAGGCCGCGCAGCGCGACGGGGGCCACCTCGTCGATCGCGGTGGCGCGCAGGAACGGCTCGAGCGAGCCTGCCTGGATGCGGCCCATGTCGAGCAGGTTGCCGACGAGGGCGTCGAGCCGGTCGGCGTTCTGCTCGATGTTGGCGAGCAATTCCGCCTCGTCCTCCGCTGACCAGTGCACGTCGGTCTGCCGCAGGCTCGACACGCTGGCCTTGATCGAGGCGAGCGGCGTGCGCAGGTCGTGGCTGACGGCGCGGAGCAGCGCGGTCCGCATCCTGTCGCCCTCGGCGAGCGCCTCGGCCTGCGCCGCCTGGGTGCGCAGCCGCGCCCGGTCGAGTGCCGCGACGGCCTGGGCGGTGTAGCCGGCGAGCAGCGAGGCCGTCGCGCTCGCCGCCTGTCCGGTCACCTCGAGGGCCAGGTCGGGGCGGACCTCGAAGCGCAGCGCGGTGCCGGTTGCCTCGGCGCCGCTCGAGGCGACCTTGATCCAGCGGGCGCCCACCCGTTCGAGCAGTTCGGCGTGACCGCCGTGGCTCGCGGTGAGATGGTCGAGCACGTCGCCCGGGGTGTCGGCGCCGCCGAGCACCGTCTGGGCCAGGCCGAGCAGCGACTGGGTCTCTTTCGAGCTGCGAGCCGCGTCCGCCTCGCGCCGCGCGGCCAGGTGGACCACGCTGCTCACGGCCACCGCCACGGTGACGAACAGCACCAGGGCGAGCAGGTTCTTCGGCTCGGCGATGGTGAGCGTGTGCAACGGCGCGGTGAAGTACCAGTTGAGCAGGAGGCAGGCGGCGACCGCGGCGAAGACGGCCGGCCAGAAGCCGCCGACGACGGTGACCGCGACCACGGCGACCAGGTAGATCAGCAGTTCGTCGGTGAAGTTCAGCCTGGTGCTTAGCGCGCTGAGCAGCATGGTGAGCAGCGGCAGCCCTGCCACGGCGAGCACGGCTCCCGCCAGCTGCCTGCGGCGGGAGATGCCGCTCTGCTCGCGCCTGTCCACGCTTTCCAGTGTCGCTCTTCCGGTGCGCCAGCGGAACGCCCCGCCCGCCACCGCTGCGGCGAGCGCCGTGATGGTGAGCGTGATCGCGGCCCGCTCCGCGACCAGCCCGGTCAGGTGCAGGTTGGCGTAGGGCGGCCGGGAGAAGCCGGTGACGGTCAGCCAGCCGATGATGCCGAGGGGCACCGCGGCCACCGGGTCCGCGACCGCGGCGAGTACGCCAACCACGACCACGCAGGCGATGAGCACGCCGGTGGCACCGAGCCTGCCGCCGAGTGCCGCTGCCACGGTGCCGATGGCGAGCAGGGCCGCGAAGCCGGCGGGCAGCACGTAGGGGGCAGGCAGCCCGCCGTGCCAGGGGTGGTGGCGCGGTGGGTCGCGACGCCACGGCGAGGGTCGCGCCCCGCGCGACCCCGCCGGTGTCATCGCCTGCCTGCTTCCAGTCATTCTGGAAGCCATTCCAGCCCCTGTACGGAGCAACGTGGCCAATCTTGACGATTTCCTAACGGGCAGCTCAGAAGGCTTAACGCGGCACTTGCGGTCATCTGCCGCGGTAACGCCTAGCGTGAAGCCCGCTATGAGAAATCACCTGCCGGCCCCCCACGGAACCGGGCTCGCGAACGGCCTGCCTGACGAGCTCGCGACCGATGTCATGCCGGACGGCGGACTGCCAGAGACGTATGGCTACAAGCTCAAGCGGAGGCTGCTCGGCCAGCCGCTGGTCAACGAGCAGATGAGTGAGGAGCGACTGTCGAGGCCGCTCGCCCTCGGCGTGCTGTCCTGCGACGGTATTTCCTCGGCCGCGTACGGTACCGAGGAAATCCTTATCGAGATGCTTCCCGTGGTTGGCCTTGCGGCGTTCACGCTGGTCCTGCCGATGACGCTGGTGGTGCTCGCGGGCATCGTGCTCGTCGTGCTCTCCTACCGCGAGGTTGTCAGCGTCTACACCAGGGCCGGCGGCTCCTATGTGGTGGCGCGGGAGAACTTCGGGCCCCGGGTGGCCCAGGTCGCGGCGGTCGCGCTGCTGATCGACTATGTCGTGACAGTTGCGGTCCAGGTGGCGGCGGGCAGCGCCGCCATCGTCTCCGCTTTTCCGCAGCTGGGCAACATCCCGGTGATCGGGTCAGACATCCTGACCGTGATTTCGGTGGTTGCCGTGCTGATCATGTGCTACGGCAACCTGCGCGGCATCAGAGAGGCGGGTCGCTCGTTCGCGCTACCCACCTACCTCTTCTCCGGTTCCGTCGGGCTGATGATCGTGGTCGGGTTCTTCCGTGAGATGACCAGCGGTCTTGGGCATGTGCACAGCTACGCGGGCGCGACATACCCCATTGGGCACAGCGCCGAGGGACTGCTTTCCATTGGCATGATCTACATGCTGGCCCGCGCCTTCGCCAACGGCGGTTCGTCGCTGACTGGCATCGAGGCGGTGTCCAACGCGGTTAGTGCGCTGCGCCCGCCCGAGGGCAGGAACGCCAGGCAAATCCTGGTGACCCAGGGGTCGATCGTCGCGTTCCTCATCGCAGGTATTTCCTGGCTGGCGCACGTGACCCACGCCATCCCGTACGAGGCCGGGTACCCCACCGTGCTTGCCCAGGAGGCGGACGTCGTCTTCGGGCACGTCGGGCACTTCATGTACTTCGTCGTGCAGCTTGGGACCGCGCTGATCCTGTTCACCGGAGGCAACACGAGCTTCAGCGGCTTCCCGTTCCTCGCCAGTTTCGTCGCGGGTGACTCGTTCCTGCCCCGCTGGCTGACAAAGCGGGGGCACCGGCTCGCGTTGTCCAACGGGATCATCGTGCTGACCGTGATCTCGCTGGTCATGCTGATCGTTGTCGGTGCCAACGTCAACCACCTGATCCCCTTCTACGCCATCGGCGTGTTCACCGGATTCTCCATGGCCGGCTTCGGCATGGCCAAGTATCACAAGCGGGTGAAGGAACGCGGCTGGCGGCGCAGGAGGATCATCAACGCGACCGCCGCCGTCTACACCGCCATCGTCGTCGTGATCTTCGCGATCGTGAAGTTCACCGAGGGGGCGTGGCTGATCGTCATCGTCTTCCCTGTCCTCGTGTTCCTGCTCATCCGGCTGAACAGGGAGTACCGGATGGAGTCCGAGGTCCTGGAGAACATCGGCGGCCGGCGCGCGGCGGGCATCCCGCCACGGCAGCCGAACTACAGCCGCCGGGTGGTGCTGATCTTCGTGGACGACGTGGACCTCGCCACGTTCGCCGCGATCAGGTACGCGCGCGGCCTGCGGCCTACCACGCTGCGCGCGGTGCACTTCGTCATCGACGGCGACCGGGCACAGCAACTGCACGAGAAGTGGGTCAGGTTCGGCCAGGACATACCGCTCGAGATGATCGACACACCGGACCGGCGGCTCACCCGCGCCTCGCTCGAGCTGGTCAGCCGCGAGGCCGCGACCAAGAGCACTCAGGTCACCGTGGTGCTGCCGCGCCGCGGCTACTCCCCGCTGCTCGGCCGCCTGCTGCACGACCGCACCGCCGACAAGATGGCCGAGGTGATCAGCCAGGTGCCCGACGCGGCCGCCACGATCATCCCGTTCGACGTGGAGGGCAGGGTGCACCTGCTGCACGCAAGGCATACCGCGAGCCTCGCGGCTCAGGCTGGGGGGCCGGAGGCAGCCGAACCCGTTCGGGCTAAGGACGGACAGCAGCCGACGGCGGCCGGCACCGCGGCACTCAACGGGTCCGGCGGATCGCCTGCCGAACTCGCCCCGGGCATATCCGCGATCGGCGAGCTGCGCACCGCGCGGAAAGTGACCGTGGAGGGCAAGGTCAGCGCCGTTTCGATCCACCCGGTCGAGAACAGCTGCGTGCTTGAGGCCGCGGTCACGGACCACACCGGGGTGCTGACCGCCAAGTTCTACGGCAGGACGAGCATCCCCGGCTTCGAGCCAGGCGTGCGAGTACGGCTGGCGGGCAAGGTGTCCGTGCGGGAGAGCGGGCGGTTCATGATCAACCCGGCGTACGAGCTGCTGGCCAGGGGCGAGTGACGCTAGCCGTCCTCGCCTGGGGAGACCAGTTCGTAGGCGGGATTGATCATCACGGGCTGGCCGCCGCGGATGCCCGCGGAGCCGGTGAGCCTGACCCGGGCGCCGCAGATCACGCCGGGGATGTGCGACCGGCCGTAGAACATCGCGGTGAGGTTGCCGGTCGAGTCGCTGATCTCGACGGCGAGCACCGAGTTCCGCTCCACCGGGCGGATCTCCATGACCCGGACCTTGCCCTCCACGGTGACCTTGCCGCCGCTGACGCTGCCAATGGCGACGACGCCCTTGCTGGCCGCCACGCGCTTCCCCGGCAGGCTGTGCGCCGCGGCCACGTCGGACTCACGGGCCAGTTCCTGCGCGGTCACCGCCACGCCCTCGTGCCCGCCCCTGCCCGTCCTGAGTTCCTCGGGCTCGGCTTCCCTGCCCGCTCTGGTCGCGGCCGCCGCGAGCTTGGCCGCCGCCTGGCGCGCCTGGAGTACCGCCACCCGGCTCGGCACGTCGTAGGGCACGATCGTCGCGGCCGACCGCGGGATGCGGCTGACGGCGGCGGCGATCTTGTCGCCCGTGCGGTCGTGCAGCAGCCGGCCGAGCAGCGGCGAGTAGCTGCGCCGCGGCAGGATCACCGTGACGTGCGTGCCATGGTCGGTGACCTCGCGCTCCACCAGGTCGATGGCGGCCTTGGTGAGCCGCCGGTCGGGGCAGTCGATGAAGTCGAGCGCCACGCCCCTGTCGGCTCTGGTCCACTTCTCCCGCAGCTTCTCCGCGCGCAGGCTGTCGATGACAAAGTGCACCGCGCGGATCTGGGTTGGGCGCAGCGACCTGGCATAGCGCAGAGCGGCGAGCGTAGCCAGGTCGAAGCTGTCCACCAGGACGTAGACCACCCGGCGGGTGTAGTGCGCTGCCGGCGGTGGCTGCTCGCCGCTGACCGTCTCAAGCACCTCGGCCTCGGCCCGGTACTCGGCGTTCAGCCTGATCAGCGCGGGAACGAAGACCGCGAAGAGGACGAGGACCACCCACGCGCCCTCGGTGAATTTCACCACCGCGAAGATCAGCACGACGATCAGCGACAGCGAGCCCGCCGCGAGGTTGATCCAGAACTTGTGCCGCCAGCCCTGCTCGCGGCGCTTCCAGTGGTATTTCGCCATGCCGAAGCCGGCCATCGTGAACGCGGTGAACACACCGATCGCGTACAGCGGCACCAGGCTGTTGACGTCCGCGTCCTTGATGATCAACAGCGCGACCGAGGTAACCGCGAGCACGATGATCGCGTTGGAGAACACCAGCCGGTGACCGCGCTTGAGCAGCCAGCGGGGCAGGAACGAGTCGCCCGCCACGTAGCTGGTCAGGAACGGGAAGCCGTTGAAGCTCGTGTTGCCGCCGGTGTAAAGGATCAGCATGGTCGCGGCCTGCACCAGCAGGAAGAGCGACTGGCCGAGGAACGTGTGACCGAAGACGATCTTGGCTTCCTGGGCGAGCACGGTCGGGTAGCCGGCGGTGTACGGGGTGGCGTGCGTGACGTGCGCCATCCAGCCGATCCCGGCCACCAGGATGCCGAGGATGATGCCCTCGGCGACGAGCACCTTGCGGGCGTTCCTGCCCTCCGGCGGCTGGAAGGCGCCCACCGCGTCGCTGACCGCCTCGATGCCGGTCAGCGACGCGCCGCCGTTGGCGAACGCGCGCAGCAGCGTGAAGATCATCACGCCGGTGAGGATCCCCTCGGTGCCGGCGCCGATGGTGTAGGTGCCGTGCAGCGAGTTCGGGTCGACCGGGTTGAGGTTGCCGATGATCTCGCGGATCAGGCCGACGACGATCATCAGGATCACCGAGCCGGCGAACAGGTAGGTCGGCACGGCGAACGCCTTGCCCGCCTCCTTGATGCCGCGCAGGTTGCCGTAGCACATCAGCAGGACCACGCCGACGCAGATTTCGAGCTTGTACGGGCCGATGGCGGGGATCGCGGAGGCCACGGCGGCGGTGCCGGCCGCGATCTGCACCGCGACGGTGACAACGTAGTCGATGAGCAGCGCCACCGCGCAGATCTGCGCGATCCGCGGACCGAAGTTGTCCCGCGCCACCACGTAGGAGCCGCCAGGCCTGATGTAGACCATGACGACCTCGCGGTAGGAGAGCACCACGAGGGTCATCACCAGCAGGATGATGAGCGTCATCGGCAGGATCAGGGTGAACGCGGCGAGGCCGGCGATCGGCAGCAACGCGATCAGGATTTCCTCGGTGCCGTACGCCGATGAGGAGATGCCGTCGGGGGAGAGAACGCCGAGGGCGAGCGGCTTGGACAGCCGCTGTTCGCCCAGCTCTTCGTTGACCAGGGGCGGCCCCAGCAGACGCCGCTTCGCCGTGTACCACAGGGAATCCGGCTGGCTCATGCGCTGCCTGGCAGGCTGGCCGCCATCTTGACGGCGGCTCCCGTCAAGCGCTCCCGCAGGTTTGGGCGTGGCCACCATCTGCGCCTTTCTCCGTGAAACATGCCGCTGACTTCTTACCATGCTCATCTATGTAAGAAGAACGACCCGTGACGGGATACCCCATCGCTGCCACGTTCATCCACAGATGTCCCGGTGATGACAAACGATGTCTTCCGGCTAGCCGGCGACCTGCGGGAACCTCCCTGCAGCGCCCCCGCGGCCGGTCGCCTCGTGACTGCCGTTCACGATGGGTCGGTCAGTGTTACAAGCACGCCGAGCTGGAAATATGACCCTCTGGTATCGGCTGGCGTCTCCTCGTGACGCCATGCTGAGAGGCGCGATGAGGCTGAGCGAGTTGATCCTGGGACACAGGCGGCGCGAACCGCGCGAGCGGCAGCCGCAGCGGCGAACCGCGAGGCTGCGCCCCGGCGTGATCCTGGCCGCCGCCGCGCGTGCCGGGTACCGGGACTGGCGGCGGGTCCTGGCGGTCGCCATCCCCGTCTCGCTGCTGAGCGCCGCCGCGGAGATGCTGGTCGACCACTACGTCGACCCCGCCGACTCGGTGCTGTCGCTCACCGCCTCGCTCTCTGCCACCGGGATCAGCCTGGTCGGCACCGTGCTGCTGTCCGGCTTGGTCAGCCGGCTGATCAGCGCGGCCGAGCGCGGCAAGGCGGCCATGACCCTCCCCCAGGTGGCGCGGTCCCTGCCGTGGGGGCGGCTGATCGCCGCCGACCTGCTCGTCTCGCTCGCCGTCCTGGTCGGCCTGGTGCTGCTCGTCATACCCGGGCTCGTCATACTGACGCTCTTCGCCGTCGTCGGGCCGGTTATCGAGATCGAGCATCGCAAGGTCTTCGCGGCGATGCGCCGGTCGGTCCGGCTGACCCGCGCTCACCCGTGGACGGCCCTGATGGTCGCCACAGTCCCGCTCGCCCTCGCCGCCGAGGTCGAGGCGCTGGCGCCAGAACCGCACCACGCCGCGGAGATCGCCGAGTTCCTGATCTTCCGCGGGGTCGCCGAGGGGATCGTGGAGGCCTGCATCGCCCTCATCCTCGTCGAGTTGTGCTTCGCGCTCATCGACGCGCAGCCGCCCGCCACGGCCGCCTCCAGCGGCGGCTGACCGTTTCGTCCCCTTCCCGGGAACGGTCCCAGCGCCACCTTCACCCAGGCTGAGCTGACGGGCGCCTAACCTGCCGTTGCCAGCGCAGTGGTCGGTCAAGACAGCCGCCAAGCTCAACGCCCCCGCCATCGCCGGCAACACGGTCTACGCGGTGACCCAGAACGGCCTCCTTATCGCGCAGAACGCCACCACCGGCGCGCGGCTGTGGAGCTAGTGTAGGCGAGTATCCGCTGGTCAGCGCCCAAAGACGCCCCGTGCTTGGCCTAGAAACGAGACTCGCGGTCGCTGTCGCGTGGGTGCTGGCCGGGGCGCAGAACTACCGCAAAGTCGGCGACCATGACGCTGACCTGCCGCAGGACGTGCTGAAGAGGCTCGGCGGGAGGCCGCATCCGCTGCTGCGGCAGATCATCACCAGGAGCGAGACGCGGATCCGCACCCTGGTCCAGGCCAACGGCGCGGGCAGGCTGTTCGCGGCGATGCCGCACGGGGAGAAGGTGCCTAGCACCAAGCACCGCATTCCGGACGACATCACCGAGACCACTCAGGTGAAGGAGCTGCTGGAGCCGGTGAACCCCGACAACGCGGTCGTTACCGCCGACGCCCAGCCCGTGCTTCGCATCCGTCGTCCACCCGAAGGCCAGCGCGCCGCCTACCATACCGAGCAGCATGCCGACGAAGAAACCACCGAGATTGGAAGTGGTCCATGACCATAGGGCCAGAAAGATCGCAATGAGCGAATAGATAATCCGGTCGACGGGATTGAGCCACAGCAGGACTCCCATGAGAAGCAGGTGTGCCGGAATCAGGTAGCCGGCCAGACCCTGGATCCCGATGTGAGGGACAACTGAAAGCAGATCTTGCTCGGACAGCAGCATCTCGCTTGCGCCGATCATAACGAGAAGCCCGCCCCAGAACGGACGGCTTCTCCGCCAGATCCAGAACGAATGCCGTGCCATCATGAGTGATTCGCCCGGCGACCGAGTCGGCCTCTGTTTAGATCGGCCGCTGCCAGAGCCGGGCACTGGGATCATTGCTAACATCCGCCGCCAAACCGCAGCTGGAATCCTGGGAGCGTAAACGAGCTCGCGGTAACGGCGTAGGCGTGCTGGACCAGGTCGCTTATGGTCACCTGCGTGGCTTTCATGGAGAAACCACCTGCCGGGCCCTGCACGCCCGGCACCATATTGAGCGTGCTGGCGTCCCGACCCAAGGTCAGGTGCTTGAACGACGCATTCCCGGAGAAGTGGTCTGCGTCCACGACCAGGTTGGTCGCGACAACGGGGGTGCTGCCATTGCCCGCTGTAATTATCATGGGCACGCCGAGGATGTCCACGCTCTGGCAAAGGTCACTTATCCTGGCAGACCGCAAAGCGGTGGCAGCAAGGACTATTTGGTTGCTGTGGCCGGGCAAGTCATTGGTAGCTGAGTGCTGCACCACACCAAACAGCTCGAAACCCTGTCCCTGCAATTGCTTGGCAGTGACGTTAATAGGTCTGCCGGAGATGCTGATCGACACCGCCAGCACCGACTGCGCGGTAAGTACCAGAAGCATGACCATCAAGGCGGTGGCGGGTACCAGGATGATCGCGAAGCGTCTCCACCGCACTCGTCCGAGCTCAGGGAGCGACATCTTTTCGACAAACGTCACGTTTGCCTCCAGTCTGCGGGGAGGGCACCCGTGCGGGGGGTGAGCCCTCGTTGTTGGCGAGCCCGGGCGCTACACACCGTCGGTTCGCCGATACAGCGTGCAACCTCGACCGCACGCTAGCCGCAGCCGCCCCTGAACTCAAGGCTAAGCACAGCGTGTCCCGCTTACGTTTGAGCTGGAACTCCTGTACCGCGCACGAGTGCCCTCCGACGCGGATGCTGGAGTTGCAAAGGCCTACTGGCGGGGAAAAACAAGTCTTGTGGGGTTGGTCTATGAGCGAGTTGGGACTGGGCCACCGCTGGTCCTCTTGCACGGCCTCGGCCACCGACGGCAGGCGTGGTACCCGGTTGTCAGCCGACTCGCACCGCAGCGAGACCTGATACTGGTTGACCTGCCCGGTCATGGCGAGTCTCCGCCGCTGGACACCACCGGGCGCTCGGTGCGCCAGGCGCTCATCGGCGACCTGATCGACCTGCTCGACGAGCTTGGCCTGGACTATCCGCACCTGGCCGGGAACTCGCTGGGCGGCTGGCTGGCACTCGAAGCGGCCGCCAGCGGCCGTGCGGCCAGCGTGACCGCGTTCTCGCCGGCCGGGTTCTGGCGGACATCCCGCCAGTTCTCGTACGCACGGGCGGTCTTGCGGACCATGCAGATACTCGGCCGGGTGGGCCGGCCGCTCGGCCCGGCGTTGTCCAGGAAGACGGCTGGCAGGGCGCTCATTTACGCAGTCATCGTGAGCAGGCCATCTCGGGTAAGTCCAGTGCAAGCAGCGGGAGACATGGCAGCTTTCCTGGCAGCCAGAAAGGCGGCAGATAGCATCCTGTCGGCAGCAACTTCGTTTACTGACTTCATTCCGGCAAACGTTCCCGTGACCATTGCCTGGGGGACTAGAGACCGCCTGCTGTCGCCGCGCCAGGCGCTGGTGGCAAAGGAACGGCTGCCGGCCGCTCGACTGGCCGCCCTGCCGGGCTGCGGGCACGTGCCGATGACCGACGACCCGCGCCTGGTGGCCGACATCCTGCTGCGTGGCAGCCGGGCGGAGTCCGGACTGGTGGGCCACCTGGGCGACGGCTTACCCGCAGGAGTCAGAACCGCCCTGCCTCGCTGGGCCGCCCGCCCACCTGTCAGACCTCGCGGCACGGGAACGCCACTGAATTATTTCGGGCGATAACTCGCCGCGTTCCATCACTGCCCGTGCGATTGAGCTTGCACGGTGTAACATCCGCTACGGATGCGAACCCCGTTGCGTCGGCCGCAGATCCCGCGATTGGAGGAAGTGGCATGGCCTCGCCCATGGAGACGGGCCCCCAAGAAGGGCGCGTTCGCTGGCGCAGGTTCGCTGCCGCCTTCGCGCCCGCGATCCTGGCGGCCGCCGTGCTTGTGCTGCTGACCGCCCGGAGTGTGCTGGCCGTCTCGTTCAACATCTCGGGCACGCCGTTCGTGGTCACGGCCAGCCATCTCGACGGTCACGGGTTTGAACAATTCGGAACCGTCGATACGTCGGTCCTGAACAATCTGCCGGGAAATACCAACCAGGTCATCCTGACCGCCAACGCGATCCGGTCCGCCACCATCAGCGATCTATGCCTGAGCGTGAGGGTCGGCGGGCTCTCGATGGTCATAACGGCCGGCAATGGCGGTACGCCAGTGACTGCCTCGAACCTGGTGGTGGATGCCGACCAGTTTTCTGGAGATGCCTCGTTTACCCAGATCAATATCGGGCGGGATCCGAGCACACTCAACCAAGTCCCCGGAGTTACCGGACAACCGGGTGGATATGCCCTGCAAGCCGCAACGGTCGAAATCAAGAACTTGCGCCAGCACGCGTACGCCACCACGGCCGGCTCGTTCACGCTGCCGGGGTTCAGGCTCCACTTCGGCGGTGCTTGTTAGCCGTGGCCGCATACGGTAAAGACGCCGACACTGGGCTAGACGGAGAGCCCGCCGCGACAGCCGCCCCGGCGGTGAGGCGGGCATTGCATGACTGGAGAGCGTGGCGGCGAGCCAGGCCGTTCTGGGGCGGGTTGTTCGTTGTCCTCGGCGGCGGAGAGATACTGCTGTCCGAGCTGGCCTCGCTCCCCCTCGTTATTCACATCGGGCTCCACGGGCTCGCCAGTTACCTTGTCCCGTTGTTGCTGCTGATCTGCGGGCTGCTGTTGTGGTTCCATCTCCCTCTGCGAACGTTGTACTCGGTTCTCGCGATACTGCTGGCTCTGGGCTCGTGGATCACGTCCAACCTCGGAGGTTTCTTCGCAGGGATGCTGCTCGGCCTGATCGGCGGCTCGCTTGCCTTCGCCTGGGTCAGCGGCGGTGACCGCAGAACCGGAGCGCGTCACGGCGGGGGCGAGGGCAAGGAGCCGCCAGAGGGCCTGGATCTGGTACTCGGCGAGCCGCCGGTTGCGCCGGCAGCACGCCGGCCCGCTGAGGAGCAGCAGGCGGGCGCAGACGACGAAACCCGCGAGCCGACTTAACGAGAAGCCTTGCTCGCGGGTTTGCGCTGGTGATGCTGGCGGAGGATGAGGGATTTGAACCCTCGAAGCGTTGCCGCTTACACGCTTTCCAAGCGTGCGCCCTCGGCCACTAGGCGAATCCTCCGCCGAGAAGCTTACCGGATGCCGGGGCCAGGTAGCACCGCCCGGCCGAGGGCGCACGACGATGGGGTAGTGGCGCGAGCGGTGCGCATGGTGACTAGACTTACAACCCGACCCCCCGTGCGGCGTTTACCTCGCCAACCCCCCCAGGGCCGGAAGGCAGCAAGGGTACGCGGGCTCTGACGGGTGCGCGGGGGGTCCCCACTCGGTGTCCCCTGTTCGGTTGCCTTCGGCAACCTTCCCGCGGCTCGCGGAGAATATTGCCCGGGGGGACGACCCCCCGGAGCCCCCGATGCGGCCTTCGGCCGCGGTGGACCGGCTCGGACTGCAAGGATGAGGCTATGGCGGCAGACTCCGAAGCGACCGGGAGCAGCGGGGGCGGAGCCCCTCGGCAGTCCCTCGCCCTGTACCGCAAGTACCGTCCCGCCACCTTCGCAGAAGTCCGCGGCCAGGAGCATGTAACCGAGCCGCTCCGCCAGGCACTGCGCAGCGGCCGGATCAACCACGCCTACCTGTTCAGCGGGCCGCGCGGCTGCGGCAAGACGTCCAGTGCGCGCATCCTCGCCAGGTCACTGAACTGCGTCAACGGCCCCACTCCCGACCCGTGCGGCGTGTGCGACTCGTGCGTCGCCCTCGCGCCGTCCGGCCCGGGCAGCATCGACGTCATCGAGATCGACGCGGCCAGCCACGGCGGCGTCGACGACGCCCGCGACCTGCGCGAGCGCGCCTTCTACGCCCCGGTCGCCGGGCGATTCAAGATCTACATCATCGACGAGGCGCACATGGTGACGCAGCAGGGCTTCAACGCCCTGCTCAAGCTCGTTGAGGAGCCGCCGCCGCACCTGAAGTTCATCTTCGCGACGACCGAGCCGGAGAAGGTCATCCCGACCATCAGGTCGCGGACGCACCACTACCCGTTCCGGCTGATGGCGCCGTCGGTGATGCGCGATCTCGCGGAGGAGATACTCAACTCCGAGCACGTCTCGTTCGACCCGGCCGTGCTGCCGCTCGTGGTGCGCGCGGGCGGCGGTTCCGCCAGGGACACGCTGTCCATACTCGACCAGCTGCTGGCCGGCTCGGACGAGGGCGGCATCAGGTACGACGGCGCGGTCGCCCTGCTCGGCTACACCGACGCGAGCCTGCTCGACGAGATGGTCGAGGCGTTCGCGGCGGCGGACGGCGCCGCGGTCTTCCGCGCCGTGAACCGGGTCATCGAGGGCGGCCACGAGCCGCGCCGGTTCGCCACCGACATGCTCGACCGGTTCCGCGACCTGATCGTGCTCGCCTCCGTGCCGGACGCGATAAGCAGCGGGCTGCTCGACGTGCCGCCGGACCGCGCCGACGCGCTCAAGGGCCAGGCCGAGCACTACGGCCTCGCCTCGCTCACCCGCGCAGCCGACATCGTTGCGACCGGTCTCGACCAGATGCGCGGCGCCACCTCGCCGCGGCTGCTGCTCGAGCTGATGTGCGCGCAGGTGCTGCTGCCCGCCGCCGCGGCCGACGATCGCTCCCTGCTCGCACGGATCGAGCGGCTCGAGTCGGGCGCGCCGGTGCGGCCCGCCGCCGGCACCAGCGAGTCGTATACGGAACGGGTTCGTCCTGCGCCGCAGCCCGCCCCGTCTTCCGACGGCGGCGCGGCGCCGTCCGTGACTTCGCCCGCGCCGCCTCCCGCGGCTCCGCTCGGGCACGCGGCCGGCGCAGCTGGCCCCGCGGCCGCCGAGGCGGACGCCGCCCCCCGCCCCGCCTCTCCCTTCGCTCACGCCCCGGGCGGCCCCGGTGCCCCGGCGGCACCGGCCACGGCAGCACGGAGCGGCGGGGTGACCGTCGAGGCGCTCAGGCAGGCATGGCCGAGCGTGGTCGAGGCGATCAAGGCTAAGGGCCGGGTGGCCGGGCTCATGGTCGGCAACGCCAGCGTGGCCTCGTTCGACGAAGGGGTGCTGACCCTCCGCTTCCCCCGTCAGGGCGAGGTGAAGGGCTTCCAGGGCAGCAAGTACGAGGACCTGCTGAAGCAGGCGCTCACCGCGATGTTCGGCATCAACGTGGTGGTGCGCGCCATCTGGGGCGGTGACACCCCGCCCGCGGGCCGACGGCCTGGACCGGGGCCGGCCGCGCCGTCCGGGCCTGCCGCTGGCGGCCAGCCGCCCGAGCCCGGCCAGGCGCCGTGGGGGCAGCCGTCGCAGGGACACCCCGCGCAGGGCCAGCCGCCGGCCGCCGTGCCGCCGGAGGACCCTGCGGCACGCGCGTCCGGGTCATCCCCAGGCGGCTATGCGCCGCGAGCGGACGGCGCCGCCCCCGTGGCTGGCCCGGCCGCGGGCCTGGCGGTGGGCGGTGACGGCGCAGGCACGCACCCGTTCGGTGGCTCGGTTATCGGCGGTGCCGGCGACCTGCCTCCGCTCCCGCCGCCACCGTCGCCGGACGACGAGGACTTCGACCCGGACGACGAGGATGACTACGCCTCCTCGACCACGGTGCATGAGCTCACCGGCATGGCCCTGGTACAACGGGAGCTAGGCGCCGAGATCATCGCCGAGTACGAGGACTAGGACGGCTAAACCGTCGGCGGTCCGAAGTAGGCTTCGCGTATGGGACCTGGCGGCTTTGACATGCAGCAGATTTTCGCTGCCGCGCAGCAGGCGCTTAGCGCGCAGCAGGAACTCGCGAACACCGAGGTGATCGGCACGGCAGGCGGCGGCGCTGTCCGCGCCGTGGTCAGCGGCGTCGGCCAGCTGCTCGACCTCACCATCGACCCGAGCGCGATCGACCCGGCGGACCCGGCGGAGAGCGCGTCGACCATCGCCGACCTTGTGCTCGCCGCGGTGCGTGACGCCTGGGACGCGGCCGTCGACCTGCAGCAGCGCCAGCTCGGCGCGCTCGGCGGCGCGCCCGCCGGATTCGACCTGTCCAGCCTCGGCCTGCCCAGCTTCGGCGGCGAGCTCGCCTATGACGAGGACGAGGACGAGGACGAGGACTTCGAGGACGAAGACGACGAGGACGACGACGAGGACGACGACCTCGACTACGAGGACCGGCCCGCCGGCGCCCCGCACGATGAGCCCCGGGCGTTTCCCGAAGAGCACAAGGACTAGCAACCCCAGATGTACGAAGGCGTCATCCAGCACCTCATCGACGAGCTAGGCAGGCTGCCAGGCGTCGGGCCCAAGGGCGCGCAGCGGATCGCGTTCCACCTGCTTGCCGCCGATCCCGAGGACGTCAGGCGGCTGGCCGCCGCGCTCATCGAGATGACCGAGCGCGTCAGGTTCTGCAAGAACTGCGGGAACGTCGCCGAGGCCGAGGAGTGCCGCATCTGCCTGGACACCAGGCGGGACCCGGCGGTGATCTGCGTCGTCGAGGAGCCGAAGGACGTCGCCGCGGTGGAGAAGATCCGCGAGTTCCGCGGCCGGTATCACGTGCTCGGCGGCGCGATCAGCCCGATCGACGGGATCGGACCTGACGACCTGCGGATCAGGGAGCTGATGACCAGGCTGGCCGACGGCACCGTCACCGAGCTGATCCTGGCGACCGACCCGAACCTGGAGGGCGAGGCGACCGCCACCTACCTGGCCCGGCTGGTGAAGCCGATGGGCATCAGGGTGACCAGGCCGGCCAGCGGCCTGCCGGTCGGCGGCGACCTGGAGTACGCGGACGAGGTGACGCTGGGCCGCGCCTTCGAGGGCCGCCGCCTGCTCGACGTCTAGCCATCAATTTTCCTGGTCGGAAGGCTGTCCGCCGGAAGATAGGGCGTCGCGGACGGGGGATAAACACGATTGGGACAGGTGCCGATGCCCGGCTAAACTCGACGGCGGTTCGCCTACTGATACAGGGAGGAGCGGCGCGCCCCATGGCCCTCGTCGTGCAGAAATACGGTGGTTCCTCGGTAGCCGACGCGGAGGGTATCAAGCGCGTAGCTAAGCGCATCGCCGCCACGAAAACCGCCGGGAACCAGGTCGTGGTGGTCGTGTCCGCGATGGGCGACACGACGGACGAGCTGATCGACCTCGCCAACCAGGTGAGCCCCGCTCCGCCAGGGCGCGAGCTCGACATGCTGCTGACCTCCGGAGAGCGCATCTCGATGGCGCTGCTCGCGATGGCGATCGCCACCCTGGGGATGGAAGCGCGCTCCTTCACCGGCTCGCAGGCCGGCGTCATCACCGATGACGTGCACGGCCGGGCGCGGATCATCGACGTCACGCCGGGCCGGATCTCCTCCGCGCTCGCGGAGGGCGCGATCCCGATCGTGGCCGGATTCCAGGGTGTGTCGCAGAACACCAAAGACATCACCACGCTCGGCCGCGGCGGCTCGGACACCACGGCGGTCGCGCTCGCGGCGGCGCTGAACGCGGACGTCTGCGAGATCTACACCGACGTGGACGGGGTGTTCACCGAGGACCCGCGGCTGGTGCCGAGCGCCCGCCGGATTCCGCGGATCACCTACGAGGAAATGCTTGAGATGGCCGCGTGCGGCGCGAAGGTCCTGATACCGCGATGCGTGGAGTACGCGCGCCGGTACAACCTGCCGATCCACGTGCGTTCTTCATTCAGCGACAAGAGTGGTACCTGGGTCAGCGGTCACGCTGGCGATGAGTCGGAGGAGGCCGGGATGGAGCAGGCCATCATTTCCGGGGTGGCACACGACCGGAGTGAGGGCAAGATCACTGTGGTGGGCGTGCCTGACAAGGTGGGCGCCGCCGCCGGGATCTTCGGGATCGTCGCCGAGGCGGGCGTCAACATCGACATGATCGTGCAGAACGTGTCGGCGATCGCGACCGGCCGCACCGACATCTCGTTCACCCTGCCAGGCGCGGAGGGGCAGAGGACGCTCGAGACGCTGCGCGCCGCCCAGGACAAGATCGGCTTCCAGGACCTGCTCTACGACGACCGCATCGGCAAGGTCTCGCTGATCGGCGCGGGCATGCGCTCGCACCCCGGCGTGAGCGCGAAGTTCTTCGCGGCGCTCGCCGAGGCCGGCGTGAACATCCAGATGATCACCACCTCCGAGATCAGGATCTCTGTCGTGGTCAGCCAGGGCGATGTCGACGTCGCGGTGAACGCGACGCACCGGGCCTTCGAGCTCGATGCGGACGAGGTTGAGGCTGTCGTGTACGGAGGTACCGGTCGATGAGCGCTCCTAACGCCGGGCACAGGCCCACGCTGGCTGTCGTGGGTGCCACCGGCGCGGTCGGAACCGTGATGCTCGACCTGCTGTCCACCCGCGAGAACGTGTGGGGGGAGATCCGGCTGATCGCCTCGCCGCGGTCCGCCGGGCGGCGGCTGACCGTCCGGGGCGAGCAGGTCGAGGTCATCGCGCTGTCGGAAGAGGCATTCGACGGCGTGGACGTGGCCATGTTTGACGTGCCGGACGAGGTGTCCGCGGCCTGGGTCCCGGTCGCCGCGGCGCGCGGCGCGGCGTGCGTGGACAACTCGGGTGCTTTCCGCATGGACCCCGAGGTTCCGCTTGTGGTGCCCGAGGTCAACCCGGACGACGCGCGGCGGCGGCCCAAGGGTGTCATCGCCAACCCGAACTGCACCACGCTCTCGCTGATCGTGGCGATCGGCGCGCTGCACCGTTCGTTCGGTCTTGAAGAACTGGTCGTCGCCTCCTACCAGGCGGCCTCCGGTGCCGGGCAGGCGGGCATCGACACCCTGTACGGCCAGCTCGAGAAGGTGGGCGGTACCCGCACGCTCGGGCAGCGGGCGGGCGACGTGCGCGGCGCGGTCGGCGACTTCGGGCCGTTCCCCGCGCCCCTCGCGCTCAACGTGGTGCCGTGGGCCGGGTCGCTGAAGGACGCGGGCTGGTCCTCTGAGGAGCTGAAGATCCGCAACGAGTCGCGGAAGATCCTCGGCCTGCCCTCGCTCCGGGTCAACGCGACCTGCGTCCGGGTTCCGGTGGTGACCACGCACTCGGTCGCGGTGCACGCCAGGTTCTCCCGGCCGGTCGGCCGGGACGCGGCATGGGAGACGCTGCGGAACGCGCCTGGCGTGGTGCTCAGCGACGACCCCGAGCACGGCGAGTACCCGACGCCCGCCGACGTGGTGGGCACCGACCCGACCTGGGTCGGCCGGGTCAGGGAGTCGCTCGACGACCCCAACGGCGTCGACTTCTTCGTCTGCGGCGACAACCTCAGGAAGGGCGCGGCGCTCAACACGGCGCAGATCGCCGAGCTCATCGCGGCGGAGTTCACGGACTAGCCGCAAGCGACTACGGAAAGGCATGGAATGCCGGCCCTGGGCCGGCGTTCCATGCCTTTTCAATGAACAAGTCCGGTTCGGCGCCTGACGACTAGTCCGTAATGAGGATATATATCGTTTCGTGTCTCAACGGTTATCCACGCTGATACAGTCGTTCAGCCAAGTGACGCACTTCAGCGCGGTGGGCGGCGCGCGGTGGAGTGACGTGCTGCGCGCACCGTTCACCGATAGCCTGGAGGTACTTCGTGGCCACGACTCGCAGCCGTCCCAGCGGCCGTGAGCAAGCTCGACCTTCCACTGGCGGGACGACCGCAGAGCATGCGACCAAGATCTACACGGTCGCCATCATCAGCATCGTCGTCATCGTCGCCTTCCTCGCCCTGACCAGCATCGGCCACGTCATCGACGCGGCGACGCAGCACTTCATGCTGTTTTACGCTGGCGTCTTCGCACTGATCGGATTGTGCGCGTCCGTCGTACTCGGCCTGGTGGCGACGGACCGGATGTTCCTGAACCCCGGTCACCGGGTGTTCATCCAGTCGGCCCACAGGGCGGCGTCCTTCGGTGCCGTGACCTTCCTGATCGTCCACATCGTCACCGAGATCCTCGCGCAGCGCGCGCATGTGCTTGACGCGGTGGTTCCGTTCCTGTCACCATTCCGCACCTTCTATATCGGTCTCGGGACGATCGCCTCGGATCTAATCATCTTGCTCGTTATAACGGGCATAATGCGCGGCCGGTTCAACGCCAACGGAAAAGCCTGGCGCTGGCGGGCAATTCACTACGCGTCCTACTTGGCCTTCGTCTTCGGTGTCTGGCACGGCCTGCTCGGCGGCCGCCCGGGCAAGCCGTACGTGGACTGGAGCTACGGGTTCCTGGTGGCGTTCGTGCTTCTCGGCCTCGCGGTGCGAGTGCTGAGCAACTCGCTGCGGCCGAAGGAGAACCTGAGCGGGCCGACGGTCGACATGGCCGCGAGTTCCGCGTCCGCGCCGTTCCGTGCCGCCGCCATGTTCGCTCAGCTCGGTATCTCGCGCGGCGGCGGCTCCGGCTACGGCGCCCTCCGGGCGGCCACCGGAGGCCAGCCGGTGATGTCGGCTCCGCTGAGCGCGCCGGTGCTGACCGCGCTGCCCTCGGCCCCCCCCGGCCCCCCGGGGGGCGATCACGGACAACAGCCGTTCTACGAGCCCGGGTACGAGGGGCCACCCCGCTACCTGGGCGCGCCGCGGGCCGCCGATAGCGGCCCGATGCCCAGGGCCGGGACGGGCCCCATTCCCAGGGCGGGCAGCGGTCCGATGCCCCGGGCAGGAACGGGTCCGCTGCCGCGTGCGGCGACCGGGCCCATGCCGATCGCGGGAACAGGGCCATTTCCCCAGGCAGGAACCGGTTCGTTTGCGCAGGCGGGGACTGGGCCGATGGGCCGGGCTGGGTCGGGTCCGCTGCCGCGGGCTGGGTCGGGTCCGCTGCCGCGGGCGGCGAGCGGGCCGATGCCGCGCGCCGCGACCGGGCCGATGCCGCGTGCGGCGACCGGGCCGATGCCGATGACAGGTTCCAGGCCGATGCCGCGCGCCGGGACGGGCCCCATGCCGCGTGCGGCCACTGGGCCGATCCCGCGCACGCCGGCCGGCCAGATCCCGCGCACGCCGACTGGGCCGATCCCGCGCACGCCGACCGGCCAGATCCCGCGCACGCCGACCGGTCCTATTCCGCGTTCCCAGACGGGTCCC
>Ga0335083_10002420_pt1 | contig 24624 bp, 21 predicted proteins | sample Lox_Sample_42_FD_206716 | JGI IMG/M metagenome (GOLD analysis project Ga0335083, IMG submission 206716) | Soil microbial communities from Loxahatchee National Wildlife Refuge, Florida, United States - Lox_Sample_4.2 | ecosystem: Environmental > Terrestrial > Soil > Wetlands | place: USA...
GCATCCATTGGTAAGGGAGTTGCCAGTGGCAATGTAGGCATTCTGCCTCCTACCAGGGTTATCAATGAGGCCATCGAAGAGATGACAGTGGATGGAGTCCGCATGGTTTTCCAAAATACCCCTGGTACCGGCACCATAAATTCTAGATGAGGGTGGTCTGTTGTCAAGGCGATCCGCAAACGGCGGCCCCGAAGATCTGCCGATACAGATCTTCGCCATAACTGGTTTCCAACGGCTTGCCTTCCAGCAGCCTGAAGGTTCGCGTCCCGTCGTCCTTTCTTTCGGCGCGCAAGAAAATGGCGTCCTCGCCCTTTCTGTCGAAGAAGCCACGGGCGAATTCGTACAGATGCGTCACATAGAAGATTCTGATGCGCTTCTCCAGCAGGGCACAGACGACCTGTTTTGCGATCTCCGACCCCTCCCGCTCGTTCGTCGCGGCAAATGATTCATTGAAGAGCACCATCGAGTTCGGCGCGATATGGTCGACGATCTCGCTCATTCTGGCAAGCTCCTCATCGAGCTTCCCGCTCTTCATCGTCGCGTCCTCTTCGCGCTTGTAGTGAGTAAACAAAGCAGGGCAGAGCTCGCCCTCGAATGCCTGGGCCCCGACGAACATGCCGCATTGCATCATCACCTGTGCTACACTGATGCTCCGCAGAAAACTCGATTTTCCGCCCTCGTTAGCTCCCGTGAGGATCTCGTCTTCGAGATCCTGCATGACCTCCTGCCGGTAGGTGATCGCGTCGAGATTATCCAGGTGGGTGTAATACAACGGCGCGAGGTCGTAGTCTTTCCAGTCGGCCGTGATGGTGTCGACGATTTGATTTAGATTCAAATCAGTAAAAAATGCAGGCGCTTCGAGTGTTTCTCTTTGTGTGCCGTCGCCTTCGAACAGTATGGTGTGAAAAGTCTCGGGGCGTGTGCGGATTGGCCGTCCGTCTGTCATAGACAATGGGGAATCGTCTTCACGCATAGCCGTAAGGCGCCCTCTCGACCCCGAATTCGGCCTTGTACAACGGGCGCGACTCACCAACAGTGCCTCGTCGAGCCGATCCCCTCAGCGTTCGGCTACATGCATTGGCGACAGCGTCTCCGAACGAAAAAACTGCAGGGATCAGTTGCCTGACATTTCCAGACCGTGCCTAGGGAATCGTGGCGCGGGATGACATGACTACGCGACAAGAATCCCTTGTCAGGAGTCATCATCTGTCCCGGCTTAAGAGGAACAGCGGTTAAGGCCGAACTCCTTGGCCAAGGTTTGATCGTACTTCTTTCAGGAAAAAAGTCAACATAACCGGTTTGGCATGGATCGTCTTTCCACCGGGACCGCCCCTCACTTCTAGGATCACTAGCAGCAGCCGCAACGTCGGTGAATGGAAGCATGGAGGCGCGCGCCCCATCTGTAACGAGAAAATGCCTTTGACTCGCGCTTGCGTGTCAAAGGATTGAGTAGTATCCGTTGTTTGTGATAGATCAGACTTTATGAAATTGAAACTAGGAGACATTATTGGCTCTTGACGCTGTCACCCGCTTTCCTCCGACTTCAGTTGCGTTCAAGATCGCGATCGCCCTCGCCATCGGCATGCTGGTAGGCTTCGAGCGCGAATCCGCCAGTAAGGACGTGGGCATTCGCACCTTCGGGCTGACGGCCTTGCTTGGGGCAGTGTCGGTGCTGATCTCCCCTGCGTACGGCCTTGTTGCCATGGTGGGGGTGATTGTTCTGGTCGCTCTGCTCAACGCCCGCAGTCTCGTCGCCAACCAGTCGCTGGAGATTACTACCTCGGCAGCCCTGCTCGTGACCTACGCGCTGGGCGTGCTGGTTGGACTCGGCCACAGCTTCACTCCAGTTGCAGCCGCCATTCTGATGACCCTTTTGCTGGCGTGGAAATTGGAGCTGCGCAAATTCGCCGGAGGAGTCACGATCGACGAGCTGCGCAGTGCGGTATTACTTGCCCTGATCGGTCTGGTGATCTACCCGGTCTTGCCTGATCGGTTCGTTGATCGCTGGCAACTGGTTAACCTGCGGCAGGCCTGGATCACAGTTGTAGTGATCGCCGGAATCGCGTTTGTCAACTATGTTCTGCTCCGGTTGTATGGCCATCGCGGTTTGTATTGGACCGCCATTCTGGGGGGCCTAGTAAACAACCGGGCAGCCGTTGCGGAGCTCATGAACGTCGTCGCGGGCTCGAGGATCGTCGGTGTGGTTCTGCTCGCGACCCTGGCGATGTTTATCCGCAATATCGCCATACTGGCCTTGTTCGCTCCCAAGGCGCTGTTCACCGCAATCGGCCCGCTCTTCGCGATGGCGGTTGTCTCCTTGCTGCTTCGAACCCGCGAACACGACGACGCGCCAGGGCGGGTGCTGACCCTGACTTCGCCAATCTCTTTGCGAAGAGTGCTTGCTTATGGAATTTTGTTCCTTGTTATCCAGGTAATCGGGGCACTGGCCGAGCGTATGTTTGGAAACTTCGGCTTCATGGTCGCCAGCGGCATCAGCGGAATGGCCAGTAGCGCCAGCGCGACGGCCGCCGCAGCCAACCTTAGCGCCATCGCGAAGATAACCCCCGCTTTGGCAGGGACGGCCGCGGTCATCGCCTCAATGACCAGTGCTCTGACCAACCTGCCGATCGTGTTCAAGCGCTTGTCTCGCCCGGTACTGCTGAAGATGGCGTTTTCTACGACGCTGCAAGTCGCCGTCGGAATCTCCGTCCTCGCAGTCCAGCGCTTCGCAATTTCGCGCTAGAGGCCTGGTTGCACAACAGGGAGGCTCTCTTTCGTTCCGCCGCTATCGCTGGAATCAGACGCTAGGTTTCGGCCTTCGTTGATCTGGAGTCTCTGTTGGCGAGGTCCACCAAAGTTGCCCCCGGACCCAATGTTGCTTACGGGTCGTGTGTTTTCCTCAGTTGAGACTGATTTTCCCACGGAGTACTGACGGGTCCCTTTCGCGGAATTTGCTTGATTGCCAAGCCAAAGCGCTGAAACGGACCGCCGAAGATATGCAAGGGTACGCCATCAGGCGCGATGCGTTAAGAAGAGGGCTCACAAGCGCAAACGAGCGAAATTCGCATTTGCAGGGTCTCCAGATGCTCGTCGGGCACTGCAATGTCAACGCGGCTTTTACCGCGAACATCTTGTGAAAACGGTTGGACCGCGCGATAAAGAATCAATCCTTCGTGCTTTCTTACCTTCCGCCCACCTATCCGAGGTGAAAAGCGGCTGCGCCCCCATCAAGCCGGAATGGGGTCCGCAAGCAGATGAACCATCAGTTCTCGTAAGAGCTCAACGGGCCGACCAAGCTCGTTGCTTCGGCATGCCCAATCGAGCAGTGCCTGATACTGATCCCGTCGGGACATTTCTCCCAGTCATGTAGTCCTTCCCTGGGCCACGATAGCAACTACATTCGGCACGTCGCACGGGCCCAGACAACCGCTGATATTCAAATGCACGCGCTTGAGCAATCCACGTTTTCTCCGCTCCTGCTTCAACCACTCTACCGGGACCTCTGGAAGTCCTCGTTCGACCCGTCCGCAACAGCAGCCTTGGCAGACGAGTACATGGGCAATGACCCTTCGTTTCGTACTCAGCACTGACAATCCATTCCGCTCACCAAATCGAATCGATTCGCATTCGCTAATACTCCACCCCAGTATATACTGGTAGCAATATGGCGCACACAATTCGAGATAAGAAGAAGCTGTTGAACCGCGTTCGGAGAGTCCGAGGCCAAATTGAGGCGGTCGAACGTTTGCTGGAAAACGATAGCGAATGCAGCGACATCCTTCAACAGATTGCTGCTTGCCGAGGCTCAATCAATGGGCTGATGTCGGAAGTCCTGGAAGGACACATCCGGTTTCATCTGGTGGAGCGCGGCCAGAAGGGTAAATCTCCCAAGGACAACGCCGTTGAAGAAGTAATCGCCATTGCCAAATCCTATTTGAAATAGGAAGGAAACCATGCCAGTTGTAAAGCAAGTTATGCCGATCCCCCAGACTGTCGCCCAGCCCGCTATGTCAGGTTCGCCCAAAAACCGCCCTGGAACTCATGACCATGGTTTCGAAGCGCAGGATGGAATACGAATCGCGTTAGTGGCGGTCGCAGCTGCCCTGGTCTGGTTCCGCGTGTGGGAACCGTTTGCCCGAGTGAGCATCATTGGCATTGCGGGCACGCTGATCGGCATCTATCCGATTCTGAAAGAAGCGTCTGAGAACGTAATGGAGCGCCGGATGACAATGGAGCTCTCCATGACCATCGCCATCCTTGCGGCGCTGGCGATCGGCCAGTTCTTCACCGCGCTGGTGATTGTGTTGTTTGTCCTAATTGCGGAGGTGTTGGAGGGACTCACCGTTCGACGCGGGCGCACCGCCATCCGAGACCTTCTGAATCTGTTGCCAAGCGAGGTCACGGTCCGGAGAAATGGCAGAACCGAACGGCTGAGCACAGAAAGCATCGATCTGGGAGAGATCATCGAGGTCAATCCCGGAGGGCGTATACCTGTTGACGGTGACGTGGTTGGCGGGAATTCGTTTGTCGATCAATCCACCATCACGGGAGAATCTCTCCCCGTTGAGAAAATGCCCGGCGCCTCGGTTTATGCGGGCACCATTAACCAATCCGGCGCGCTGGAAATTCGAGTAACGCGAATCGGCCGCGATACTGCCTTTGGCCGCATATTGAACGCGGTGGAAGAAGGCGAAAGGTCCCGCGCCCCCATCCAGAAAACTGCAGATAAACTCGCTGGGTATCTGGTCTGGTTTGCGCTCGGCTGCGCGGTCCTCACCTTCATCATCACCCGCAATCTCACCTCGACCATCTCCGTCATTATCGTTGCCGGTGCTTGCGGAATCGCGGCAGGCACGCCGCTGGCCATTCTGGGAGGAATTGGTCGCGCGGCGCGCGAAGGCGCAATTATCAAGGGCGGTCTGTATCTGGAACTGCTGAGTTCGGTGGAGACTGTTGTCTTCGATAAGACCGGTACGCTAACGGTCGGGAACCCTGTGGTCACATCGATTGTCGCCGCGCAAGGGCACACAGATCAGGAGGTCTTGCATCTTGCCGCTATTGCGGAGCAAAGGTCCGAACATCCCTTGGGCAAGGCCATTGTCGGCAAAGCAGCGGAAGCTGGTCTGACAGTGACTGCACCGGAACGCTTCAAATACATTCCCGGGGCAGGTATTTCCTGCTCCCTAGATCACTTGGAGATACTGGTGGGAAGCAGAGCATTCCTACAGCAGAAACAGATCAACCTTCATGGACATGGCACAGGAGCGGACCACTCGTCCGAGATACTGGTTGCCTCCAACAGCCAGTATGTCGGAGCCATCGGGATTGCGGATATGCTGCGTCCGGAGGCTCGCGAAGCGGTTCGCACTTTGCACGCCATGGGGCTGCAAACTGTCCTATTGACTGGTGACGCCAAAGCAGTCGCACAAGCGATTGCCAAAGAGGTTGGCATCGACATAATTCATGCCGAAGTTCTGCCGGACGAGAAGAACGAAATCATCAAGCAACTCATCAGCCATGGAAAAAAGGTCGCCATGGTTGGCGATGGCATCAATGACGCACCGGCACTGATGCAGGCAACAGTCGGCATCGCGATGGGATCTGGTACCGAGGTCGCACGCGAGAGTGCCAACATCATGTTGATCGGAAACGACCTGCTCCGACTGGTGGACACGATCAAGATTTCACGTCGTTGCCATCGCATCATCATGCAGAATTTTGGCGGCACCTTGACGGTGGATAGCATTGGCGTGGGACTGGCGGCGTTTGGGATACTGAACCCTCTGCTTGCTGCCTTCATCCATGTGGCTTCTGAGCTGACTTTCATTTTGAATTCCGCCCGGCTTCTGCCGGGAACCCAAAGACAACGAACGGGCGCCGGAGGAACGACTTCGGCTGCTTCAGCCGATTAGAGCAGTCTAACTCGCGACAGCGCCGACAACTTGCTCTCCTGATTGCGAAACGTAATCACCATTCTTATGCTCGTGCTGAAGTTCTGGCCTGCCCTAGCGCTGGTCCGAGGATCACGAAACTGGATTGATTGAAGAGAGATCTCTGCGATCGGGCAGCAACTTGATTGCCGCATTACCGGAGTCGCTGCCTTTAGCGAGTTGTTCACGCGTCCGATGCCGGCAACATGGACTCGTGATGGTTCCGCGTCGGGGTTCCGTGTCACTTCTCGGCACAATCCTACTCCCCGCGCGTTCAAACAGGTTTAAACTTGGCTGGTATCGCAACCCGTAGCGGTTGTTTGCGTGTGGGAGGCGCTCATGCCCGACTGTCTTCTCTGTAACATCGTCGAAGGTAAGGTGCCATCGAAGAAAGTATTCGAAGACGATAGCACTTACGCGTTCGAAGACATCAATCCGCAGGCTCCCACGCACCTGCTAGTCATTCCCAAGAAGCATATTTCCGGCTTGCAAGATGCGGAGCCAAGCGATGCTGAACTCATCGGCCACTGTTACCTGGTGGCAGCTCGGATTGCGCAGGAGCGGAAGATCGAGGACACTCTTCGTACCGTTTGCAATGTCGGGCCGCGTGCCGGTCAGGCCGTCTTCCATTTGCACATTCACGTGCTTGGAGGCCGCGACATGAAATGGCCGCCAGGTTAGGCACCTCTCGCACCCCCAAAATACTCCCGGACGTCCGCAGCTACATCCTCCGGGGTACGGTCGACGGCCGCTTCCCAATGAAGGCGCTCCAGGTGCATCGAGTCGCTGCGATAAAACGGCGTCATGGCCGCCCGGGTGACCATGGTCAAGTTCACGCGATCAGCACCCTCCTTGCCCAACTCGCCAGAATACAGTGCCAGATTGAAGCTGTTGTACCCGATCGAGTCATACCACGCGAGTACTCGGCTGATGCCAGAAGCGAGCGCCTGAAGGTCAGTAGATGAAAGGTCGAGTATGGTTGTACGTTCGCACAGGACGGCACGGACCTCGTTGAATCCGATCGGCGCGAAAGGCGTCATCCAGACGATTGGTCCGTCGCGTAAGATCATGCGCTCCGCGCGTTCCGTCTCTTCTGACACAAGATCGTTCCAGAAACAGCGCCCGTTCGCCTGCCAGTAGGCCGTAACCGACGCGTGCTGCATCCGCATCATCGATGTCGGAAATGGATCGACGTACAGTTGGCTATGCGGGTGGGGAAGAGAACCTCCGGACGGATACAGATAGTTGATGTTGTAAGCGCAGAAGCGCGCATCGCCATCGACCTTCGTGACCGCGCGTATGTATTCGAGCGAGGCAGCCAGGTTGTCGACGATCATGGCGGGCGTGAAATCGCGAAGGTCCAGCCAATGCTGCGTTGTGAACACCGCGACGGTAGCGTATTTCGAGTACGGCACCAGGTTGGGAAACAGCACCGTATCGCCAACCCGAATGCGTCCGACCGGCATGATTTCCGTGGCAATGCAAGGAGTCACTTTGTCGATGCGTGCTGCACAGAAAGGGCAATTCGGGTCCGGCGCCCGAAATGAGACGAGCGCAGCGTCGTCGCTTGTTTGCAACTTCACGCCTTCAGCGATTCGGGATGAAGTACCGAGCAGCGGGTCGAAGCGAACCTGGAGCTTACGCTCTGAGTACCCCTCATCGCCTGGGTTTTGAAAACGCGACACGAGACGCTCGCACCGAAATTCAATCGCCATAGCTATCGCCACTGATGCGCATTGTATACATGGGCGCGGACTCAATAAGGCCGATCAACTGGCGAGGCGTATGTGGCGGGGAATCAGAGATCATTGTGCACCGGCACTTTGACGGTAAATATGCGATATTTATCTGATATTATATTGCTTTTTAGTGAGCTATTATGACATTATTGTTCAAGGATTGAGGATTGGAGGGTCACCCATGGCGACGAAAACACTGCCCCGGCCTGGGTTGGAGGCTCATCGAGAGTCGCTAACTCTCGCATTTCCGGAACTTGTGTCGCGTCTGACGGATTCCATCGGTCGCAAGCTGACAGCTTATGTGGCAGGCGTAAAAGACGTTCGTGCATTGGATCGTTGGATCGAAGGGAGAGAGTCGTACGGCGAAGCGGAACCTCGTCTGAGACTGACGTTTCAGGTGATTCGCACGCTGCTGGACCATGACTCGGCAAAGGTCGTGCAGGCCTGGCTGATGGGCGTGAACCCCGAGCTCGGAGATCGTGTACCGCTGCGGCTTTTGCGCGAGGGAGATCTCGCGTTGGTTGCGCCTGAAGTTCTTGCGGCTGCGCGCGCGTTCATCGCTGGAGGTTAGAAATCATTGGCACTCGAGACGAAAGTCCCTCCCCAACCGATGGTCCCCGCATCCGATGCAGGACCGGACATCCATTTGCTGTCTCGGGCTCGCGAGAGCCGTCACAGATGATTGAGTTTGTGTTCTCTGCCGGTCCCGAAACAATTCGTAATGGGCCTCCGGAGTATTCGCCTTCGCCCAGTCGGCAACCGGCGGGACCTGGCAGACTGCGCGTTCCTGTATCCCGATGTTTTTGCTTTTCCACTATGAGGAAAAGGTTCTTAGGCAGCCGCTGTTCGGCTGAATTCTTCGGCAGGCACGAAATCCTGCTTTCTGCGCTCGACCGCAAGCATATAGCTGACCATTTTTCTGGCAACGGCCAGCGTAGCGCGGTTCGGATTACCTCGTTCCAGTTCTCTGGCGTGGATGATAGCCAGCTCGGGTGACTGCCGCGGCGCCAGTTTGGCTGCCTCGATCAGCACGCGCTGGATATGTTTGTTGCGCTGCTTAGAGATCGGCATGCGCATCACCTTTTCAGCGGAGCTCTTTTCATCTCCGCAGAGCCCACAGTAACTGATGGCCCGCTTGATCGATGAGAACCGGGTGAAGTCGCCGATCTCAAGTGCCCACGTCAGCGCAATGATCGGACCCACGCCCGGCACTGTCCTCAACCTTCGTAGCCGTTCTTTCAGCAGTGGATCTCGTTGCAGCGAACTGAGCAGGGCGTAATCGAGCTTCTGCGCCCGTCGGATCATGTCCCGGCTCAGCTTCAGCAGCGGCCGTATGCTCTCCTGCACGTCTTCATTGCTTGTCATCAACTCCGCGAAATAGCCAACCTTGTGCAGCCGCTGCTTGTTGTAGCTGACCCCGCTTTCCATCAGCAGGCCCGACACGCGGTTCTTCATCTGCACTATCTGCCTGATTACCAGACTGCGATAGCGAAGCGTGCGGCGCCGGTCGCGGATCGCGGTCGATGCCATGTGGCACTCGGGCAGGAAATCGCAGCGCAGGCAATCGGCGATCTTGCCGGCATCGATTCTGTCGTTCTTCTTTTTTGCCGCAGCGATCGCGCGCAACATCAAGGGATGCGCTACCTTCACCTTCTCGGCATGCGGAAGCGGATGATCGTAATCCACCCCGTGAAGATCGTCGCCTCCATGGCGATGCGACGGGGCTGAGGCATGGTTCGGATCCACCCATCTAGTTCCCGGCGTGTCGCTCCGATTTTGCCTTCCTGATACACACGACCAGCCGCGTCCTTCACGCAATAGCTGATCGTCTTCTTGTGTACGTCGAGTCCGATGAAGTACATAGTCTCTGAGGAGCCTCCGAGGTGTTCTCTGAATCAGCGTTGTGCTGAGTTCAGCTTCTTGTAACACCTCGCGCTCCTCCTGGACTTAGCATTCAAACAATACGTCCAGGTGATTTAGCGCCGACGGGACTGACTACACGCCATATGTGTGCACAGATACGCGCTTTAGAGAGACCAATCCTGGATTGTTTCGTTTTGCCGACCACTTATCCATGAGACCAAGTGAGGGTGTTAGACTCCACGTGTCAACGGTGTTCGAAATGACAACGATCACCATCTCCAAAGAGGATTACCTAAAGGCGATTGCCGAAGCTGAAGCAGAAGGGCAAACGGTTATTCCGGCCACCCTGGCTCATTGGCTTTCGGTCACGCGACCTGCGGTAACGTTTGCGCTGAAAAGGCTGACGAAGGATGGTCTCGTCACGGTCAAAGACGATGGCCACATCCGTCTTACGGCTCAGGGCCGGGAGATCGCCGAGCGAACCATCGTCCGGCATCACCTGATCGAGCGAATGCTTACGGAGATTTTCGGGATGGCGTGGTACGAGGTCCACGATGAGGCCGAACGGCTGGAGCACGCGGTTTCGCCGGCATTTGAGAAGAAACTCGTGCAGAAACTGGGTCATAAAGAAATGTGTCCGCACGGAAATGGATTGGCCCTGCGTAGTCCCGCCGAGCGCCGAAAACGCGGACTGCTCCTGCTGACCGAAGCGCAGCCGGGTGTGAAATATATAGTCGTTAGCGTTTACGAGCGGGATCGCAAGCTGCTGGAGTTCTTTGACGCGGAGGGTATCAGGCCGGGCGCCAAAGTTAATGTAAGTTCACGAAACTACGACGGCACGATCTCGGTCTCGATTGGAACGCACAACATTCGCCTGGGCGCGCCGGCAGCAGAAAGGGTGTGGATCTCTAAATTGTAAGTTCTTTCCTTATGTTTATTATAGTTAACATCTCATGGTGTATCATGCTTGCCGTGGGAACTTCCGCTCGTCCTGGGCGGGCCGTTCGGCATTCGAGGAAAGACCGTGAGATTGAAAGCGCTCCTGCCTCAGCTACTCTGCTTTGCCCTGTCCATCACCTCCACCGTGCTTCTGCTGCCTTCGCTATCGTTGGCTCAGGGTGAAACCACCAGCGCGATTCTGGGGCGGGTGACGGACTCCACCGGTGCCGTTCTCGCCGACGCCACCGTCACAATTACAAACCGCGACACCGGGCTCAGGCGCACGGTGCGAACGGACGCCGCCGGTCGATTCAACTTCCCGCAATTGTTGCCCGGAACTTATTCGGTGCGTGCGGAAGCCTCGGGCTTTGAGCCGCAACAGGTGGAGGAGGTTTTCGCCAGCCTGGGCCAGAAGCAGACCCTCAACCTCGCGCTCAAAGTGGCGCAGTCAAAGGAAACAGTTCAGGTCAGTTCGGAAGCTCCCATCATCAACACGGCGGAAGCCAACACGACCACAACGTTCAGTGCGCCTGCACTGGAAAATCTCCCGAACCCGGGCAGCGACCTGACCTATCCCTTACAGTTCGCGTCCGGCGCGCTCATCAACACTGCCGGTAGCGGCAACGACTTCGTGGGCAGCACGAACGGGTACGGCAATGTCGAATTTAACGGCTTGCCTGCGTTGGCGAATGGCTACATCGTCGATGGACTGGAGACGAACGATCCGCTTACCAATCTGAACAGCGGCCTCTCGACCAACCTGGTGCTTGGCTTGAACTCTATCTCCGAAGTGACGGTCAACACGCTTTCTTACTCGGTCGATCAGGGCAGATATGGTGCATCCCAGGTGAATTACGTCACCAAGTCTGGGACAAACCAGTTTCACGGCAACCTGTATGAATTGTGGAATAGTTCGGCGATGAACGCAGCGGATTACTTTACGAATGCCACGCCCGGCAACCACAAGCCATTTTCGAATGTGAACCACTTCGGCGGCAGCCTTGGTGGTCCGATGATTCATGACAAGCTCTTCTTCTTCTTTGACAGCGAATGGGTGCGCATCGCACTGCCTATCTACTCCACCATCACGGTGTCAACTCCGGCCTTCCAGCGGTATGTTCTGCAACAGCTTCCGTTAGGTGGCACGGACGCAATCACTGGAGTGCGTTATGCGCCTGCGCCCGAGATGGTGCCCTTCTATCAGAAGATGTTTTCGTTGTACGGGAATATCAGCGGGACACCGCTGACTGTGTTGGGGTGTCCGTTCAATGTCGGTGATGGCGCAGCATCCGGTACGCCGCCCAACGGTAATGGCTGCGCCAACCGTTTGGGCGTGTCAAATTCCAGCCACGATAGCGAGCAGGTACAGACGGCCCGGATCGATTACAACCTCGACGCCAACAATACCGCCTGGTTCCGGTTCCAGGCGGATACCGGCTTGCAAGCCGCCTACACTGATCCCATCAACCCCATCTTTAACTCGTTTTCGCCGCAGCCGCTGTACTCGTTTGCGGCGGGTTACACGCACATCTTTTCGCAGAACCTGGTCAACTACTTCAATCCGGCGTTCTCGTGGTACTCGAGTATTTTCGCGCCAACCAATCTTGCAGCAACGCTTGCCGCGTTTCCGATCGTATTGCAGGGAATTGGAGCAAACGCACCTTTTACGACCATCGGCGGACTGGACAACACCTGGCCGCAGGGCCGGCGTGTGACGCGCTTCTTCATCAATGACAATCTCGCCTGGAGCCACGGCGCTCACGAGCTTCGCTTTGGCACGAACATTCGCATCTTTCGCCTGAACGATTTTGACTTTGGCGAGGGCACGGTGCCAACGGTGAACTACACCGATTTGTACCAGTTCATCTACGGCGTCACCTCGACTGCTACCCAGAGCTTTCCTCAGACGACCAACGAGCCGTATAACTTCCTGAATGTTGACTTGTACGCGCAGGACACTTGGCGCGTCACGCCGAAGTTCACCTGGACCTTTGGACTGCGCACAACCTACAACTCCAATCCGCTGAATCCACACTACCAGGTTGCCCGGCTCACTGGCGCCTTCGATTCGATCTCGCACGATGTTAATCAACCGCTGAACAAGACGATTCAGACGAACCTCGGTCACCTCTTCAGCTCGACGCCATTGGCCATTCTTCAGCCGCGTATGGCGATCGCGTGGCAATTTCAGCCGAACACGGTGTTGCGGGCTGGTTTTGGTGTTTTCAGCGACTTGTTGCCGGGCAGCGTCGCCGATCTGGTCGGGACCAACCCACCGTATGTCAGATCATTTCAAGCTGGCTTGTTGGGTACGGTCGGTGGAACCGCTATCGCTCCGGGTGTACCCAACAGCGCTATTGATGCCTTGTCCGCGGCCAATGAAAGTTTCGCAGCAGGATTCGCGCAGGGCGAACTTTCGTGCGCTTCCCCGATGGCTAATCCAAAAGCATGCCTGCCGCCGGTCGCGATTACCGCCGTTCCGAGCGGACAGCTTCATGCCCCATACTTCATGCAATGGAGTCTGGGTCTGGAGCATCAGATAGGCAACAGCGGCAGCCTGAAGGCGCAGTACGTCGGCACACGCACCGTGGATGAGCCATACCTCACTGAGGTCAACGGCTACCAAACAGTGTGTTCCCGCTGCTTTGCGCCCTTTCCGTACCTGCAACCAACGGATCTGCGATTTGCCACCGTCACGCAGCTGGCCACCGGGGGCGGAAGTAACTACAACGGATTGCAATTAACCGCGATGATGCGGCCGGTACACGGCTTGCAGGGCCAGATCAATTACACCTGGAGCCATTGCCTCGACTATGTATCCAACGGAGGCTTCCTATCGTTTTCATCGGCCGGCATTCTGTCTCCTTTACCTGGCGAACTCGCTCGCAACTATGCATCTTGCGACTATGACGTTCGTCACAATATCACCGGTCAGTACGTCTACCAGCTGCCCTTCAAAGTCTCTAGCCGCGCACTCGGATATGCAGTGAATGGATGGCAGGTCTCCGGGACCGTGTTTTGGCACAGTGGTCTTCCGTTCTCCGTGCTAAGTACACCCTACTCGGAAAACGGCGAAGGTATCTTGCAAGGCAGCGGCCCACAGTTCGCCAGCGTTGTTCCCGGAGTGCCCCTGTACGCGAGCGGTCCGATTCCAGGAGTGACGCAGCCGGGAACCATCCAATGGCTCAATCCGAACGCGTTCGTATCGGCGGTCGATCCCAGCACGGGCGGTTGTTCCGGCGGCGACACGCCACAAAATTGTCAGTTCGGAACTCTGGGGCGTAATGCGCTGCGTGGTCCCGACTTCTTTTGGAGCGATTTCTATCTCACGAAATGGTTCCCCTTGAGCGAGCGCCTAAGGCTACGCTTTGATGTCCAATGCTTCAACGTCTTCAACCATCCCAACTTCGCGCTCCCGAGCAATGTTTATGCCGGGATTCCAGGCAGACCTTCTACGCAGACTGGCTTCGGCGCTCTCACCTACGCTACGTCACCGCCAACGGGGCTGTTGGGAGTCGGCTTAGGAGGAGACAGCAGCCCCCGCATGATCGCGTTTCAGGCCCGCCTGGAATTCTAAGGGAGCGTGACTCATTGCCGTAGGGTTTGATCGCGGGATGATTCACAGTCGCAACCTCTCCGCGAGGAGGACTCTTTTGTGTGCTCTTATGGCAGCGCGATCAACAGCCCTCCGGCTACGCTTAATGACTGCTGGTGCCGTCGCCCGAAGTTGTAGCCGTAAGTCGGTTCTATGTACCAACCGAATTTGTGTTTAGCGTGGGGCCAGTACATGAAATCCAATTCAGCTTCAGCGCTGACGGAGTTCGCCGTTAGCGTAGGGTCGTTCGTATGAACCCACTCTGGCCCAATACCAGCCATAAGCTCCGCCTTCTTGGAAAGTGTCCAAGGCTTTTTGAAAATCAGATCAACGTCCCATTCTGTTGAAGTCGAGCTAAACAGAGGAGTGACGCCTGCTTCTAGCTCTAACCAATTTTCGATGGGGGTGACTTCGACTGCTATGGTTGGCCCAAACGATGTCCCGCCGCCTTGGAGGGTTTGCGAAGTTTCCCCTCCGAGTTCAACGACCGCAGCGGATTCCTTCTCAGGGACGGACTGAGCAATGGCGCTCAGACAACAGATCAACAGCGCGGTCAATAGAACTGAGCTTTGTGCGAACATCTCAGGAGATCGTAGCAGGACATGGATAGAGGAATCATCCCATTATTACGAATGCTTTCCATTCATCTGGCCGTATAACGGCCAACCCGCGGATGTGCTTGGGCGCACGGTCCAGAAGCCTGCTTCGGCGAACTTTCAAACTTCCACCGCGCGTGAGTGACGGGCCGGCTGTCAGATATGTCTCAACCCATGTGTTTACGCAAAGTGAGACGAGTAACAATCCCACGGCCAGAAGCTGGCCTTCGCCGCTGCGCTCTTTCGATCCACGCCCCGTGCGTGACCAGCACCGGTAGCTACAGCCCCGTCTTGGCGAAGCACTCGAAGCGTTTCTCACCCGAAGATGTTCTGTTATCGTGTTATCGGTGTGGACCGGATGCGGCAGGACGAAAGTCCCAAATGAAGGACTTGACGGCTACTTCATTTCACGCTCAGAGGGGTCACCGATGATCGTACCTTTCCTTGGATCCATTGCCGATTCGCCGTCGCTTAACAATACTTCCTGGTCACCCAGGGCGGTGGAGCTTTTGCCGGATCGACCCACGCACGACTCGATCAAGCTCCAAGCGACACGTGAGGTGGCAGGATTATGCACTGGAGCCGTCAGATCGATTGGTCGATCTTCACAGCCGGATATGTAGGGGAACATGCCGAGCTCTGCCGTCGACTTTTGTGGCAATTTTGTGGCAATAGCCTGCACAAATTGCCACAAATAGCCCCAAATCGGACGTTTCGGGAGACCCGACCTGCGCGTTTGCTGACGAGAGGCAATGGCATTTGAATTCAACTACTTGGACGGTCAATAGTCTACGGTTCTTCCACGCCTAGAAAGTCGAGTCCGAAGATTCTCAATCTTCAAACCCGGGTTCGATTCCCGGTAGCGCTACCAGCTATCATCCGCTAAAGCCCGCTAAATCAGCAGGTTTCATTTTTACTCAAGAACGGCACTGGTGCGTGTTGGTACACGAAAGCGCGTTTGCTGGTACACAAAATGGTACATATTCCCATGGTGGTCAGGGAGGGATCGAACCCCAACGCCGGTCCTTCAGGGCCGCTTGCCGAACAAAGCCGCCCGGTAGCCCTTGAAAACTGGGCACGACCAAGCTCTATATGACCGGCGCGGTTATAACCCGGAGAAGTCGGCGGGTTTCTTTGCGACCTAGTTGGAGCGGCTCTTTCAGACCTGCGTGCATGTCCCCGCCTCGGATTTGGGCTGCTTTTCATGATCGTCAGTATCGCGCTGGCCGGGCTGATGGCCGGGGTGTTTCAGCTCGGAGTCGGGGCAGAGGTCCGGTCCGTTCGTTCGGAAGTGCAGAAGCGGGGCGGGCGACACAGACGCGATTTAACACCTATCTCGGCACGTATAGTCCAGCGCCAGTCCATTTCGACGATCCCGAGAGACGGCAAGGTCTTGACCTAATACTGCAAGCGGCCCTGGCTAATTATCCGGGAGTTGAAGGCGGCTTCTGGGACGCGTCGAACGCGCACTCGTCCAGCCTGGAAAGATAGCCAGCATCCCGCACGATAGGGGCGGAACGGAGGGTGGTGAGCTGTGCTGTGACAACACAAGCCGCCATGAACGTCATCGCGCTACGTCCCTGGCCTTTGGATAACAGCTCGCCGAGCAGCCCCGGCTTGCTGATCAAAGGCTACTCCTCGAAGCACGGGCCGCCCTTGTGGCCCGAGGTCTGATGCTCCTTAATCGTGTGGCTGAGCTCTGAGTACACTTTTTCCAACGCGCCTCGCTGTTCGTCGGTCAGGTTGGGATCCTCCAGCGCGGTCACAATCTCGTCGAACTCTCCCTCTAGTTTCTCTAGTTCTTCGCAAAGCATGGCAACCTCCCGTTTCAGGGGCGCTGTGTTGCGCCACGGAAGTGTTTTCGTTGTGTGGTCCAGCACCAGACGCGCATACATTGCGTTCCGCTGCCAAGCTGTTACCGTTGCCAGAGCCTCCACGACCCTGCGATCGCGACGGCGCTACGCGCCCATTCGTGCCAGCAGTTCCTTCTTGCCCAGTCCCAGGACTCCGTGCTTTTCACCCACTTTCTTGAAGGCTTCGATGGCGAAGTCCAGATGACGCTTCTCGTGCGCGGCAGAGAGCTGCGTGCGAATGCGCGCCTGCCCCTTGGGAACGACTGGGAAGAAGAAGCCGACAGCGTACACACCTGCGTCAAACAGATCGCGAGCGAAGTCCTGCGCCAGCTTTGCATCGTAGAGCATGACCGGTACGATTGGGCTCTCACCTTCCTTGATGTCGAATCCGGCGTCCTTTAGCAGACCACGCCAATACTTGGCGTTCCACTCCAGCTTGTCGCGGCGTTCCGTGGTCTTGGTGATCAGCTCCATCACTTTGATCGCTCCAGCAACAATTACGGGCGCAACAGAATTGGAGAACAGATACGGGCGCGCCCGCTGACGGCACATCTCCACCAGCTCACGACGCCCGCTGACGCAGCCGCCGGAAGCGCCGCCCAGCGCTTTGCCGAGCGTGGTGGTAATGACGTCAATCTTGCCGACCGCGCCAAAGTGCTCGTGCGTGCCGCGGCCGGTCCGGCCGATGAAGCCGCTCGCGTGCGAGTCATCCAGGAAGACCATGGCGTCGTACTTCTCTGCCAGCTCGACGATCTCGTCCAGCTTGGCAAAGTCGCCGTCCATGGAGAAAACCCCATCGGTGATGATCATGCGCGAGCGCTTGTCCATTTGCTCGGCCAGCTTCTCCTCCAGATGTCCCATGTCGGAATGCTTATAGGTGTCCTGCATTGCTTTGCACAGGCGCATCCCATCCACGATGGAAGCGTGCACCAGCCGGTCGGCGATCATCACGTCCTGCTCGTTGAGGCAGGCTTCGAAGAAGCCGGCGTTGGCGTCCATGCAGGAAGGAAAGAGCAGCGTGTCCTCGGTGCCAAGAAATTCCGTCAGCCGGTTCTCGAGCTGGCGGTGAATGTCCTGGGTGCCGCAAATGAAGCGCACCGACGACATGCCGTAGCCTCGGCTGTCCAGGCCCACGTGCGCTGCGGCGATCACTTCCGGATGGCTGGAGAGTCCCAGATAGTTGTTGGCGCAAATGTTTATGCATTTTCTAGTTTCCGAGCCGACCGGAAACTCCACCTCAATTTCGGACCACTGAGGGGAACGGATATAACGCTCTTCCTTGAACAGACCGGCGGCCTTGATTGCTTCAATCTCGGTCTGGTAACGACTGCGAACGGCTGTGATGAATGCCATAAAACTCCTCGCTGCGATTTCAATGCGACGCGACTGCCGGAGGCCTGGGCCTCGGACACGGACGACGCTCTCAGAAGGACTGCCGGTGACGTATGGCGCTATGCGCCGACTGGAGCGGTCTTCTGAAAGCGCTGCACGAGCCCAACAATGCTTTGCACTGTATCGAACGCATCGGGCGTGGCGTCGGCGTCGGGAATCCGAATCGTGTACTTCTTCTCCAGGAACCGTTTGAGCGAAACCATCGAGAAGGAATCCACGATGCCGCCGGTGATCAAGCGCGTGGTTTCCGTAATCTCGCGGTCGTCGCCCTCTTCCAGGTACTCCCGGATTACGTAGTCGCGAACTACTTTGGTGATGTCATCCATGATGTTTGTCCTATGTTGAGTCAGTCATCCATGATGGTGGAGAGGTCTCCTACCGGTTCGTTGAACTCCTTGCAGCGCAGGACGCGGCGAACGATCTTGCCACTGCGGGTCTTGGGCAACGAGTCTACAAACTCGATCTCCTGCGGCATGGCCAGCGGCGATAGCCGCTTGCGAATGTGGTTCATGATTTCCAGTTCCAGGTCGTCGCTGGGCTGATAGCCGCGCTTCAACGTCACGAAGGCTTTCACGACCTCCATGTTCACTGAATCGGGTTTGGCAACCGCTGCAGATTCGGAGACAGCCGGGTGCTCCAGCAGCGCCGACTCGATTTCGAACGGGCCGACAAGATGCCCGCCGGTGTTGATGACATCATCATCGCGTCCCATGAACCAGAAATAGCCGTCCGAATCGATGGAGGCACGGTCGCCGCATAGATACCATCCATTCTTGAACTTCGCTTTGAAGCCGACATCGTTCTTCCAGTATCCGCGAATCTGCGAAGGCCAGCCCGGACGCAGAGCGATAAGTCCGGCTGCCCCGGTTTTGGTGATTGGCTCGTAGGTCTTGGTGTCGAGCACAGTGGCGGCGATTCCGGGGAATGGCCGGCCCATGGAACCGGGCTTGACCTTCATGCCGGGAAAGTTGGTGATCACGATGCAGCCGGTTTCGGTTTGCCAGAAGGTGTCATGGAAGGGCTTACCAAATGCCTCTTGCGACCAGAGCACGGCCTCGGCATTGAGAGGCTCGCCCACACTGGCCAGATACCGTAGGCTGGAGAGGTCATGCCGCCGGACTATCTCGGTGCCTTCTTTCATCAGCAGGCGGATGGCGGTGGGCGCGGAATACCAGACGCTCACGCGGCGCTTCTCCAGGAAATCATACCAGCGCTCCGCATTGAAGCCGGAATCGAGCACCACCTGTGTCGTCCCGTTCGACCACGGACCGATGATGCCGTAAGAGGTGCCAGTCACCCATCCCGGGTCGGCGTTACACCAGTAGATGTCGTCCGGTCGTAGGTCCAGGACCCACTTCGCGGTGAGGTACTGGGAGACCACCGAATAGTGGACATGCTGCGCGCCTTTCGGCTGCCCGGTCGTACCCGAGGTGTAATGCAGCACCGATGGCGACTCGGCGGTAGTCGGGTAGACAGGGAAATCCTCCACCCGAGGAGCACTTTCCATGTGGAAGGCCACCTCTCGTGGCGGGACTTGAGTTCTGTCGGCGTCCACAAGAATGATGTGCCGCAACCCGGGAAGTTGTTCGCGGACCTTGCGAGCTTTATGAACATGTTTCTTCTGCGTGATGATTGCCGAGGTCTCGGCGTTCTGCAGGCGCACCAAGAGGGATTCATCACCGAAAGCCGAGAACAGCGGCTGCGCCACGGCTCCAGTCTTGAGTATGCCGAGGAAGCCGATGTACAGCTCGGGCACGCGATCCATAAACAGGCAGACCCGCTCGCCGGGCTGGATGCCGAGGTCGCAGAGGAATTGGGCGAAGGTGTTGGAGAGCACCCGGACGTCGTCGAAGGTGAAGCGTTGCTTATTGCCCCGGTAGTCCTCCCAGTAGAGCGCGACCTTGTCGGCCATGCCGAGACAGCAGATGCGGTCGCTGCACATCCAGCCGATATTGATGGGCTCTCCCCGCTTGTAGTCAAGTTCGTGTTCCGCGATGGACCAATCAAACTCCATGCAGACTTCTTCGTACGACTTGGCCGTCACTTCCTCGTACTGCGCCAAATGGCTCATACGTGCGTCCGATCGGCGTCTGGTGTCCGTGATTCCATGATCACCATGGCGCCAATACACTTTCTCGTGGCTGCGATTGACAAGTTGATATGCCGCACTCCCAAGTGCTTGGCGATTGCCAGTAAGCGGTTGTGCAGAACAATCTGGTATTGGGTTCCACTCTCGAACTTCACTTCCACTTCACGAAAGGTGCCCGAATCCGCGACAGCAGCCCCGAGAGCTTTTAACGTCGCTTCTTTACCGGCAAAACAGGCCCCATATCTTTGTGCAGCTCGTTTGCCGGCCCCGCAATAGGCAATCTCTCCGGGGGTGAACACACCATCTTCAGAAGGCCATCCGCCACGGGCGATCTCCCTCGCGACGCGGCTGCTTTCCATCAGATCGATTCCCACACCGACGATCACATTTTCCTTTGCGGTAGGTGGCATCTAGACGTCAGAGCCCGCGCGTAATGCCAACGCGATCAGAATTAAAGTGGTTAAACGCTAGCGGATGGATTGGGAAGGTTACCTATGGTGAAGAGTCGCCGCCTGAGAGCGGTGGAGATGAGACACGGCGACGTTGCGCCGGGGATATCACCGCAAGCCTCTATGGAGCCTAGTGAATATCTTCGCCTAACTATTCTCCAATGCAGCTTTGCATTGCGTCGGTGACCAAAGTCACCGAATTCTGTGATTCGATAGAAAGCGCAGGTGAGGCTGACAGGCACAGTTTGGCGAGGCTTCATTTTTCGCTGCGTAGATTGGGACAACAGCGCGCGCAAGAAAATGAGACGCCTGCCCGGAAAATACTTGGACAAATATTCAGCGCTTCCCGCGACGTTGCCAGCGCCGAATGCACCCGAGGACTGTGTAAGAATCCAAGCGGCGATGTCGTGAAGGGTCTGGCACACTGCGGGATACGCCCTTCCAACCCGGGGCTATCGATTGGATTGAACAAGTTAGGTTGAACGCTTTTTGAATTGTGGAGCACTCGGAAATCGAAGGCTCCATTTGGGCCCGGTTTCGGCGATAGGAGGAGATCCCGGTACCATTCAGTTATCCTCCGCAGTACTGACAGACCGCCAAGCCGCGTGGGCTGGGAAACATCAGAGTGGTGAGCAGGCGCTGCTGCGTCAGCCTTATTACGTCCTCTCTGACGATCCTGTGGAGTGTACTGGTGTCATGAAAGATGACAATGGCGCCCGGGCGTAGTTGAGGACGAAGGCGCTCGAACTCATGAACTCTCAGATGCAGCTCCGAATCCAGCAACAACATGTCGATGGGATCGGCGATGGTTGCCTGGAGCGACGACTGATTTCTTAACTCGATAAAATCGCAAAGCCCTTCTGCTTTTACGAGACGCTGAGCAATTTCCGATATCTCCTGATCAATTTCAAACGTGATCACGCGACCGAATCCATTTTGTCGCAGTGCCTTTCCCAGGGCCACGGCGGAATGGCCGTGCCACGTACCCGTTTCTACGATTAAGCTGGGCTTATGCAAGCGAACCACCGCGTACAGGAACTCCAGAGTTTCCACTTCGGCCGTATTGCCGTCGAGCATGGACCATTGTTGCGGATGGGGGCACTCCGGGCTGGGTAGCGATTTCTCTCCCGAAAGCTCTTCTTCTCCGTAGAGAAACGATTTCCGTATTGGCGTTTGTTGCGAGTGCCAGCCATCCATGCGTTTGCGGAGTCCTTCGAGACCAAACCAGTCTTTCGAGCGATAGTTTTCCAGATAGTACTCAGGGTTCGCCTTGATCTCATCGCCCCTATGGCCGAGGTTGCGTACCAGGTATTTGTGCGCCCAGGCCACCCATAGCCCCGAGGCTCGCACTTCCGACGACAGACGGCCGTCGTCGGGAAAGAGGAATGTGCCGTCTTTCGTCGGAAGATTGTGGACGCGGACGTTTCTGTCCCAGACCGCCCTGGCAATGACGCTGGAGGTGCCAACGTTTATCTCGGTAAAATAGATAATCTGCCCACGCCGGTGTCGCATCGTGCACGGCTTTACTTCCCAGGCCTCTTCATCCGTGGGTACGGGACCGAACAATGACAATTGCCCAAGTTCGGGAAACGTCTCGAAGCTGGCAAGAATCGCACGGTCCCATCCCGGGCGATATTCGATGTCGTTTTCGCTGATGTGCAACAGCGGTCCGCGGCTGCGCTCCAAGCCCAGATTGATGGCGCAACCGCCGATGTTCTCATCGAGAAAGATCGCATCGTATTGCGGATGCTGTTGCAGAAAACCGCGAATCACATCCCGAGCGCCATCGGTGGAGCCGTTATCGACGATTACGAGTTCGTGCGGCACCGATACCGTCTGGACGTAAGATGACAGCGTCCGCTCCAACAGCGCGACTCGATTCCAACTCAACAACGTTGTGCTGATCATGGGCTGCTGCGTCATCTGCGGCCTAAACAGTCTAAATGCTCGTTGCAGGGGGTTTGCCGTCGTGATTCCCTATGGGCCACAAATGTGTTAGAAAGCAAACATTCATGGACGTTCTGAAAAAGCTCTTTGAGCTCCATTTCCGCTCACCGGTGGAGCGGATACAGCCGCTGCAGGGAGAGCTTGGCGGATCCGAGCGCAAAATTGTCCGGCTTGCCAACGAGAAACAGAGTGCAATTGGCGTTCTGCATGATGTCCGCGAAGAGAACGTCGCATTCCTCGAGTTTTCCCGCCATTTTCGCCGGCGCAATCTGCCAGTGCCGGAGATTTACGCTGAAGATTTGGCGCACGGCGCCTACCTCGAAGAAGACCTCGGGGACACAACATTGTTTGAGTACCTCGGCGCACATCGTGATGGTAACAGCATCGCTCCCCAAGCCATACAGGCCTATCGGAAAGTTGTCGCCGTGCTGCCACGGTTTCAGATCGAAGGTGGCCGCGATTTGAACTACAAAGTTTGCTACCCGCGGGCCAGCTTTGACCGCCAGTCCATCGCCTGGGATTTGAACTACTTCAAGTATTACTTTCTTAGGCTCGCCGGCATCCCTTTCAACGAGCAAGCGTTGGAGGACGATTTTGGCCGACTGACAAAATTCTTGCTGGGGGCAGGTCGGGACCATTTTCTGTATCGGGATTTTCAATCGCGGAATGTCATGTTACGCGACGGTCTGCCGTTTTTCTTGGATTACCAGGGTGGCAGGAAGGGCGCTCTGCAATACGACATCGCATCGTTGTTGTACGACGCAAAGGCAGATCTGCCCCCTGAACTCCGACAGCAGCTGCTGGATCATTATCTCGACACGCTGGAGGACTTTGTCCAAATCGGACGGGACGAGTTCATGCGGTACTACTACCCCTACGTCTATGTGCGAATCATGCAAGCTCTGGGAGCGTATGGTTTTCGCGGCCTTTACCAGCGCAGAACTCATTTTCTGCAAAGTGTTCCCTACGCGCTGAAAAACCTGCGCTGGCTGCTACACCATGCCGAATTGTCCTTCGCGCCGGCTCTCATGCAGGTATTCGGACACATCTTGGCCTCGGAGAAGTTGCAAAGCCCGGCGACCGAATCGAAAGATCTGGTCGTGCGAATTTCTAGCTTTTCGTTTCACGGGGAGCGGCCAGAGGACGAGAGCGGGCACGGGGGCGGTTTTGTCTTCGACGGGCGCAGCCTTCCGAATCCAGGACGTGAGGAGCGCTTCAAGAACCTTACTGGCAGAGACGGGCCGGTGATCGACTATCTGAATCAGCAGGAATCCGTACATCAGTTTCTCGCCAGCGTTATGTCGTTAATCGATGCCAGCGTGAGTCAGTATCAGGGTCGCGGCTTCAAGAACCTGATGGTTTCGTTCGGCTGCACCGGCGGCCAGCATCGCTCTGTGTATTTGGCTGAGCAACTGGCGGAACACCTGCGGAGCAGAAACAGCGTAGAGGTGGTAGTGCAGCATCTTGAATTGGAGCGGTTGGGCAAATGAAGGCCATGATCCTGGCCGCAGGCCTGGGCACGCGGTTGCGGCCGCTCACCGACGAACGCCCCAAGGCGCTGGTTGAAGTGGCTGGCCGCACTTTGTTAGAGGTGACATTGTCCCGCTTGCGTAGCTTTGGCGTCCGCGAAGTAATCATTAACGTGCATCACTTTGCCGACATGATCCTCGAGTACCTGAAAACGAACGACAACTTCGGGATGCGAATCGAGGTCTCCCGCGAAGAGACATTGCTCGACACCGGAGGCGGACTCAAGAAGGCTGCCCATTTCTTTCTCGAGAACTCAAAGGGATCGGAAGCGCCATTCTTCCTGCACAATGTAGATGTCATCAGCACCATTGACCTCAACCAGATGCTGCGGTTTCATGTCGAAAATGGTGCCCTCGCCACCCTGGCAGTTCGAGACCGGTCGACCTCTCGATACCTGCTTTTTGACCGGCAACTCCGGTTATGTGGCAGGCGATCCAGCCACAACCGGGAAAGCGAGTTAGTGCGATCATCTGATCAGGTACAGCAACTCGCTTTTTGCGGCATCCATGTCATTTCCCCACAGCTGTTGTCGCTGATGAAAGAAGAAGGTGCCTTCTCCATAGTCGACGCCTACCTGGGACTCGCCGCTCGGGGAGCAAACATCCTGGGCTTCCGGGCGGATGAGTATTATTGGCGCGATCTTGGTAGCCCCGCCAAATTGCGGCAAGCCGCCAAGGACTTGCCTGAACAGGCCGTTTGGTA
>Ga0335083_10002421_pt1 | contig 24621 bp, 17 predicted proteins | sample Lox_Sample_42_FD_206716 | JGI IMG/M metagenome (GOLD analysis project Ga0335083, IMG submission 206716) | Soil microbial communities from Loxahatchee National Wildlife Refuge, Florida, United States - Lox_Sample_4.2 | ecosystem: Environmental > Terrestrial > Soil > Wetlands | place: USA...
GTTGCGCGTGTTGCCGGCCACGTTGGCGACCGGTTCGTGCTTGTCGTGACCGAGGTGCTCGGCCATCTCCGCATCCAGCGCCCGCTCGACCAGCCGTTTGGTCAGCTGTTTGAGCAGGCCGTTCTCACCGATCAGGTCTTCGGGCTTCTTGTAGTTGGCCAACAGGCTGCCAAGCAGCTCGTCGGATACCTCGTGCTTGCGTGGACTCATGATGTCTCCGGGTCAGATGGCAGTGTCCTGCCTGTAGCCCGTTTACACAAAATCTAGGACACGCCCTAATAGGGCCGCGTCTCTCTCGCTGACATCGCCGGGGCGCTGCGAAGTGGCCATCCGTGATCGCCGCAGCGTTCACAACCACATAGGCACCGTGCACGCGATCGCGCTTTGCAATGCCGCTGAACTCACGGCGGGCATGATGACCGACGTCACCATTCCACCGAGCATGCGCTGGATTCCCAAGGGCATGACGGTGGAATACCTCGCCAAGGCGAAGGGCACGCTCTACGCGCTGGCCGAACCGGAAGCGCGCGTAGAAGAGGCGGCCAGCGGCTATGCGTGGCCGGTGCAGGTGCGCGTGCGCAATGAAGCGGGCGAAAATGTATTTCGTGCGCGCATCGACATGTGGGTGTCGCCGCGCAAGTAAGCCCGGCAGCCCTCAGGCGGCAATGACGCAGCGGTTCTTGCCGGCACCCTTGGCCTCATAGAGCGCATGGTCGGCGGCCTGGATGAGGTCTTCGTCTGCCTGCTCGTCGCCCTGCCAGAGGGCGACGCCGATGCTCGCGCTGACGCGGGCCATGAAGGGCCCGTGCCGTCCCTCCAATTCATAGGGCTCGGCCAGCGTTTCGCAGACCTGCTCGCAGCGATGGAGGACGGAGGCCGTATCAGCAACGTCTTCCAGGATCAGCGCGAACTCATCGCCCCCCAGGCGTGCCACGGTGTCGTTGGCGCGCGATCCACCACCCAGCCGCCGCGCAATAGCCTGCAGCAGCGCGTCGCCAGCGGGATGCCCATGGGTGTCATTCACGCCCTTGAAGCCGTCGATGTCGAGCACGGCGAGCGCAAAGCCCGCGCCGTGCCTTGGCACGCGCTGCATGGCGGTGGCGAGGCGATCGTGGAACAGGGTGCGGTTGGGCAGGCCGGTCAGCATGTCGTGCGTGGCCTGGTGGCGGATGCTCTCCTCGATGCGCTGGCGTTCGGCAATCTCGCGGTTGAGCTGTGCGTTGCGATCTTCCAGCGCGGCCATCGCCGATTTCAGTTGCGCCCGGGCGCGGTAAAGCTCCAGGAACACGCGAACCTTCGACTGCAGGATCATGTCGTTGATCGGCTTGGCGATGTAATCCACCGCGCCGAAGTGGTAGCCGCGCACGCGGTTGATGTCGTCGGCGTAGGCGGCGGTGACGAATATGATCGGGGTGTCGCGCAGCTTTTCGTCTTCGCCGATGAGGAAAGCCACTTCGAAGCCATCCATGTCGGGCATGTTCACGTCGAGCAGGATCAGTGCGAATTCGTGGTCCAGGCACAGCGCCAGCGCGTGGTTGCCGCTGCTGGCTTCGTATACCTCGGCGCCGCTGTCGGCCAGCAGGTGCCGCATGGCCACCAGGTTGGCGGGCGTGTCGTCGACGACGAGGATCTTGGGAGCGGGAAGATTCATGGAAGGCACAGGCGGTTGAGCAGCGGCGCGATCGCCGCGAGCGGAAGACAGTGATCGGCCCCGGCATGTTCCAGCGCTGCCGCGGGCATGGCGGGTGATTCGGCGGCGGCCGGATCCTGCACGATAGCGATGCCACCGCAGCGGCGCACGCACAGCAGGCCTTCGGCGCCGTCGCTGTTGGCGCCGGTCATCACGATGCCGACGAGCGCTTCGCGATAGGCACGTGCCGCCGAATCGAACAGCACGTCGATGGAGGGGCGCGCGAAGCTGACCCGCTCGTCCACCGACAGCGCAAAGCGATGGTCTGCTTCGACCAGCAGGTGGTAGCCGCTGGGTGCCACGTGGATGACGCCGCCCTGCAATGGGCTGCGCTCGCGTGCTTCCTGCACCGGCAGGGTCGCATGGTGGGAAAGCAGTTCGCACATCAGGTCGACTGTGGACGAGCCGGTGTGGCAGCAAACGACGAACGCCTGCGGCAACATGGGAAGCAGGCCGGCGAGCACGGTTTCCAGGGCGGTGAGTCCGCCTGCCGAGCAACCGATGACAACCGCTTGCGGCGTGGTCATGTCAGTCCCTGCCGGTGGCGCGTGGCGAGAGCCGGTAAATGCGAAGACCGGCATCGACGGGTGCGAAGTCCGCCGCCGAGGGCGCGAAATCCAGGCTCTCGCGCGTGCCCAGGCACAGGAAGCCGCCACGCACCAGGCTGTCGCGAAACAGGGCGAGTGTGCGGTCCTGCAGCGGATCGGAGAAATAGATCAGCACATTCCTGCACAACACCAGGTGCGCTTCGCAGAACACGTCGTCGGTGACGAGGTTGTGGTTGGCGAAGATCACGTTGCGGCGCAGGCGCTGGTCGAGCTTGAGCCACTCGTACCGCGCGCTGTAGTAGTCGGCCAAGGTATGACTGCCGCCGGCAGCAAGGTAGTTGCGCGACCACCATTGCGCTTCGCGCGCCGGATAGATGCCTTCGTAGGCCTGTTTCAGCGCGGCTTCGTTGAAGTCGGTGGCGTAGATCTGCGTGCGGTCGTACAGGCCTGCCTCTTCGAGCAGGATGGCGAGCGAGTACACTTCCTGGCCGTGCGCGCAGCCCGCCTGCCAGATATTGATCTGCGGGTAAGAGGCCAGCACCGGAAACACCTGTTCCCGCAGGCCGCGGAAGACGTCAGGGTCGCGGAACATTTCCGAGACGGGCACCGAGAGGCCTTCCAGCACCAAGGGCAGGAAATCCGCCTCGTGCAGCAGGCGCGTGGTGAGGTCGCTTACCGTACCCGCGTGCTGCGCGTTGACCAGCTGCAGCACACGTCGCTTGAACGAAGCGGGTGCGTAGTCACTGAAGTCGTATCCATGGCGGAGCTTGAGCGCACGCACGAACAGCTCGATCTCGATGTCCTCGATCGCGATGTCGGCATCCTGCGCCTGGCTGGCCGGTTCGATCATCGATGCAGCCACACGTGCATCATCGATGCGAGCTTGTCGATGTCGATGGGCTTGGAGAGATAGTCGTTGGCGCCGGCTTCGAGGCACTTTTCGCGGTCGCCGCGCATGGCCTTGGCGGTGAGCGCGATGATCGGCAGCTTCGCCAGGCGAGCTTGTGCGCGGATCTCACGAATGGTGTCGTAGCCGTCCATCACCGGCATCATCACGTCCATCAGCACGATCTCGATGTCCTGGTGATCCTCCAGCGCCTTGAGCGCCTTCTGTCCATCCTGGGCCATGGTCACGTGCATGCCCCAGCCGCGCAGCACCTTGGAAAGCGCGAACAGGTTGCGCATGTCATCGTCCACCAGCAGCACCTTGCGCTCGCCCAGGTCGCGGTGGCCGCCAGCCGTGCCCGGCGCGACGACCGCTGCGGCTGGCGTGCTGCCTTCCCGGATGCTGTGCAGGAACAGGCTCACCTCATCCATCAGGCGTTCCGGCGAGCGTGCGCCCTTGATCACGATGCTGTCGGTGTACTGGCGCAGCTTGAGGCTTTCCTCGCGGCTGAGCTCGCGCCCCGAATAGACCACCACTGGCGGGATCTGGCCGCTTGCCGACAGTTGCTCGAGGAATTCGATGCCCGACATGCCGGGCAGTCCCAGGTCCAGCACGATACAGTCGTAGTGGGTCTGCGCGGTGCGGCCGAGTGCTTCTTCGGCGCTGCTGGCTTCCTCGATCTCCACATCGCCGTTGCGTAGCAGGGTACGCATGGCGGCGCGCGAGTCGGCATCGTCATCCACCACGAGGAGATGGCGCATGCGTCCTTCGGCGAAATGCAGCAATCGCTCAAAGGCGCCGCTGATAGCTTCGCGCGTGACCGGCTTGGTAAGGAAGCCCACGGCGCCCAGCTCGCGGCCACGGCCGGCCTCGTCCATCGCGGAGATGAAGTGCACGGGCACGTGGCGCGTGGCGGGGTTTTCCTTCAGGCGCTCGATGACCGTCCAGCCGTCCATGCCGGGCAGCATCACATCGAGCAGGATGCCCGTGGGTCGATAGTGCGCAGCCAGTTGCAGGCCCGACTCGCCGTCGCCGGCGGCCAGCACCTGGTAACCCTTGCGACGGACCATGTCTGCGAGGATGCGCGCGAACACCGGATCGTCTTCGATGATGAGGATGACGGTGTCGCCCGGCGCAAGGCTCTCGCGATCATCCTCGATGCTTTCCGGCAGGAGCGCGGCGGTGGCAACGTGGCGCGCCACGGTGGTGCCAGCGATGGTGTGGGTGGTGGCCTCGGCGTGGCTGTGCAGGGGCAACAGGATCGTGAAGGTGCTGCCGTGGCCGACGTCGCTGTGCAGCACGATATCGCCACCCAGCAGCTCGGCGATGCGCTTGGAAATGGTGAGCCCGAGCCCGGTGCCGCCGTACTGCCGGCTCGTGCTGGCATCCACCTGTTCGAAGGCCTGGAAGATTTTCTGTGCCTTTTCCGCCGGAATGCCGATGCCCGTATCGGTCACGGCGATGGCAATCACATCCTTCTCCCGCAGTGGGGAAGGTAGTGCCATGGCGGCGGCTGGCCACCCGATGTGCACGCTTACCGAGCCCTGGTGCGTGAACTTGAATGCATTGCCGATGAGGTTGTTGGCGACCTGTTCGAGTTTGGCGCCGTCGGTATGGATCGTGGTGGGTAGTGTCGGGTCGACCTGGATGTGGAAACCGAGTTGTTTCTCCTGCGCGACGTGGTTGAACGTGCGCTTCAGTGCACGCTCAAGGTCGGCCAGCGGCACGTCGTCGAGCATGACCTCCATCTTGCCGGCTTCGACCTTGGACAGGTCTAGGATGTCGTTGATGAGGCGCAACAGGTTGCTGCCGGAGTCGTGGATGATGCGCGCCGATTCGATCTGCTCGGCATCGAGGTTGCCCTCGCGATTGTCGGAAAGACTGCGCGAGAGGATCAGCAGGCTGTTGAGCGGCGTGCGCAGCTCATGCGACATGTTGGCGAGGAACTCGGACTTGTACTGGCTGGCGCGCGCCAGTTCCTCGGCCTTTTCCTGCGTCTCGCGCTGCAGGGTTTCGAGTACGAGCTTTTGCCGGTTCAGCGTGTCGGTTTTCTGGCGCAGTTCCTCGTTGGAGGCCTGCAGTTCTTCCGTCTGTACGCGCAGCTCCTCCTCGGAGGCGAGCAGGCGTTGCGACTGCTCCTGCAGCTCGCGCGTGGTGGCGTTGAGCTCCTCGTTGCTGTTCTGCAGGTCCTGCTGCTGGCGGCGCAGCACTTCTTCGGATGCGCGCAGTTCATCGGCCTGTTCGCGCGTACGCTTGAGCAGATCCTGCGTGCGCACCGCACGGTTGAGGTTTTCCAGCGACAGCGACGCGATGGGCAGCAGTTCGTCCAGCAGGTGCTGCTGCGGTTCGGTGAGGGAGTGGAAGCTGCCCAGCTCCAGTACGCCGAGCAGCTTGTCGCGCAACAGCAGGGGCAGCAGAGTGATGTTGCTCGGCGTGGCTTCGCCAGCGCCGGAATGGATCTGCATGTAGTCGTCAGGGACGTTGCTTAGCGTGATGACCTTGCGGTCGGCCGCGCACTGTCCCACCAGGCCATCGCCCAGCGCGTAATGCGTGGACAGGTGGCGGCGATGGCGGTAGCCGTAGCTGCCTTCCAGCAGCAGGCTTCGGTCGTTCTCGTCGTACATGTAGACCAAGCCGACGCCGCCCTGCAGTAGTGGCACCAGTGCTCCGACGAGGCGCTCAGCGAATGCGCGTTGATCGGTCACCGCCTGCAGTTCGCTGGCAATCTGCGAGACGTGGGTCTTCACCCAGGTCTGCGCGGCCGTCTCCATCGCCATCTGCTTGAACACATGCAGGGCGCGGGCGATTTCACCGATTTCGTCGCCACGCTCTACCTGGCGGATTTCCACGCTGTGATCGTGGTCGGCCAGTCGTGTCATGAGGTCGGTCATGCGGCGGATCGGACGGGTGATGAGCCGGAAGGTCATCAGGATCACCAGGATGCCGAGCAGGACACTAAGTACCGAGGCCATCACCGTCACTGCGACCACGACCATGAGGTCGCGACGCTGCGCATGTTCGCGCTGGTCGAGCAGGACCTGCTCGGTGTCGTCCATCTTCTGGACGATCGGGAGGATGTCGCCCACCTGCACCGGCAACTGGGTGAGATAGCTGGTCTGGATGCGTTCGCGCTCAAGCGCGGCGGTGACCGGGTCGGTCGTGGTGATGTTGCGGACGGGATCGATCGCCTTGCTTGAGATGCCTTGCTGCCACTTCGCACCCAGGTCTTGCAGCAGGTCGAGGCGGGACTGCTGCAGCGCGTTGTCCCGGGTCATCTCGCGCAGTTCGCCGACATGCTGCTGGTAGGTGCGGTTGGCATCGCGGAATGCCTCCAGCTCGCTGTCGCGGCGAGTGAGGATGTAGCCGCGCGCAGCGATCTGGCTGTCTTCGAGCGCGCGTGTCACGTCGTCGAGCTTGAGCTTGACCTCGTAGGTGTGCCTGACCCACTGGCGGCTGTCGGATTGCCGCACCACGGAGAGCAGCGTCACCACGCCTGAGAACACGAAGAGCAACAGCAACAAGCCGATGGCAAGCAGGATTTTCCGCTGCATCGGTTGGTTCGCGAGCCAGGAGTATTTGCGTGGGGAAGTGGCCATGCGCTTTTTCGTTGGCATTCCGCCGGGGCGGATGAATGGGCGGAGGGTAGCGAGGCTCCCGTGAAGGCGACCGCAGCCTCAGGCGCGTGCGCGGCGCCACGCAGGTGGGACGATGGTGCCCCGGCGCAGCGCGACGATCAGCAGTAGCGCGGAGCAGCAGGAACAGAGGATCAGCGCCACCACGGAAGCCTCTGCGCCGAACACGCCACCGCTCAGCCAGTCCGGTCCGGTGCGTTCGGACACCAGCCAGCCATGCGCCGACGTGCCGGAGACGGGGATGCCGAACACGGTGCCCTGCATGATGTTCCACGCCGCATGCAGGCCGATGCACGGCCACAGCGAGCGGGTGACGTGGTAGAGCAAGGCAAGCAACACGCCCGCCTCGATGGCGATGGCCAGCGAGCTCCACAGCGTGGCGCCAGGATTGAAGATGTGCGCCGCGCCGAAGAACAGCGCCGAGATGGCCAGTGCCCACCAGGTGCCCAGGCCTTCTTCCACGATGCGGAACAGCACGCCGCGCGTGAGGATCTCCTCGCCCACGCCGGCGGAGATGCCGACGGTCAACACCGCCGGCACCCAATCCACGCCAGGGTTGGTGCCGGTGACGTGGTAGCAACCAGCCAGCCACAGCACCAGCACGACGGCACTGAACAGCGCGGCGCCCAGCACCAGGCCGATCGATCCCAGGGTGGGCAGGTCGCGCAGGGAGAGTTCTTCCATGCGCCGGCGCTCGATGGCTTTCACCAGCACCAGGTAGCTGCCCAGGGTGCAGACCAACTGCACGGCGAGATTGCCCCATGCATGCATCAGGGGTGTGGTGGCAGGACCAAAGACACCCAGGCCGGCCGCTGCGGCCGAGGCCAGCTTGAACAGGATGAAGAAGAGGGCAACGAAAAAGACGATGCGCGCGACGGGGGAAAACACCATGCGGCGTTGCCAGCGGGTGGCGGTCGCGGGTGTGGTAAAGGCGATCTGGCTGGTCGGCACGAAGAACACTCCCCTGTTGGAAGCCCGGAGGGTAGCAGTGCGGATAAAGCTTGGGCACGGGTCTGTGGTCACTGGTGAGCCGTGCGTATCGCTCGCCCGGGTGCAGGCAGCGGTGTGCTCCTGGGCTCGTCTTTCCTGGCAGATCGACTGGGCAGGAGTGCAAGTCCTGCGCCTTGGCCAGGCATGGAAAGACGCTGGCCCCTGCTTTCGCGGGGGCGGCGGTGAGGGTGCCGAGGGCTCGTCATCCCGGCGAAGGAAGCAAGCGTTTCACCATCGCCAAAGGCTGGTCATCGGGCGTTTTGGCTCAGGGCGCCGTTGCCGTGTCCCTGCGCTCGCAGGGACGACGACAAGAGCGCAGGAAGGTCGACTCAGAGATCGACCGACGTCGCGTGCTCGCGCGTGGCCGAGAAGCGCACGGCGGGCGAGCGTTCCTGTGCCAACTGCAGGTTGACCCGCGAAGGCGCCAGGTACACCAGCTCGCCGGCGGCATCGATGCCGAGGTTCATCGCGTTCTTTTCGCGGAACTCCTCCAGCTTCTTGGCATCGTCGCAGTGGATCCAGCGCGCGGTGGCCACGGTGACCGGCTCGAAGGTGGCGTCCACGCCGTACTCGTCCTTGAGGCGATAGGCCACCACGTCGAACTGCAGCACGCCCACCGCGCCGAGGATGAGGTCGTTGCTCATCAGCGGACGGAAGAACTGCGTGGCGCCTTCTTCCGAGAGCTGGGCGAGGCCCTTCTGCAGCGCCTTCATCTTCAGCGGATCACGCAGGCGAGCGCGGCGGAACAGTTCCGGCGCGAAGTTCGGGATGCCGGTGAAGCTGACCATCTCGCCTTCGGTGAAGGTGTCGCCGATGCCGATGGTGCCGTGGTTGTGCAGGCCGATCACGTCGCCGGGATAGGCGTTCTCCACGATCTCGCGGTCGCTGGCCATGAAGGTGAGCGCATTGGCGATGCGCACGTCCTTGCCGGTGCGCGTCTGCATCATCTTCATGCCTGCGTTGTACGTGCCCGAGCAGACACGCATGAAGGCAATGCGGTCGCGGTGGGCCGGGTCCATGTTGGCCTGGATCTTGAACACGAAGCCGGTGAGGGCGCCTTCCTCCGGCTTCACTTCGCGCGACAGCGTGGAGCGCGAGCGCGGCGAAGGCGCGTGCTCGACGAAGAAGTCCAGCAGCAGCTGCACGCCGAAGTTGTTCACGGCCGAACCGAAGAACACCGGGGTGAGCTTGCCGGCGAGGTACTGCTCCACATCGAACGGATGCGAGGCGCCCTGCACCAGCTCCAGTTCCTCGCGCAGTTCGGCCAGCGCCTCGGCGCCGATGGCCGCTTCCAGGCCCGGGGCATCGAGGCCCTTGAAGATGGTCGAATCTTGGCGCGTGAAATTCTTGCCCTGCTCGAACACGTGCACTTCGTCGAGCAGCAGGTGATAGACGCCCTTGAGGCGCTTGCCCATGCCGATCGGCCAAGTGAGCGGGGCGCAGGCGATGCCCAGCACCGACTCCACTTCGTCCAGCAGTTCGATCGGCGAGCGGCCCTCGCGGTCGAGCTTGTTGATGAAGGTCATGATCGGCGTGTCGCGCAGGCGGCACACCTCCATCAGCTTGATGGTGCGTTCCTCGACGCCCTTGGCGCAGTCGATCACCATCAGCGCCGAGTCCACCGCGGTGAGCACGCGGTAGGTGTCCTCGGAGAAGTCCGCGTGGCCTGGCGTATCCAGCAGGTTGACGATGCGACCTTCGTACGGGAACTGCATCACCGAGGACGTCACCGAGATGCCGCGCTCCTTTTCCAGCGCCATCCAGTCGGAAGTGGCATGGCGTGCGGCCTTGCGGCCCTTCACCGAGCCGGCCATCTGGATTGCGCCGCCGAACAGCAGCAGCTTTTCGGTCAGCGTGGTCTTGCCCGCGTCAGGGTGGCTGACGATGGCGAAAGTGCGGCGGCGGCGGGTTTCGGTGAGATGCGTGGACATGGCAGGGCGGGTTCTGGGCTCGCGAACCCGCCATTGTACCAAGCGTGGGCGAGGGGTGCCGGCCACCAGCGGCCCTTTGTAGGAGCGCCCTTGGTGTCAGTCTTCGCCAAAACCTTGCCGTGTCACTGCCTGGAGGGTCATCGCGCACTGGGTGCGCTCCTACACAGGGTGTAGATGCGGTTCAGGCCGTCAGCAAATCCTCGTAGAACGCCCCGAACGGCTCGGTCGGATGGGCGATCTGGATCTCCAGGATCCACAGGCCGCCTGAGGGCCGCTCGCCCAGTTCCCCCAGATCGCCGGCTTTGTGCACCGAATGCGGAAAATCGCTGACGCGATGGCCCTTGATCTCGTGGTTGAGGCGCCAGCCCATTGCCTCGGCCTGCTCCTCGGCAAAGGCATACAACGCTTCGCCGCTGAGGCCGCGGTTGCGCCAGGCCTCGGCGACCAGGTGGAACAGCTGGCGTGCCGCCTCCGCGCAGGCCTGCAGCTGCGGGGCGTGGCCGGTCACGAAGGTATCGCCCACATCGCCCTCGTGGCCGGCAAACACCAGGCCCAGGTCGATGAAGTAGATGTCGTTTTCGCCCAGTCGCACCCCGGGTTCGGAGCGCTCCCGGTAGGTCTTGGTGGTGTTCGGTCCGATGCGGATGAGCACCGGGTGCCACAGGCGTTCCATGCCGAGGTCGCGGAACACTTCGGCGGCCATGACTTTGGCTTCATCCTCGCTGATGCCTGGGTGCATGCGTGCGTGGATACCTTGCAGCGCCATCCAGCTGCGCTCGCGGGCGTGCTGCATCAGGGCCGGGTCGAAGCGGTCGCCGACCGCTTCCTGCGGAGTTTGGCTCATGGTCTGGTCGGTTCTCGGGGAATTCAGTCTGCCACGCATGACGTGATCGGCTGGTCAGGCCAGCAGCACCAGCGTGATGGCTATCAGTGCGGGCAGCGCCTGGATCCACAGCACCTTGCGCGTGGCGGTGAAGCCACCGAACAGGCCGGCCACCAGGACGCAGCCCAGGAAGAACAGCAGCACCGGCCTTCCCGCGGCGCCCAGCCAGAGCCCCCACAACAGGCCGGCGGCCAGGAAACCGTTGTAGAGGCCCTGGTTGGCTGCCAGCACCCGGGACTGTTGTGCGAACTCGGCGCTCAGCCCGAACGCGCGGCGGCCCGAAGGCCGGGTCCACAGGAACATTTCCAGCACCAGGAACCACACGTGGAGCAGGGCGACAAGGGCGACGACGAGCTGGGCGACAAGGGACATCGGCATGGAAGATCGCTGGAAGAGGGGCGCAGTGTTGCAGCCCGCGGCTGGCGCGGCAAACCCGCTAACACTTACGGCCAGTGGCTGCCGGTGGCGCCCCGGCGTAGGTTCGAAGTGCTGGGTCCGATAGGGAGTTGCGCCCGCAGGACAGTGACGTCGCACCGGGGCAGTGGGCATCGCCTGGCCAATCCAACTCCGGGGAGTCATGACCATGAACAAGCCACTGTCTGCAGGGCTGTGCCTGCTGTTGCTGTGTCCGATCGGCGCAATGGCCGCGGGGCCGTTCGACGGCACCTGGAAAGTCGACATGAGCAAGGTGCAGATGCCCAAGAAGCCCGATGTGCTCGTGCTCAAGGACGGCGTGTACGAATGCAAGACCTGCGTGCCCCCGGTCAGCGTCAAGGCCGACGGGCAGGATCATCCGGTCACCGGCCATCCTTATTTCGACGCCATGGCGGTGCAGGTGGTCGATGCGCACACGGTCAAGGAAACCGACAAGAAGGGCGGCAAGGTCGTGGCCACCTCGACCACCACCGTGGCTGCCGACGGCAAGACGGCACGCTTCGAATTCAGCGACAGCAGCAACTCCAATGGCGCGCCGGTGACCGGCAGTGGCGAGTTGAAACAAGTTGCCGCGGGGCCGGCCGGCTCGCACGCGATTTCCGGTTCGTGGCTCACGGCGAGCATGGACCAGATGTCCGACAACGCCACCCAGATCACCTTCAAGGAAGAGGGCGACATGTTCAGCATGAGCGCGCCGACGGGCCAGTCGTACCAGGCGAAGATGGACGGCAGCGACGCGCCCTACAAGGGTGATCCGGGCATCAATGGTGTCACCGTGAAGAAGACCGGCAAGAACACCATCGTCGAGACCGACAAGCGCGACGGCAAGGTAGTGATCGTACTCACCTCCACCGTATCGGCTGATGGCAAGACCATGAACGTGGTCATGGACGACAAGCTGCGCAACCGCACGATGCATTTCGTGGCGGAGAAGCAATGAGGCGCGGGTGCGCCCGGCCGGCAAGCCCGGGCGCACCAAGGTTTCACACGAAACCGGCGACGTTCTTCACAGATGTGTCGATGGCTAGATGCATAGACGTTTAGACGTCTATTGACACGCGGCATGCCGTGCCGCTAGATTCTCCAACACTCATCGAGACCGGCTGAGGGACAGGCCCTTTGAAGCCGGGGCAACCTGCGGAACCTTCCGCAACGGTGCCAATTCCTGCGGCGGCGCTACGGGCGCCAGCCGCGAGATGAGGGCAGATCCGCATCGCCCGCGTTCGCTGGCCGTGCGTCGGCTCTCTTCTCCGGTCCGCAGGTCGATGCCCGACCGGAGAAGATCGAGATGTCCAGCCAGCCGCAATCCGTTCCCCCCGCTGTGTCCGCCCCTGTCGCGGCCATCGGCGCCATGCGGCCGGACCTCACCACCCAGCGCAGCACCCGCCGCGTCACGCTCAGCCCCAAGTACGGCAGCACGCCCTGCGAGGTGGATGTCAGCTACTTGTGGTGCGGCGCGCCGGACGCCCCCACGGTAATCGTGCAGGGCGGCATCTCGGCCAGCCGCGACGTGGTGGCGCTGGACGGCGAAACGGCCGCCGGCTGGTGGCAGGAGCAGGTGGGTGCAGGTCGCCCGCTGGACCTGGACCGCTACCGCGTGCTGTCCATCGACTGGATCACCCCAGCCGACCTTGGTGGCGTGCAGGCCGTGTCCAGCGAGGACCAGGCCGACGCATTGGCCGCGCTGGTCGACGCGCTGGGCATTGGCCGCGTGCATGCCTTCATCGGCTCCTCCTACGGCGCCATGGCTGCGCTGGCGTTTGCCGCCCGGCATCCGTATGCGCTGGATCGCCTGGTGCTGCTGGCCGGCGCACATCGCCCGCATCCGCTGGCCACGGCGCAGCGCTCCGTGCAGCGCGGCATCGTGCGGCTGGGCCTCGATTGCGGCCAGCCGGAGCAGGCGCTGGCACTGGCCCGTCAGCTGGCCATGACGACGTACCGTGGCAGCGAGGAGTTCGCGCGCCGCTTCAACGCCTCGCCGGAGTTTCGCGAAGGCCGCTTCCACTTTCCCGTCGAGGATTACCTGGAACACGCCGGTCGCCGCTTCGTCGAGCGCTTCGACGTCGAGCGCTTCCTGGCGCTGTCCGAATCCATCGACCTGCATGACGTCCAGCCCGAACAGGTTGCCGCGCCGGCCACGCTAATCGGCTTCCCGTCCGATCGCCTGGTGCCGCTGGCGGACCTGTGCGAACTGCAGCGCCGCCTGTACGGCCCGGCCACGCTGGAAGTGGTCGAGTCGCCCTACGGCCACGACGCCTTCCTGAAAGAAACCGACCGCCTCGCGCCGCTGCTGCGGGAAGCGCTGGCCGGTTGTTGACCCGATACCAAAAAGCATCACGCACGGAGATTCACCATGAGCGACACCCCCGCCCTGTCAACCCGCGCCGTGCGCGCCGGCATCGAATCGGACACCCAGCACGGCGCCGTAGTGCCGCCGCTGCATCTGTCCACCAATTACGCCTTCGAGGGTTTCGGCAAGAAGCGCGCCTACGACTACTCGCGCAGCGGCAACCCGACGCGCGATCTGCTGGGCGAAGCGCTGGCCGAGCTGGAGCAGGGTGCTGGCGCGGTGGTGACGGCCAGTGGCATGGCCGCCGTGGCGCTGGCGCTGGAGCTGGTGCCGGCCGGTTCGCTCGTGCTGGCCGCACATGACTGCTACGGCGGCACCTGGCGCCTGCTCGATGCGTGGGCGAAGAAAGGTCGCTTCCAGGTGCGGTTCGTCGACCTCACCAACAGCCACGCGCTGGCCGAAGGCTTGGCGCTCAAGCCGTCGCTGGTGTGGGTGGAAACGCCGTCCAACCCGCTGCTGCGTATCACCGACATCCGTCACGTGGCGCAGGCCGCACATGCCGTCGGTGCGTTGCTGGTGGTGGACAACACCTTCCTCTCGCCGGCCTTGCAGCAGCCACTGACGCTGGGTGCCGACGTGGTGGTGCATTCGACCACCAAGTACATCAACGGCCACAGCGACGTGGTGGGTGGTGCCGTGGTGGCGCGCGACCCGGCGATCGCCGACCAGCTGAAGTGGTGGGGCAACTGCAACGGCCTCACCGGTGCGCCGTTCGACAGCTTCCTGACCCTGCGCGGCCTGCGCACGCTCAATGTGCGCCTGCGTCAGCACCAGGAAAACGCGGTGCGCATCGCCGAGCGTTTGGACGGCCATGCGGCCGTACGCAAGGTCTATTACCCGGGTCTGGAAACCCACGCCGGCCATGCGCTGGCCGCGCGCCAGCAGTTGGGTTTCGGCGCGATGCTCAGTTTCGAAGTCGAAGGCGACGTGCCGCACATCGAGGCCTTTGTCGATGGTCTGCGCTACTTCTCGCTGGCCGAATCGCTGGGTGGCGTGGAAAGCCTCGTCGCGCATCCCGCCACGATGACTCACGCCTCGATGGCGCCGGAAGCGCGTCGCGCCGCCGGCATTGCCGACAGCCTGCTGCGTTTGTCGGTGGGTATCGAAGATGGCGACGACCTGCTGCGCGATCTCGATGCCGCCCTGTCGCGCGCGCTGGCCGTGGGTGAGGGCAAGCGCCGGGTGAGCGCATGAGCGCGGCACTCGCGGAGGAAGCCACGCCGGTATCGAAACCGCAGGCGCCTTCGACCATTGCCGCCGTGCTGCTTGGCACCGGTGTGGTCGGTGGCGCCTTCCTCAAGCTGCTCAATACGCCGGCAGCGTCTTCAATCCGCCTGGTGGGCGCGGCCAATTCGCGCCGCCAGCAGACGCAGGCGGAACAGCTGGCCGACCGCGCATTGCGCGAGAAGCTCAGGAGCCATGGTGACGTGCGTGACGATGCGGCGCTTCTGTCTGCGCTCGACGCAAACGATGCATCGGTGAAGGTCATCATCGACGCCACCGCCTGCGGCATGCTCGCCTCGCGTCATTCCGAATGGCTCGCGCGCGGCTATCACGTGGTGACGGCGAACAAATCACTCGCTGGCGGCGACCTGCCGGGCTGGCGTGCGCTTCAGGCCGCGCTTGCGCAGGGTGGGCGCTATGGCGATTCGGCGACGGTGGGCGCGGGCTTGCCGGTGATTTCCACGCTGCGCCGACTGCGTCACTGCGGCGATGCGCTGCTCACGCTGGAAGGCGTGTTTTCCGGCTCGCTCTCCTACCTGTTCAACCAGTACGACGGCAGCCAGCCATTCTCCGCGCTGCTGCGCCGCGCACGCGAGCTGGGCTACACCGAGCCCGATCCGCGCTCGGATCTTTCCGGCGAAGACGTCGCGCGCAAGCTGCTGATCCTCGCTCGCTGCGCGGGATTCGCGTTGCGTCCCGACGAAGTGGAAGTGGAAAGCCTGGTGCCGGAAAGCCTGCGCGGCGTGGATGTGGAAACCTTCCTCTCGCGCCTGGAAGAACTGGACGAGCCGCTGGCCGCACGCCATGCCGAAGCAAAAGCACGCGGTGGTTCGTTGCGCTTCCTTGCGCGCCTCAACCAGCGCGGCCGCGCACGCGTGGGCCTGGTGGAAGTGCCTGCCAATCACCCGGCCACGCGTCTTTACGGCACCGATAACCAGTTCGCGCTCAGCACTACGCGCTACAACACGCAGCCGCTGGTGATCCAGGGGCCGGGCGCTGGGCCGGAAGTGACGGCGCAGGCGTTGTTGGGGGATGTGCTGGCGTTGGCGTGAGCGCTACACAGGCTGGACGCGCACTGGGTGCGCTCCTGCACCAGCCCCTGTAGGAGCGCACCCAGTGCGCGATCAGTGACGCAAATAAAAAACGCGCGGCTCGCACCGCGCGTTTTTCATATCCATCGTGAGCGTGCTCTCAGTCGTGCACGTGCGGATTGGCTTCCGCCTCTTCCACCGATGGCGTACGCCAGCCGGACTTCACGCCCCACACGTAGAACACCAGGCCGATCGCGGCGACCACGGCGAGATCCACGCCGTAGCTCAGGTAACCCTGGCCGCCGAATTGGGTGCTGCCCAGCCACGACACGAGGGCCAGCGTGGGCAGGTAGAACACCAGCCACCATGCACCCTTGAGCTGGCGGCCGAAGTCGTGCCAGTTCGCCTTGAGCTGGAAGTACAGGTACACCGGCAGCGCCACGACCATCAGCAGGATGATCTCGCCGGTCAGCGGCCAGCGCGCCCAGTACAGGAGTTCCGTCGCCATGATGAAGGCGATGCCGGCGAGAATCGGCAGGCCCGGAATGCGCAGCGGGCGGTGCAGGTTCGGTGCGGTACGACGCAGCGTCATCGCGCTCACCGGGCCGGTGAGGTAGGAAATGATCGTTGCCACCGAGATCACGGCGGCCAGCGTGCCCCAGCCGCGGAACTTGAACAGGAACAGGAACGACACGGCGAGGTTGAACCACATCGCCGGACGCGGCACGCCCCACTTCGGATGCACCCGGCCGAGGATCTTCGGCAGCGTGCCGTTGCGCTCCATGCCGTAGATCATGCGCGCCGTGGTGGCGGTGTAGGTCATGCCGGTGCCGCTGGGGCTGATGAAGGCATCGATGTACAGCAGCATGGCCAGCCAATGCAGGTTGACGATGATGGCCAGTTCGGCGAATGGCGAGCGGAAATCGATGCCATGCCAGCCGGCCTTGGCCAGCATGTCCGGCGGCACCGCGCCGAGATAGGCCACCTGCAGGATCACGTAGACTACGGTGGCCAGCAGGATCGAGCCGATTACCGCGAACGGAATGCTCTTGCCCGGATTGCGCGCTTCGCCGGCAAGGTTCACCGGGCTCTGGAAACCGTTGAAGCTGAAAACGATGCCCGCCGTGGCCACCGCCGTGAGCACGGCCGCGAAGTCGATCGCGTGCGCATCACCGTGGATGCCCACCGAGAAGTTTTCTGTGTGGAAGCCACTGGCGATCAGCGCGAGGCCGGTAGCGGCCGGCACCACCAGCTTGAACACGGTGATCAGCGTGTTGGACCGTGCGAACAGCTTCACGCTCCAGAAATTGAGCAGGAAATAGATGATCACCAGCACTGCAGCGATGGCGAGGCCCGCCTGGGAAAGCTCGCCCGAGCCATCCGGCATGTGCATGTACAGATCCTGCGCCCACTGCCACGGCCACGAGGCCATGTACTGCACCGAGGCTTCGGCTTCCACCGGAATCACCGAGACGATCGCGATCCAGTTGGCCCATGCACCGATGAAGCCCACCAGCGAGCCGTGCGAGTAGTGGCTGTAGCGCACCATGCCGCCCGACTCGGGGAACATGGCGCCCAGCTCGGCGTAGGTGAGCGCGATGGTCATGATGATCGCCGCGCCGAGCACCCACGCCCACACGGCGCCGGGGCCGGCCAGGCCCGCGGCCTTCCAGGCGCCGAACAACCAGCCGGAACCGATGATCGACCCCAGGCCGGTAAGCATGAGGGCGAATGGACCGACGTCGCGTCGGATCGAGGAATGAGACATGCAGGTCCCCAGGTCAGTGGAACGAAGGGCCGCCTCCCTGGGCGACGCAAGGGGCGGATGATGACAGACCGGTCAGGCCGCTGTCAGCCCGGCAGCGGACGCGGGCGATGCGGCGGCGCAGCAGGTAGGTGATTGAATGGGTTGTGGAAAGTGATGCGCCGCCTGCTCCCTCTCCCCTTCGGGGAGAGGGTTGGGGTAAGGGGCAATCTTGCGATTTCGCCTGATCGAGCGGGTTTTCAGGTAGGTGGCCCTGTCGCGAGCACCCACCCCTCACCACCGTAAAGGTGGCAATGTCCCGGCCTTCTCCCCGAAGGGGAGAAGGAGAAGTGCCATCAGCACTCGATGACGTTTACCGCCAGGCCGCCGCGCGAGGTTTCCTTGTACTTGTCCTTCATGTCGCGGCCGGTGTCGCGCATGGTGGCGATCACCTTGTCCAGCGAGACGCGATGCTTGCCGTCGCTCTTGAGCGCCATGCGGCTGGCGTTGATGGCTTTCACCGAGCCCATCGCGTTGCGTTCGATGCAGGGAATCTGCACCAGGCCGCCGATCGGGTCGCAGGTGAGGCCGAGGTTGTGTTCCATGCCGATCTCGGCGGCGTTCTCCACCTGCAGCACGTTGCCGCCCAGCGCGGCGGTGAGTCCGCCGGCGGCCATCGAGCAGGCCACGCCCACTTCGCCCTGGCAGCCCACTTCGGCGCCGGAGATCGAGGCGTTCTCCTTGTAGAGGATGCCGATGGCGCCCGCGGTCAGCATGAAATCGACGATGCCGTTCTCGTCCGACTTGGGACAGAAGCGGTGGTAGTAGTGCAGCACCGCCGGCACGATGCCTGCCGCGCCATTGGTCGGCGCCGTCACCACGCGACCACCCGCGGCGTTCTCCTCGTTGACGGCGAGCGCGTAGAGGTTCACCCAGTCGAGGATGGTCAGCGGGTCCTTCAATGAGGCTTCCGGTTGGTCGCGCAGGTCGGCTGCCATGGCCGGCGCGCGGCGCGTCACCTTCAGGCCGCCCGGCAGCACACCAGGCGAGCGCAGGCCGCGGTTCACGCAATCCTGCATGGCCTTCCATATGATGAGCAGGCCGCTGCGAACGTCGGCCTCGCTGCGCCACACCTTTTCGTTCTCCATCATCAGCTGGGCAATGGAGAGGTTGTGCTTCTGACACAGCTCCAGCATCTGGTCGCCGGTGGAGAACGCGTAGGGCAGCTCGGTGGTGTCGGCCACGATGCGGTCTTCGGCCGCCTCGTCGTGGTTCACCACGAAGCCGCCGCCCACCGAGTAGTAGTCGCGCGTGGCCAGTTCGTGGCCTTCGGCGTCATAGGCGGAGAAGCGCATGCCGTTGGTGTGGAACGGCAGCTTCTGGCGCTTGTTGAAGACGAGATCGCGCTTCTCTTCGAACTCGATCTCATGCTTGCCCAGCACGCGCAGGCGATGCGTGGTGCGAATGCGCGAGAGCGTTTCGGGGATGTGGTCCGGGTCAACCGTATCCGGATGCTCGCCCTCAAAGCCCAGCAACACGGCCTTGTCGGTGCCGTGACCGCGGCCCGTCATGGCCAGCGAGCCGTAGAGCTCGGCGCGCACGCGCGTCACGCGGTCGAGCACGCCTTTCTCCTCCAGCCAGCGCTCGGCAAAGCGCGCGGCGGCCCGCATGGGGCCAACAGTATGCGAGGAAGAAGGGCCGATGCCGATCTTGAACAGGTCAAATACGCTGACAGCCATGAAAACACGCGGAGTGGGCGGGGACAGCCGCACATTCTACGCGGGCCGCCTAGCGATGGTTGCCGCGCCGCAGCGATGTTTTCGGTGCGCAGGCGTATGGAAGCTGCGCGCATCGCGCGCAAGGGGTGCTTCGACGCGCCTCCCCCGTCCGCCCGACGTCTGCAGCAGGCTTCATATTCCGCGAGGCAAGGAGATTTTTGGACGTCCAAATGGTGCGCAAGGCACTTGGCGGGCGCGTAGACCGGCGACGGTATAAAAATACCATTGACACTAAAATGTTATGGTGATAACACTGTGAAGGCGGGTATCTAACTCTCCGGGGGGAGAATGTGATGGAACGTCGTCGTACGCAGTTCAGCCGTCGCTGTATCTGTTCGGCCATTGCCGCGGTCTTGATGGGCCCACTCTGCGCCTTGGCGCAGCAGGCCGATGACGGCGCGTCGGTCGCCGCCGCCAGCGCGAGCACGGCAAGCCATGGGTCCGCCGGATTGGCGAGCCAGGACCCGGCACAGGATGCTTCCACATCGGCCACCGAGACATCGGCCACGCAACTGGGCACGGTCATCGTCACCGCCAACAAGCGCAACGAGCGCCTGCAGGACGTGCCGATGGGCGTGTCGGTGATGGCGGGGCCGCAGCTGGAGCGCCAGAACGCCACCAGCTTTGCCGACTACGCCACGCAGATCACTGGCCTCAACACGATTTCCACGGGCGAGGGCCAAACCCAGCTGATCCTGCGCGGCATCACGTCGGGCAGTGGGCAGCCGAATGCTGCCGTCGGTACCTACATCGATGACACGCCCTATGGATCGAGCACGGTCTATTCGGTGGGCAGTCTGCTGACGCCCGACATCGATCCCTACGACCTGCAGCGCATCGAAGTGCTGCGTGGCCCGCAGGGCACGCTTTACGGTTCGAACACGTTGGGCGGCCTGGTGAAGTTCGTCACCACGCCACCGGATACCACCCAGGCAAGCGCTCGCCTCGGCGTGGATTCAAGCAGCGTCGACAGCGGTGGCACTGGTTTCGGTGCGCACGCGACGGTGAATATTCCGCTCGTCGCCAACACGCTGGCGCTGCGCGTCAATGCCTATGACCGCACCGATCCCGGCTACATCGACAACGTCACCACCGGCAAGTCGGAGGTGAACGAGGCGAAGGTGTCGGGTGCACGCGCACAGGTGTTGTGGACGCCCAGCGGCAAGGTTTCCGTGCGCTTCTCGACGCTGGCACAGAACCTGAGCAGCGATGGCCTGGCCAACAGCGGGGTGGATATCGACCCGTACACGCTCAAGCCGATCTACGGCGATGACAAGCAGGCGAGGGCGGCCAGCACTGGCGCACTCAAGTTGAAGTACCGGCTCTACGACCTGTCGATCAACGCGGACTTCGATTGGGCCAAGCTGGTTTCCACCACCAGCTACGGCACGCTGCGCCTCAACGAGAACACTGACGTCACCAACGCCTACGGCCCGATACTCAATCCGGCATTCGGCCTGGACGATGGCGGCTACTCCATTCACCAGCCGGTGGCGCTCAACAAGGTCACGCAGGAACTGCGCCTGCAGTCACCCGAGCAGCAGCTGATCGAATGGCGCGTCGGCATGTTCTACACGCATGAGCGCAGCACCGACAGCCAGAGCGTGCTGAGTTTCGACGCCAACACGGGCGTGCCGATTGCATTGCCTACACTGGCGAACCTGGATATCGGGCCCGCGCTGTTCACCGAGTGGGCTGGCTATGGCGACGTCACCTGGCACGCCACGTCCAACCTGAGCGTGCTGGTCGGCGCGCGTTACAGCTTCGACAAGACCTCGTACACGCAGACCGGCACGGGCCTGCTCACCGGCGACAGCAATTTCTCCACGCACGGCAACGATCATCCGGTGACGTACCTGTTCAACCCGAGCTACAAGTTCGGCGATGACCTGATGGCGTACATGCGCATCGCCTCGGGCTTCCGCCCGGGTGGTCCGAATGTGGGCGTGCCGCCGGGACTGGGCGCGCCGTTGACGTTCGACGCCGACAAGCTGGTGAGCTACGAGTTGGGCCTGAAGTCGCTCATGCTGGACAAGCGCATGAGCGTCGACGTGGATGTATTCTACATCGACTGGCGCAAGATCCAGCTCGCCGAAACCAGCGGTGGCTTCAGCTTCCTGGGCAACGGCGGCAAGGCCCGCAGCAAGGGCCTGGAAGCCAGCTGGAGCTTCACGCCGGTGGCGGGCTTCACCGTCTGGGCCAACACCACCTACACCAAGGCCGAACTCACCGCGGATACACCGCCGGGTGGCGTGTACGGTTACAGCGGCGATGTGTTGCCGTACGTGCCGAAGTGGAACGCAAACCTTGGCGCCGACTACAACTTCCCGCTCGGCGGCGGCTGGTCCGGCTTCGTCGGTGGCAATGTCAGCTACGTGGGCTCGCGCCAGTCGGACTTCAACACCGTGCCCGCGCCGCGCTTCGCGCTGCCGAGCTTCACCAGCGCCGATCTCCACCTCGGCGCCAACGTCGACAAGTGGTCCTTTGCGCTCTATGCCAAGAACCTTGGCAACAAGCGTGGCATCACCGCGATGAGCGGCGAGACGCTGGATCCGGTCGCCAGTCCGTTCCAGGCCACGTACCAGACGCCCCGCACCATCGGCGTATCCGCCAGCGTCGAGTTCTAAGCGACTTCTTTGCATCCAATTTGGAGTTTTCCATGAACCACCTAGTCAAACGGTTGGTTGCGCTGGCTGCATGCGTGACGGCCGGTGTGGGCCTGGCGCAGGTCCCGCCCGTGCCGCCCGCAGCGCCCAGCCCGTCACCTGCGCCGATCGCGGCCAGCGTCCCGGATAACGGCGAGCACGTCCTTAACGCGGAAGATCTTTCCTCCTTCTTCGACGGACTCGTGCCGTTCTCCATGCAGCGTGGCGACATCGCCGGCGGCGTGGTGACCGTGGTGAAGGACGGCAGCGTGTTGTTCTCGCGTGGCTACGGCTACGCGGACCTCAAGACGCGCGCACCGGTGTCGCCCGAAACCACGCTGTTCCGCCCCGGTTCCACGTCCAAGCTGTTCACCTGGACGGCGGTGATGCAGATGGTCGAACAGGGTAAGGTCAACCTCGATCACGACGTCAACGAATACATCGACTTCAAGATTCCGCCGTACGAAGGCAAGCCCATCACCTTGCGCAACGTGATGACGCATACCGCGGGCTTTGAGGAAGTGGCGCGCGACCTGCTGCCGGCGACGGCCGAAGAGGTCAATCTTGAGCGCTATCTGAAGGGCCATTTGCCGGCACGCATCTTCCCGCCGGGCGAAACGGTTGCGTATTCCAACTATGGCTGCGGCCTGGCTGGCTACATCGTGCAGCGCGTTTCCGGAGAGCGCTTCGAGGACTACGTGCAGAAGCACATCCTCCAGCCGCTCAACATGAAGCACTCCAGCTTCGACCAGCCGTTGCCGGCAGCGCTCGCGCCGCTGATGGCGAAGGGCTACAAGACCGCTTCCGATGGCCAGGCGCAGCCGTTCGAGTTCGTGGATCCGCCGCCGGCAGGCGCGCTCAGTTCCTCGGGCAACGACATGGCGCAGTTCATGATTGCCCAGCTGCAGAACGGCCGCTATGGCGATACCCGTATCCTGCGGGAAGACACCGCCAAGCTGATGCATTCGCCGCAGTACACCGCGTCGCCGGGCATGGTGGGCTTTGATCTGGGCTTCTACCAGGAAGACCGCAACGGCCTGCGCATCATCGGCCATGGCGGCGACACCATCGTGTTCCACAGCGACCTGCACCTGCTGCTCGACAAGAACGTCGGCATCTTCATGTCGTTCAATAGCCTCGGCAGCGAAGTCGGCGGCGCGCACACCATTCGAAGCGCGATCTTCTACGCGTTCCTGGATCGCTACTTCCCATCGCCGCTGAAAGACCAGCCGGCGTTGTCGTCCGCCAAGGCCGATGCGGCGCGCGTGGCCGGCTGGTACGAGTCGAGCCGTCGCAATGTGAGCGCGCTGAAGCCGTTCAATCTGCTGGGCCAGATGCAGGTCAACGCGATGCCGGACGGCACCCTGACCATTGCCGCGCTGAGCGACTACGCGGGCAAGCCCCTGCACTGGCGCGAAGTCAGCCCGCTGCACTATGTCGAGGAGAATGGCCAGCGCAAGCTGGACTTCATCGCCGACGCCAACGGCAACATCAAGTACTGGGCCACCGACCATATCTCGCCGGTGTTCGTGTTCGACCGCGTTCCTGCCGCCAAGAGCATGGGTTCGGTGAGCCTGTGGGCCAGCCTTTCGCTGGTGATCATTCTCGGTGCGCTGCTGTTCTGGTGGCTGGGTGCGTGGGCGCGTCGCAACTATCAGCGCCCGTTCGATATTGCACCGGCACTGCGTCGCTCGCGCCGTTGGTCGCGCGTCGGTGCACTGCTGCTGTTCGGTGACGTGCTGGGTTGGGTGTTGATGATCGCCGCCATCTCGGCAGACGAGAACTTCCTGCTGCGTGGCACGGCAACGCCCTGGTTCTACCTGCTGTACGTGCTCGGCGTGGTCGCCATGGTGGGCGCGCTGGCCGTGCTGTTCCACACGGTGCGTACCTGGCAGCTCAGGCAGCGCAGCCTGTGGGTGCGCGTGGGCGAGGTGTTGCTGGCGCTCTCCGCGCTTTACCTCGTCTGGTTCATCCTGGCCTTTGGCCTGGTCAGCTTCAACGTGCGCTTCTGAGGCCGGAGATCTTGATGACCATGCAGGAAACCACGCGGGTGAAGCTCACCACCTCCATCGAACGGGTCGAAATGACGGCACCGTTCCGCATCACCGGCTACACCTTCACGCACAACGAGATGCTGGTGGTTCGCCTCGAAAGCGGTGGCCACGTCGGGTATGGCGAGGCGCTTGGCGTGTACTACCACCAGGACACGCCACCGGGCATGTTGAGGCAGGTGGAAGCCTTGCGCGACATCATCGAAGGTGGCATCACGCGACAGCAGTTGCTGTCGCTGTTGCCACCCGGTGGTGCGCGCAATGCACTCGACTGCGCACTGTGGGATCTCGAGGCCAAGCGGCAGGGCAAGCCGGCCTGGCAACTGGCCGGGCTCAATCCGCCCGAGCCGCTGCTGACCACCTTCACCGTGGGTGCGGAAGAGCCCGAGGTGATGGCCGAGCGCGCGCGCAACTACACGCAGGCGCGCGCACTCAAGCTCAAGCTGACCGACGACGACCGCAATGCAGATCGTGTACGTGCCGTGCGTGCGGCCCGTCCGGATGTGTGGCTGATGGTCGATGCGAACCAGGGTTTCACGCCGGAAACCCTCGCGTCGCTGATGCCGGCGCTCGTGGAAAGTCGCGTAGCCGTCGTCGAGCAACCATTTCCGGTGGGCAAGGAAGCATGGCTGGATGGCCTGGACAGCCCCATTCCACTGGCGGCCGACGAAAGCGTGCAGGACCATCGCGACCTCGAAAAACTGGTTGGTCGTGTCAACGTCATCAACATCAAGCTGGACAAGTGCGGCGGTCTCACCGAGGCGTTGATCCTCGCAAAACGTGCGCAGGAGCTCGGCTTCAAA
>Ga0335083_10002422_pt1 | contig 24619 bp, 20 predicted proteins | sample Lox_Sample_42_FD_206716 | JGI IMG/M metagenome (GOLD analysis project Ga0335083, IMG submission 206716) | Soil microbial communities from Loxahatchee National Wildlife Refuge, Florida, United States - Lox_Sample_4.2 | ecosystem: Environmental > Terrestrial > Soil > Wetlands | place: USA...
CCGGCAGCACGCGACGCTCGCGGCGGCACGGCGGACCCACCTCCCTCATTCGACGCTGAGATCGCCGCCCGCGATGCGACCGTCGTCTGCGGGGCCGCGCCGCACGGGCATGCGCCGATCCCCCATGTAGAGGCCGAAGAACACGCGATACGTGCCGCGCGTGAAGTTCGGCTCGAGCCTGATTTCATGGCGGTCGGCGATGAAGTCGTCGACGTTCCAGAGCGCGAACGGATAGTGCCCGTCGAGCGTCGGATGGTCGCCGTTGTAGCGGCGTTGGAATCCGTCGATGTGGACGAAGGACTCCCACGCTCCGGTGAGACGACTCACGACGTGGAAGTAGACGACGAACTCGTAGCGGCGCCCGGGCGCGACGGAGCGAACCGGATTGCCGTCGAGATCGGTCACGTCCCAGCCGAGCACGTCGAGGACGCCGGCAAGGTTTGCGTCGAGCGGGTGCGTCGGGTGCGGCGCGCGGTCGAGGACGTAACGGCCGAGTGGATTTTCGTTGGTCTCGCCCGGGCGGAGCTCGTTCGAGGCGAGCAGGTTTTCGCTCGAGCGCGCGTCGAGGATCGGCAGGTTGCCCGCGTGAAATTGCAGCCGATACCGCGAATTCAAGCCGGGCAGCGCGTCCGCGCGCAGGATGAGCCAGCGCCGTACGCCGCGCGTGAGCAAGAAGCCGGAGGCTTGGTCGGCGTCCTCGAGCGTGACCACGTTTCGACCCGCCGTGTAAGAAGCGCTGAGCGCGCCCGCGCCGACGATCGCGAGCGTCTCGCCCGGTCGCGCGAGGCGGCGGAAGGTGACGAACGACTCTTCGGGTGAGAGCTGCGCGGCGAGCGCGGGGTAGTAGCCGAGACTCAGGCCGGCGCCGCACGCCACGCTCCCGAGCGCCGCGAGCGCGCTCCGGCGCGGCAGCCACGCGCCGAAGCGGGAGCCGGGCCGCGCGCGCACGAGCCAGCGCACGCCGTCGCGCAGCGCGAGCGTGACGAGCGGCAGGGCGGCGAGCAGCGGCACCACGACCCACGCGACGCGGCCGAGCGCGCGGGTGGCTTCGCTCGACGCACCGAAGCGCGCGAGCGCGGGCACCCGTTCACCGAGCAAGTCGAAGCCGACGAAGCCGAGCAGGCCCGCTTCGAGCACGCAGGCGCCGAACAAGAGATTGCCGCGCCAGAGATCGCGCACGGTGACGATCCACGTCACGTAGTCGCGGCGTGCGAACGCTTCGGCGTTCTCGTCGTCGCCTTCGAGGAGCGCGGCGAAGAAGGTGAGCGCGGCGAGCGCGGTGCCGCCGAGGAGCCAGCCGTGTCCCGCGTCCTTGAAGCTGTCGGGGAAGTGCGCGCCCTCGACCACGAACGGCACGAACGCTTTCTCGGGCTCGTTCAGGAAATCCGCGAGCAGGAGCACGAGCAGCGCGACGCCCGTCATGCCGGCCGCGCGCGAGGGCGGCGCCGCCGCGTCGAGGTCGGCGAGAGCGAGCGCCACGAGCACGGCGAGTGCGGCGACGGGGCCGAAGGGCATGAGCCCGGCGTCGTCGGCCACGGCGCCCCACGCGGCGAAGCCGAGCGCCGCCGTGACGATGCAGCTCAGCGCGAGGGCGTCCGCGCGCGAGCGCTCGGGGTCGCGCGCCGCCGAAGCGCGCCCGGCGACGCGCATGAGGGCGACCGGGACGAGCGCGCTCCACGGGAACAAGCCGTGACCGAGCTCGGCGATGACGGCGTCGAACGTGAGCGGCGGCGCAGGCCGTGAGATGCCGAACCCGAGCCACCAGAAGTAGCGCTCGGGAGCGTCGAGAGCGAGCGCGAGCAGATGCGATCCGAACGCCGCGGCGAGCAGGCCCGCGACGAGCAGGGCCGCGCCGCACGCGTCACGAAAGCGCTCGGCGCCGAGCGCGCCCCAGAGCCGCAGCACGAGCCACGCGAGCGCGGGACCGAGGAGCGGCACCGCGACGCTCAGCAGCAAGCCGCGCGAGAGCAGTCCGGCGACGAGCCCGAGCACGCCGAGCGCCAGAAAGCCGAGCCGAAGACGCGCGCTGCCCGAGTCGAAGAGCGCGAGCGTGAGCCCGGAGCTCGCGACCGCGAGCGCCGCGAGCGTCATGCCGTCGCCGAGCATGGTGCGCGCTTGCAGGAAGTAGAGCGGCATCGTGCCGAGCACGAGCACGGCGAGCGTGGCGGCGCGGCGGTTCGAAAGGCGGCACACGAGGAGGTACGTCGCCGCCAGGCCGGCGAGCGCCGCCACCACGAGCGGCAAGCGGCCCGCCCACGCGTGCAGGCCGAAGAGCTTGAGCCCGAGCGCCATGCTGGTGAACGGCAGCTCGCCGCGGTCGACTTCACCGCGCGTCGGGAGCGCGTTGTTCGAGCCCGTGAGGTCGAACCCGGTCGCGCCGTAGAGTCCGATGGCGATGCGACGCGCGAGCTCGATCGAGCGGAGCTCGAACGGTTCCCAAATGCCGCTCTTGCCGATGGGCGCGGCGAGCGTCGCGGTCACGAAGCCGAACGCCGCGGCAGCGAGCCACTTTTCGGGGCGACCGGCCTGAGTCTGCTCGTCGTGGGCGGCCAAGGGGCGGTGGAACCTACACCGGAGACCGCGCGTCTCGATCGTGAATTTTGGAGCCCCACTCGCGTGAGGCGCGCAAAATTCAGCGTGTGGGGTCGGAGAAGACGAGACCGAGCGTCGCGCCGACGAGCAGCACGTGACCCGAGCCGCGATCCGCGTCCGCACCGGCGGTGGTGCTCGCCGTGCGGGCGACGCCGAGCGCGTCCGCGATGCTGAGATCGAGGCGCAACGCGTCGAAGGGGCCGCGCGCGGTGGCCCACTCGACGCCGGCGCCCCCCGCGAGCACGTGGCGATCGAGGTCGAGGAAGCGCGTCGCCGTTTGCAGCCGCGGTACGGGTGAACGCTCGTAAGCGTAGCCGGCGCGCAGCCGGAGCTCGATGCCCGGCGCGAGCGCGAAGCGCGGCTCGACGCCGAGGCGCGGCACGAAGCGATCGCGAAAGTGCGCGGCGGGCGCCGGCACGGGCACCGTGTCCGGCACCGTCAGACCCGCGTCGGGCGGGAGCGCGACGTGACTCGACGTCTCGGTGTACGGGCTCGGGAACGGCGCGTAGTGCTGCCAGTCGAGCTCCGCGGTGACGAGCCAAGCCGGCCGGGGCCGCAAGGACGCGCCGAGCGAGAGTTGCGCCGGCTGGTACGCGACGTCGGAGCGGCTCTCGAACGAATACCGAACCGGCAGCGAGCTGTCGCCGACGACGAGATTGCCGTCGAGCATGGCGTCGATGCGGTGCTCGACCGTGGCGGCGCCGCGGTACGCGAGACCGAACGCGAGCTCCGGCGTCGGCAGCCAGCCGACACCGACGAGCGGAAAACGCGACGCGGTGAGATCGGCGTCGACCGCGTGGCGCAGGTTCGACTGGTACTCGGCGCCCTGCCCGTCGGCCGCGACGACCTCGCCGTGCACGCCGAAGGTGCCGCGGAGCGACGCGACGAAGCCGACCCCCGCGCCGAGCACGAGCTCGGGCAGCGGCCGCGCCGCGAAGCCGGTCCCGACGTCGACGAGGCGCGGCCCGGCGTCGTCGAGCGGCCAGTAGGACGTGCTCGCGTCGGCCTGACGCAGCTCGGAGAGCTTGCCGTTCGGGAGGGCGAGCGAGAGACCGAACGCGACGGGCACGCCGAGGATGGCGCCCGGAACGACGAGTCCGCCTTCGAGCGCGTTGACGGTGGGGAGCGACGCCGACGAGCCGTCGTCCGCGAGCCCGTAGCTCACGTTCGCGTAACCGAGCGTCACCGTGACGTGCTCGGCGCGCGCGAGTCCCGACGGATTTTCGAACACGGCCGCGGCATCGTCGGCGATCGCGGTGCCGGCGCCGGCGAGCGCTTGCGAGCGCGCGCCGAAACCGAAGTCGAGCTCCGGGCTCGCGAAGGCGCGCGCAGCGACGGCCACGCCGGCCACCGCGAGCGCCGATGCAGCGAGGCGCGCCGAACGCGTCATAGCGCAATCCTCGCGCTGAACGCCCAGGTGACGAGCGTGCCGTGCGGCGTGACTTCGGCGCCGAGCGGCCCGTCGGCGGCGTCGCCCGCTTTGTGGTTCGTGCGCGGCACGAGGAAGTCCAAACGCAACGCGCCGTCGAGCTCGAGCGGCAGGCCGCGCGTGAGGTGGACGCGGTAGCCGAGACCGAGCGCGTGACGAGCGGCGTCGAGCTCGTTGGCGGAGCCGCGCTGCTCCGGCACCGGCGTCGGCACGAAGGAGTAGCCGGCGCGTGCGGTGAAGCCGAGCGTCTCGGTTTCGAAGGAGCGCTCGACGCCGAGGCGCGGCACGACGATGTCGGAGTAGTCGGGCGGCGGCGGCGGCGAGGTCCCGCAAGCGACGCCGGGCGGGCAAGCGACCGTCGCGCCGAGCCAACCCGGAAACGCCGACCAGTGTTCGTAGCGCGCGCCGGCGAGCACCGTCCACGCCCCGAGCGTCTTCGAGTACTCGGCGTCGAGCTTGAGCGGCTCGTAGTGGGCGATGCCCTGGACGTTGAGCGGCACGATGTCGATGACGCCGGCGAGCGTGGTCTGCGCGACGTTCACGTCGAAGTCGGCGCGGAGCACGCCGTGGAAGGCGAGACCCAAGCGCCCCCACGCGCCGAGGTCGACGTTCGCGCCGAGCGAGGGTCCCCACGCCGGCAGGAGCTCGTCGCCGATGCCGCTCGGCGTGCCGCTCGCGCCAGCGACCGCATCGCGACCGCTGAGCTCGGCGAGCACTTCGACGCCCGCGCCGAGCGCCACGGGGCCGTAACCGACGCCGAGCCCGATGCCGAGATCGAGCGAGCCCGTGCGCCCGACGAGCAGCGGGAAGCTCGGCACCTCGGCGAGCGGCAAGTGCGCGCGCACCAGGAAATCCGGCGGCGTTTCGGCGAAGAGGCCGAGCGCGGCGTGCCAGCCGTCGAGCTTCGGCGCGACGAGCGGCGCGGCAACGCCGATGTCGAGACCCTTCGAGAGCTCGGCGGGGAACGGCGAGCTCGCGCCGTGGCTCGTCACGGCGAGCGAGAGCTCGGTCGCGCGCAGCCCGAAGAGCAGCGTCTTCCGCGAAAGGAGCGCGAGCCCCGCCGGGTTCACGAGCACCGCTTCGGGTCCGAGCGGGAGCGACGCGCCGCCGCCCGCGAGCGCCACGCTTTCGGGACCGGCACCGACGAGCGCGGCCGGGGTCGCGCGAGCGCGGCGCGCCGGCGCGAGCCCGAGCGCAAAAACCGCGGCGAACACCGCCGCGCGACACCCCAAACACAAAAATCGACCGCTCAGCCTGCTCACGGGGCGCGGCGAGGCTAGCATGCCGCCCCCTCGTCCCCGCCCCCGGAAAAACTCGACTCCCATGCGCTTCGGAACCATCGCCATCGTCGGCCGCGCGAACGTCGGCAAATCGACGTTCTTGAACGCCGCCCTGGGCGAACCCCTCGCCATCGTGTCGCCGCTGCCGCAAACGACGCGGGACACGCTGCTCGGAGTCGTGCACAGGGATGAGGCACAACTCGCCTTCCTCGACACGCCGGGTTTGCATAGGGCGCGGAGCGAGCTCGGCCGGCGCATGAACGCGAGCGCCCGCGAAGCCGCCCGCGCGGCCGACGTCGTCGTGTTCATGACGGACGCGGAGTACCTGCTCGAGGCCGCCGCGAAGCAGAAGCCGCTCGATCCCGAAGACGCGCGCCTCATCGCCGAGCTCGACGCACGCGTGCCGGCGCTCGCGGTCGTGAACAAGATCGACAAGCTGCGCGACCGCACGAAGCTGATCCCGCTGCTCGACGCGCTCGCGAAGGCGCGCTCGTTCGAGGCCATCGTGCCGGTGAGCATGCGCAAGGCCGCCGACGTCGAGCGGCTGCTCAAGCTGCTCGCCGAGCTCGTGCCCGAAGGGCCGGCGGGCTACGACGCCGACACGCTCACGAACCGCCCGAGCTCGTTCTTCGTGCGCGAGTACGTGCGCGAAGCGGTGCTTGCGAGCGCGCGCGGCGAGGTGCCGCACGCGGTGGCGGTCGGTATCGACAGCTACGACGACGGGCCGAAGCTCGTGCGCATCGAAGCCACCCTGCACGTGGAAAAGACGGGCCAGCGCGCGATTTTGGTGGGGCGCGGCGGACAGAAGCTGAAGGAAATCGGGATCAAGGCGCGCGAGCGCATCGAAGTCTTGGTTGGGCGCAAGGTGTTCTTGAAGCTCTTCGTGCGCGTCACGCCGCGCTGGAAGAGCGTCCCGCGCCAGCTCGCCGAGCTCGGCTACGAGAAGGCGGGGCGCGACGCCGACCAGGGGAGCGGCTCGTGACGCCGATCGTCGCCGTGGTCGGGCGGCCCAACGTGGGCAAGAGCACCCTGTTCAACCGCCTCGCCGGCCAGAGCCTCGCGATCGTTCACGACGAACCCGGCGTCACCCGCGATCGTCACTATGCGGTCGCGCACCTGCACGGGCGCAACGTCACCCTGGTCGATACCGGCGGCTTCGACCCCGAGAGCGACGACCCGATGCAACAGGGCATCGCGCGCCACGTCCGCGCGGCCATCGAGGAAGCCGACGTCGTGCTCTGCGTGCTCGACGGCTCGATCCCGCCGACCGCGGCCGATCGCGAAGCCGTGGCGCTGCTCCGCCGCGGTGAAAAGCCCGTCGTCTACGCCGCGAACAAGATCGACACGCCGGCGCGGCTGAGCGAAGCGGCCGAGCTCTACCGGCTCGGGTTGCCGGAAATGATCGCGGTCTCGGCGCTCCACGGGCGCGGCACGGCCGAGCTCGCCGAAGCCGTGGCGAAGCTGCTCCCGCCGTTCGAGGAAGCCACGGGCGACGAGGACGGCGGCATCACGAAAGTCGCGCTCATCGGCAAGCCGAACGCCGGGAAATCGTCGCTCTTCAACCGCTTGGCAGGCGAAGAACGCGCGCTCGTCGACGACCGGCCGGGCACGACGCGGGACCCGGTGGATCAGCGCGTGGTCGTCGCGGGGCGGCCGTTCGTCGTGGTGGACACGGCCGGCATCCGCCGAAAGTCGCGCGTCGAGCGCGGGGTCGAGCTCGTGAGCGTGATGCGCTCGATTCGCGCGCTCGAACGCGCCGACGTGGCGGTGCTCATGTGCGACGCGACCGAGGGCGTGACGGAGCAGGACGCGCGCCTCGTCGGCCTGGCCATCGAGCGGCGCCGCGCGCTCGTGGTCGGGCTCAACAAGATGGACGCGGTGCCGAAAGCCGAGCGCGACGCGGTCGCCGAAGCGGCGCGGTCGACCCTCGCCTTCGCGCGCTGGGCGCCGATCATGCCGCTCAGCGCGAAAACGGGCACGGGTGTGAATCAACTGATGCAGCGCGTGGGCAAGGCCGCGGACGAGCTCAAACGGCGCGTCACGACGGCCGAGCTCAATCGCTTTTTCCGCAGCGTGCTCGAGCGCCAAGCTCCGCCGACGCAGCGCGGGAAAGCCCCCCGCATTTATTACCTGACGCAAGTCGAGGCGTCGCCGCCGCTCTTCATCGCGTGGGCGAGTCACCCGGAGAGCATCAAGGTGAGTTACCAGCGCTTCGTGGAAAACCAGATCCGCAAAGCGTTCGGTTTCGAATCGGTGCCCGTCACCGTGCATTACCGCGCGCGCGATCGCAGAGAACGACAGCCGCCCGGCGGCGATCGCCACTAGACGAGCGCCACGATCGACGGGAGACAGGCGCGGAGTGCGACGCGCTGCACGGTAACATTGCCGTATGGCCAGCGCTGGATTCGCACACGGCGGTAGGCACCGAGGCGTGTAGTCAAAATTCCTATGGATCGGTTAGGCACTGAGGGCGTATCAGCGAGGTGGGCATTCCAAACGGGAGGAGTGGTCCATGAAGCGCGCGCTCACGCGGAACATCGGGATTGTCGGATTGCTGGCGCTCACGTCCTGTGGGCACGAGGGGCCGGAGCAAACTCCGGGGCAGCAGACTCTGGGGCACGAGTCGGAGGCGCTGACGGCTCCGACGCAGGTCAACGCTTTCGCGCTGCTCGCGACCGGACACGTCAGTCTCGGTGATCGCACCGTTTTCAGCGGCGGACACCTCGGAGTGTCGCCCGGAAGCGGCGACTCGGTCACGGAGGGTTCCCAGGCGAGCATCGCGCTCGGCAAGTCGACGCTCGGGCAGCGCGTCGTGCTCAAGGATCACGCCCAGGCCGGTGATCTCTTCACCAACAGCATCGGCGTGGGTTCGGGCGCCACCTACACATCCCTCTCGCCTTACACGGCGCCGCCCGCAGAGCCGCCGATCGTGGCGTTCACCGCCGGCTCGACGCCGCTCAGCGTGACTACGCCCATGACCGTCGCCGCCGGCAACTTCGGCCAGGTCACCGTGAACTCGACGCTGACGTTGAGCGGAGGCACGTACCAATTCCAGAATCTGACCTTCGGCACCAACGCAGTCCTCCAGGCGAGTGCGGCGGCGATCGTGCGAGTTTCCGGCAAGGTGTCCGGCGCCACCGCCAACTTCGTCCGCATCGGCCCCACGGGAACCCAGCCCGCGGGGAATCTGCGCCTCATCGTGGCCGGCGCGACGGACACGAACGGCGGCGTCACGCTCGGCACGGATGCCAAGGTGACGGCTCTCGTCGTCTCGCTCGCGTCGTTTTCTGCCGCCGATCGCTTCGTCGGCAAGGGGGCGGTCGCGGCGAAAAACGTGACCCTGGGCAACGACTCGAGCCTGACGTTCCAGACCGGATTCGAGTGCAACGCGGACGCCGCGTGCGACGACGGCAATCCCTGCACCACGGACAGTTGCGTCGACGCCAAGTGCGTCCATCCGGCGGTGCCGAACGGCACGCTGTGCCCCGACGACGGCAACGTGTGCACCTCGGACGCGTGCTCGAACGGAGTCTGCGCTCACCCGGCGGTCGCCAACGGCACCGCGTGCACGAGCGACAACAACGAATGCACGGGTGACGTCTGCGCGAGCGGCGCCTGCACCCACCCGGCCGTCGCCAACGGCACCGCGTGCACGAGCGACAACAACGAATGCACGGGCGACGTCTGCGCGAGCGGCGCCTGCACCCACCCGGCCGTCGCCAACGGGACGGCGTGCACCAACGAGGGCAATCCGTGCACGAACGACGTGTGCCAAGCCGGCGCTTGCGCGCATCCGGCCGTCGCCGACGGGACGGCGTGCCCCTCCGACGGACAGGAGTGCACGAACGACGTGTGCAGCGCAGGGGTGTGTGCGCACCCGGCCGTCGCCGACGGGACCCCGTGCCTCGACGACCTGCAGACGTGTACGGCCGATGAGTGCTCGAGCGGGCTCTGCGCCCATCCGGCCGTCGCCGACGGGACCCCGTGCGACAACGACGGTAACGATTGCACCGACGACGTCTGCGCGGGAGGCGGCTGCACGCATCCGCTCGACGCCGGCGTCGGCAGTTGCCAGGCGGCCGACGGCGTGACGCCGATTTTCGAATGCGTCACGGCCCTCGGCGGCGGCCGCACCCGCGCGCTCTTCGGCTTCGAAAACGACACCGGCGCGCCGATCCACGCCGCACAGGGCACGGGCAACGATTTCTCGCCGTCCCCCGGCGTGCGCGGGCAACCCACGAATTTCGCGGCCGGGCACTTCGACGACGTGTTCGCGGTCGACTTCAACGGCCCGAGCGTCACCTGGCAACTCGGGACGCACTCGGCCGTCGCCGCCGCGAACGGCCCCGCTTGCCCGACGACCGCGTGCTCACCCGCCTGCTCGAACGGCGAAGTGTGCGTCGCGGGCGCGTGCGTCGACGCGTGCGGTGACAGCGTGTGCGCGGGCGAGGATTGCAAGACGTGTCCCTTCGACTGCGGGTGCACGGACCATCCGCCGGCCGTGCTCGTCGATCGCCCGGGACAGGTCAACGCCGACGCGCTGAGCAACCTGGTGCCCGACGTGCCGAGCTCGCTGTCGCTCGACGGGCTCGTTTTCGGCGGCTACGACACGCAAACGTTCGCGCCCGCCGCGCTCAAGCCGAACGCCCTCGGCGCCGCGCCCGCGGCGGCACCCGCGGTACCGACGGTGCCGTTCACGTTCCACGTGACCTCCCTCGACTACAAAGAGAGCGAGTTTCTCTGCGGAACGGTCGACCCGTACGTGAAAGACCTCGTGATCAACGGTGTCGATCTCGGCAAGCAAGATCACGGCACCGTCGAGGTGCCGCTCGACCAAAAGACGGTGCCGGTACACTTCACGATCTTCGACTCCGACGGAGGCCTTTGCTTCGGCGACGAACATCTCGACACGTGGGACATCGACGTGAGCAACGTGCGCGACGAGTCGGCGTGTCCACCGCACGACAACGGCTCGATCTGTTGGGACTCGACGGCGTCGGGCAGCCCGGACGTCTGCTTCGATTGGAACGGTCAGTTCATCGACGCGGGGCCCTGGGGGAACGGCATCCCCTCGGAGGACTTCTACGCGTCGAAGGGCGTGCAGCAGTTCCCGGCGAGCTTTGCGCGCATGGACGCGACGATCAAACACCCGGACGGGACCGGCGGCGAAGCCATCGTGTACCAGTTCGGCGGGTTCCTCGATCAGCGCGGCTGCATTCCGCCGGCGCGCGCTCCGCTCCACGACGTCTGGAAGTCGGACGGCGGACTCCTCGGGACCTTCCGGCTGAGCTCGCAGTTGTGTCTCGATCCGAACGGCTTCGATTGCCTGCCGGATCAGACCACGAGTCCGCCGACGCTGACGGGCGCGAACGTCGCCGTCGTTCCCGCGAACGCGACCGGTGCCGAGACCGTCTGCGCGGTGATCACGGACGACACGAGCTTGGCGACGGACCCGAACTGCAACTTCAACCCGGTCACCTGGGTGGACCTGCCGCCCGACACGATTCGCCTCGTGAGCCCCATCGACGACCCGGCGACGCGTGTCGCCGCCGTCGTGGGGCACATCTTCAATCGAGAGGTCGAGACCGACGGCGGACTCGGCGTGGAGAACGCGATGATCGACCGCCGCATCGAGGGCAACGGCCTCGTCACCATCGACGTGGACACGTTCTGCTGCCTCGACGACCAGGGCGGCGGCCTCCCCTGCAGCGATCCGCGAGTGACGCACAAGACGAGCTGCCGCGCGGGCAGCGTGCTCGAGCTCGAGCCGGACACGGACCATTTGTCGGGCACGCACTTCAAGTACGTCATCGCGCACGAGTTCGGGCATTTCATCCAGGGCAACGCCCAAGGCCTCATGGATCCGGACTACGGCGGCGTGCGCCTCGCCGGCGAACCGACGCTCTGTGGGTGCGACCTCGTCGCGGCCGACGACAACCTGCATTGCCTGCAATCGGTCGAGTTGCCGAATGCGGCTCAAGACGAGGGCTTCGGCCAGTACTTCGCGTCGATGGTTTGGAACGACGACGAGCAGAGCGACTGCACCTTCGTCTATTACAAGAACTTCGCCGACACGACGTGCCGGCCCGGCGTGAGCGGTTGCACCACCGACACGGCCAGCGGCCTCACGGTGAATCCGCCGCCCATTCCCGTGAACTGCGCGCAGCAGGTGCGCTGGCGCAACGACAACTGCCTCGGCCCGATGCCCTCGACAGGCTTGCTCACCGACGGCACCGAGTACGATTGGCTGGAGTTCCTCTACGGAATCGGCCAGAATTCCACGCCGGCGCTGCGCTGGAACATGCAGGAGATATTCGACGCCTACGTCCTCGCGTGCGGCGGCGCGATCGACGCCGATCATGCCGCTCCGTGCTCGCATCTGGACGTGAGTTGGGCGGGAGATACGACCGGCAAGACGCCCGTCTTCAGCCTGCGCGACGGCGCCCAGACGCTCGTGAGCAGCGGCGAAGTGTCGCAAGCGGCGGCCGATCGTTTTCGGCAGCTCGGTGACGATTTCGGCATCAGCAACACTCCCCCAGCCCCGTGAGCGGAGGCACGCGCACCCTCGAACAGGTCGTGACGGCGCTCGCCGTCGCCCTGGTGCTCGCGAGTTGCCGCGCCCACACGCCGGCCGCGGACAACTCGCCCGCCGACGCGCGACCGCCCGATGCCGCCGCGGGTCCCGCGGTCACCGGCTGGGAGGATTCGTCGGTCGACGCGACGCCGTGCGTGCATCCTGCGGTCGTCGCCGCGTGCGAGAACGGGTGGTGCCAAATACCCTCGGGCTGTTTCATCATGGGTTCGCCCGACTCGGAGCTCTGGCGCGGCGAAAGCACGGAAGTCCCCACGGCGGTGACCTTGACCCATCCGTTCGAAATCGCGCAATACGAGCTCACCTGGCAAGCCTGGGCGGCGGTCGTTCCCGTCGCACCTTCGAAGCCCGCCGCCGTCGTCGAGGATCCGACGACGTGCACGGATGCGGGCTGTCCGCTCCGCTACGCGACGTGGTTCGAGGCGCTCGGGTTCGCCAACCTTTTGTCGGGGCGCCACGACCCGCCGCTCGCGCCTTGCTACGACCTCGAAGGCTGCAGCGGTGACATCGGAACGGGGATGACGTGCACCGGTGTCGGTCTGACAGCCGCGTCGGTCTACGAGTGCGAGGGCTATCGGCTGCCGACCGAAGCGGAGTGGGAATACGCGGCGCGCGCCGGCACGCGCACGGCCTATTACTCGGGCGACATCAGCACGACGGACCCGAGCGCCGAGTCCGACCCCGAACCGAATCTCGACCCGATCGCGTGGTACGCGTCGAACTCGGGCGACCGCACGCACCCGGTCGGCGCGAAGGAGCCGAATCAGTGGATGCTGTTCGACATGCTCGGCAACGTCGCCGAGTGGACGAGCGACGAAGCGCTCAACGACGTGCCCGGGCCGCTCACCGACCCCGCCACCGACATCGCGCTCACGACGCGGTTCCCGACCGACAACCGCGTGACCAAGGGCGGCAACGCCGCCGGGCTGCGCAGCGCCCTGCGCGCCGCGAGCCGCAACTACTCTCCCTCGAACGCGGCGAGCCAGGGCATCGGCTTCCGGCTCGTGCGCACGCTGAAGGGCACCTGAGCCCTCGACCGCGCGGCGAGTGCGCGGCTCAGGCTCCGACCAAGCGCCGGACGAGAGGCTCGAGCTCCGTCAAGTCGTGCACGTCGCCGGCCAAGAGCGGTAGCTCGATTTGAAAGCGCGGCCGCGCGCGACCGTTCGGCCCGAAGCGCGCGTCGAAGGCCGCGAGCGACGCCGCGTCCGCGCTGCCCTGCGCCTCTTCGTCGCGCAGCGCCGCGACGAGCGCGCCCGCGAGTGACGGCGCAAGACCGTAACGCTCCGCGCCGCGTGCCGCGTCCTCGAGCGACACGGGAGCCGTCCCGCGCGGATGCAGGCGATTCAGGACGAGCGCGTCGCCCGCGAGCCCTTGCGCGGCGAGCCGCTCGAGGAAGAGAGCCGCCTCCTCGAGCGCCGAGGGGACGGGCGTCGAGACGAGCACGTACGCGAAGTCGGCGCCGCGGAACGCCTCCGCCACTTGACGGGCGCGCTGTTTGAACCCGCCGAAGAGGTCGTTCAGCTCCGTCACGAACTCGGCCATGTTCTCGAGAAAGCCTTGGCCCGTGAGGCGCCCGACGCCGCGCAGCACGAGCGCGACGCCGCGCGCGAGCACACCGAGGCCGAGCTTGCGCTGAGGCTCGAAAGCATCGACGAGCCAGCGCATCGCCGGGCTGTCGAGCGCTTCGATCAGGCGCTCGGGCGCGTCGAGAAAATCGAGCGCGTCGCTCGTCGGCGGCGTATCGAGCACGACGAGGTCGAAGGACGGGTCGCCGAGCACGGCGAGCACCTTCTCCATGGCCATGTACGACTGCGTGCCCGCGAGGTGGGTGGAGACGTACTGATAGAAGCGGTTATTGAGGATGCGATCGCGCACGGTCTCGTTCGGGGCGTGGCGCGCGACGATGTCGTCGAAGGTGCGTTTGGTGTCGAGCATCGACACCGTGAGCGTCCCCGCCGCCGGCACCCCGAGCGCGTCGAGCCGGCCGCGTTCGACGGCGAGCACCTCGCCGCGCATGCCGTGCAAGCCCAGGCTGTCGGCGAGGCGTTTGGCCGGATCGATCGTGAGACAGAGCACGCGCTTGCCGCGCCGGGCGGCGCCGAGCGCGAGCGCAGCGGCGACGGTGGTCTTGCCCACGCCGCCCGCTCCGGCGCACACGAGAACGCGGCGACTCTCCACGAGCGAGAGCAACGTCGGGCCTTCGGGCATCGGCCCGCCTTCTAGCATTACCCGGCCCCCACCTCGAAGTTGGCCCGCGCGAAGGGCGGCTGCGATGGTCCCGCGACGATGGACGCTTTGGATTTTGCCCTCGACGCCGACCGCCGGCTGGATCGCACCGAAGATGCGCTCGGGGCGCTCGCCAAGCTCGCCGAGGCGACCCGAAAGCGCGCGGGGCTCGCCGCCGTCACCGTTTCGGACGGGACCGGGATGCTGCTCGCCGGCGCCGGCGCGCACCGGCTCTGCGAGGAGCTCGCCGCGTGGGCGCCCCTCGTCGGCCGCGGCGCCGACAACGACACCGTGCCGAGCTGCCTCGACGCGTTCGAGGGCCGCACGCGCCTGCGGCGCTTCGCGATCGACGGCTTCGAAATCGTCGTGAGCTTCTGCGGACCGGGCGCCGAAAGCAGCGCCGAGCTCGACGCCGTGTCCGCCGGCTGCGCGCGCATCCTGAAGCGTCGCTGACCGTTTCGGTCGCCCGACCGGCGCCCGGCCCCGCTCGGTGCTGCTAGGGTTCCGGCCCGTGCACGGCTTCGTTGACTTGCATTGCCATTGGATCGCCGGCATCGACGACGGCGCGCCCACGCCGGACGACGGCATCGCCATGTTGCAGGCCCTCCACGCGGCGGGCTTCGAGCGCGTCGTCGCGACCCCGCACATGCGAAACGGCATGTTCGAAAACGACAAGGCCGCGCTCGTCGCCGCCTTCGACCGCATGGCGCCGAGCCTCGCGGCGGCGAGCGGCCTGCCGGAGGTCGCGCTCGGCTGCGAGCACTACTTCGACGACGTCGTCTACCAGCGGCTCCTCGCGGGTGAAGGCCTTCCCTACCCCGGCGGGCGCGCCGTGCTGCTCGAGTTCTACGGCGTCGATTTTCCCCCTTTCGTCGTCGATCGTCTGTTCGATCTGCGGCGGAGGAGCCTCTTGCCCGTGATCGCGCACCCCGAGCGCTACCGGTACCTCTGGAGCAAGCCCGACGCGCTCGAACGGCTGGTGGACGCCGGCGTCGCGGCGCTGCTCGACGTGGCGGCGCTCGTCGGCAAGTACGGCCGCGAGCCGCAGCGCGCCGCCGAGGCCATGCTCGAGCGCGGCCTCTATCACGCCGCGTGCAGCGACGCGCACCGCCCGGCGGACGTGGCCGAAGTCACGCGCGGCATCGAGCGCGTCGAAAAGCTCTACGGCGCGGACGAGGTCGAGTTTTTACTCTCCGAAGGACCGAAACTCATCCTCGAGGGGAAGCTGCCGGAATGACGAGCGCAACGCCGCCCACGCCGCCGGCACGCGGCAAGATCGTGCCGAAGCTCGTGCTGTCGCTCGTCGCGACGGCGGCGCTCGTCTGGATCATGAAGAGCGGCTCGTTGCCGATCGTGCCGCCGAGCAAGGAATTCGCGCGCGTGGCGGGTTGGACGCTCCCCGCCTACTTCGGGGTCTGGGCCGTCGCGTATTTCGTTCGGCTCGCGCGCTGGTACTTGTTGCTCGCGCCGGTCGAGGAGGTGCCGCTCCGGACCGTTCTGCGCGTGAACGCCGTCGGGCTCTTCGCGATCGCGCTCTTGCCGTTTCGCATGGGTGAAGTGCTGCGGCCGCTCATGATTCGCAAAAATCCGCGCCTCACGTTCTGGGCGGCGAGCGGCACCATCGCCGGAGAGCGGATCCTCGACGGGCTTTCGGTCAGCGTGCTCCTGCTCCTCGGTTTGCGCATCGCGAGCCCGCGCCCGGACTTGCCCGACCACATCGGTGCGTTCCCGATCCACGTCGAAATCGTCCCTCGCGCGGCCTTCGTGAGCGCGCTCTTCTTCACGAGCGTCTGCGTCGTGATGGCGATTTTTTATTTTTGGCGCGCATGGGCGCGGCAAATGACGGAAGTCGTGATCGGCCTCGTGTCGCTCAAGTTCGCGCGCTGGCTCGCCGGCAAGATCGAGCAAATGGCCGAAGGGCTCGGCTTTCTCGCGTACCGGCGCTATTCGGTGCCGTACGTCTCCGCGACGGTGCTCTACTGGTTCTTGAACGCCGCGTGCTTCTGGGTGCTCGCGTGCGGCTGCGGGCTCGGCCACATCGGTTATTTCGGCGCGGTCGCGACCATGGGCGTCGTCGCGCTCGGCATTCTGTTCCCGGCGACGCCCGGCTTCTTCGGGCCGTTTCAGCTCGCGACCTACGCCGCGCTCGCGATGTACCTCGACGCCGACGCCGTGACGGGCGTGGGCTCGGTGTACGCCTTTCTCGCTTACACCCTGCCGATCGGCCTCACGACGGTGGTCGGCATCATCGGGATCCTCTTGAAGCCGAGCGCGCTCCTGAACCTCGCGAGCGAGCCCCGAGCCGAAGCGAACGCGGCGCCGAAAACTTGGCCCGCCGAACGCGAGCAAGCTACCGCCGAACGATGAACCGCCGCGGGCGGCTGCTCGCTCTCCTCGCGCTCGTGCTCGGCGCCTTGCTGTGCGCGGCCGTGGCCGCGGCGCGCGTCGAGGGCGACTCCGAGTACACCAAGGCGCAGACGTACAGTGGGGCGCTCCGGTACCTGCGCGTCGATCTCGGCTACGAAGTCGTCGAAAAGGATCCGGACGCCGCGTACCTCGTCTTTCGCTACCAGGCGCCGGGGCAGGCGAAAGACGACACGCTGGGCACGATCGAGGTGGTGGAGGCGGGCGAGCGCACGCGGATCTTCGTCCGCATTCCGCGCATGCCCGAGTACCACGAGACGATCCTGCGCGACGGCCTTCTCCGAAAGCTCCGCGACGAGTACGGCCCCCCCGAGCCCAGAAAGCCGGATCCGCCCGCCAAGAAGCCGTCGGGCGACGCGGGCGTCGATGACGACGCCGGCAGCGACTGAGCCGAGATCGCGGCCGAACCTCGCCGCCGTCGCGCGCATTTGCAGCTCGGGAGGAGTCGTACGGCGCGACTCGACGGACGGGCGCTTCTTCGGCCCCTAGCGCGGATGCAGCGCCGAAGTAGTGATACATGAGAGCGTCCATGGACCGCGAGCTCGCGCTGCCCGGCCACATCGGCCGCTACCGCATCGAGCGCCTGCTCGGCCGGGGCGCCATGGGTCGCGTGCTGCTCGGCCGTGATCTCGTGCTCGACCGTGAGGTCGCGGTGAAGCTCTTGCGCGACGACCTCAGCGTCGATCCGGACCAGCACCGCGCGCTCGTCGATCGGATGCGGCACGAAGCGAAGGCGTGCGCGCGCGTCTCGCACCCGAACATCGTCGCGCTCTTCGACATGGGCGAAGATCCGGCGCTCGGGCTCTACCTCGTGTTCGAGTACGCCGAGGGCACGACGCTCAAGGAGCGCATCGCGCGCGGTCCGGTGCCGCCGGAGCTCGGCGCGCGCATCGCCCGCGAGATCGGCGGCGCGCTCAGCACCGCGCACGGGAGCGGCGTGCTCCACCGCGACGTGAAACCCGAGAACATCATCCTCACGGTCCACGGCAGCAAGGTCGCCGACTTCGGCATCGCCCGCGTCCCGAACTCGACGTTGACCAAGGACCATGGCCTGCTCGGCACCCCGGCGTACAGCTCGCCCGAGTCGATCGCGCACGGCGAGTTTTCGCCGCAGAGCGATCAGTTCTCGCTCGCAGCGACGCTCTACGAGGCGCTCAGTCAGAAACGGGCGTTCCCCGGCGACGACGCCGTCACCGTGGCCAATCGCATCCAGACCGACGAGCCGCCGCCGATCGCCCGCGCTTGCGGCCTCGATCCGCACGTGGACGGCGTCCTCGCGCGCGCCCTCTCGAAGGATCCCGAAGAGCGCTTTCCGAGCGCCGGCGAGTTCGGCGACGCGCTCGCCGAAGCGCTCGGTCAGGGCACGCGCCGCGCGATGCCGACGATTCCGGATCGGCAGCACCGGCTCACGCACGCCGAGCGCGCGACGAGCTCGACGCGGAGCGCGGTCGGCGGCGCCGCCGTGGGCGCGATGCTCGCGATCGCCGTGTTCGAGCTCACGACCGGACTGCGCGATCGCGAACGCGAGGCGGCGCCGGCGCCCGCTCGAGCCGAGACGGCGCCGCCGAAAGCTCCGGCCGTCGCGTGGCTCGCGCCGGCTCCTCGTGAACGCCCGCGCGCCTCGTCTTCCGCGTCTTCCCGGCACGCGAACGGCGCGCAGAGTGCAACGCCGAACGCAAAGCCGGCGGCGTCGAGCGCGCCCGCGCCGAGCGACGCCGCGCCGCCCGCCGCCGTGAGCGCGAGCCCGAGCTCCGGCAGCGACCTCGAGGCCCATGAGGACGGCGGCCCGTAACCACGTCGGAGCGGCGCTCCTCGGCGCCGCGCTCTGCGCGCTCTTGCGACCGCCCGCCGCGCGGGCCGGGCTCGCGCGCGAGGCGCGTTCGGCGTCGCGAGCGACGCCCGTGGAGCGGGCGCTCTCGGGCGGCCTCGTGACGCTCCGCACCCCGGGGAGCCTCATGCTGCGCGTCGTCGCCGGACGCTTCGTCATGGGCTCGACCGCCGACGAAGCGCTCGAGGCGTCGGCCCTCTGCGCGCGCGAACCGCTCGGACCCGACCGCTGCGACGAGCACACCTTCGCGAACGAAACGCCCCGGCGCGTCGAACCGCTCGGCTCGTACTGGCTCGATCGCAGCGAAGTGACCGCGGGCGACTACGACCGTTGCGCCGCGCGCGGGCTCTGCGCGCGCCGCGCGCTCGACGGCGCCCGGCGTTTCGCGGCGAGCGAGCTGCCGGCAACCTTCGTGAGCGCGGACGAAGCGGAAACGTACTGCCGTGCCCGCGGCGCGCGCTTGCCGAGCGAGGCCGAATTCGAGCGGGCGGCGCGCGGCAGCGCGGGCCGTCGTTACCCGTGGGGCGAGCTCTACAACGGCAAACTCGCCAATCACGGGCGCGAAGGCTTCGACAACGTCGATTGGAGCGACGGCTACGCCGAGCTCGCGCCGGTCCGCTCCTTTCCGAACGGGCGGACGCCCGACGGCTTTTTCGACCTCGCGGGCAACGCGTCCGAGTGGACGCGCGATCAGTACAGCGACCGCTACGGGACGCCGCCGAGCCCCGGGCACTCCGGGGAGCGCGTCGTGCGCGGCGGCGATTTCACGAGCTCGGCCGCATTTTTGCGCGGCGCCGCGCGGCGGCCCCTCGCGGGAGACGAGCGGAAGCCGAACGTCGGGTTTCGCTGCGCGCGCTCGTTCGAGGCGGACGCGCCGGACGACGCCGTGCCCGCGGCGCCGCCCTCGGGAGCCGCGCCGTGAGCGAAGCGCGCGTGCACTTGCCGGTCCACGCTCGGACGGGCTTCGTCCTCGTGCAGCCGCACTATCCCGAAAACGTGGGCGCGTGCGCCCGCGCGCTCAAAACGATGGGTTTTTCGCGCCTGATGCTCGTGCGCGCGGGGCGTCTCGCCGTGCCCGAGCACGCGATGGCGTTCAAGATGTCGGTGCGCGCCTGGGACGTCCTTCACGCGACCGAGCGCCACGCCGAGCTCGCCTCCGCCACGCGTGGAGCGCTCGTGTTCGCGACGACGTCGCGCCGCGGGGTCAGCGGCGTGCTCACCGCGCGCGAGGCGGCCTCGCTCGTCGTCGCCGAAGCCGCGCGCGGACGCGAGGTGCGCGTCGTGTTCGGCAACGAAAAGACCGGGCTCAGCGCCGAAGAAGTCGACGGCGCCGATCACCGGCTGCGCATTCCGATGGCCGGCGATCAGCCGTCGATCAACCTCGCGCAGGCGGTGCAGCTCGTCGCTTACGAGATTTTCGTCGCGGGGCTCGCCGCACGGGGCGAACGAGGCGAGCCGTGACACGCCTGCTCGGCGCGTCGGCCCTGCTCGGCGCGCTCGGGACGCTCGCGGCGTGCGCGCCGCACGTCGACGCCCGGTACGCGCAGGCGATGGACGGCGCGGACGCGCTCTACGTCGGCGGGCGCTACGGCGAGTCGGCGGAGGCGTGGCTCGCCGCTGCGCGCGCCGCATCGTCCTCCTACGATCGCGACGAAGCCGTGTACCGCGCGGCCGGCGCCTACGAGCGCGCGGGCGACCGGGCGCGGGCGGAGACCTTGCTCGGCGCGCTCGCGGCGGGGCACGGCGCTCGGGCGGGGCGTGCCGGCTTCGATCGCGCGACGCTCGTCGCCGCCGCTGATCCGGCGCGCGGCCAAACCCTCCGGCTCGCGGCCGTCCGGGCGCATCCGGAATCGGGCGTCGCGCCCGAGGCGCTTCACACGTATCTCGAGGGCGTCACCGCGACCGACGGCGAGCGCGCCGCGAGCGAGCGCTGTGAGGCGCTCCGGCGCGAGCTCGAAGCGACGGACCTCGACGAGGCGGCGTCCTACGAATGCGCGTCGCGTCATGAAGCACTTCACGAAGCGGCGGCCGCCCTCGCGGGGTATCTCGCGACCGCCGCGCGGCACCCCTACCCGAACGGCGCGCTCTGGGACGACGCGCTCGCCGGAGCCGCACGCGCCGAAGAGGCGCTCGGCGACCCGCGCGCCGCCATCGCGCTGCTCGAGCGCATGCTCGGCGAGCGCGAGCAGTCGCTCGCCATCGGGAGCTACGAGCGGAGCCGTTACCCCGAGGCGCAGTATCACGTGGCGGAGCTTTATCGCGACGCGCTTCACGACCCCGCGCGGGCGCGCCGGGAATTCCGGCGCGTCGCGGTCGAGCACCCGACGAGCCTGCTCGGCGGTCCCGCGCTCTTCGCCGAAGCGCGCCTCGCACTCCAAGCGGGCGACGTCCACGGCGCCTGCGAAGCCGTCGGAGTGCTTCACAGTCGCTTCCCGGATTCGCGCTTCGACGGCTGCGGGGCGCTCCTTTGCCCCGGCGCACCAGCGGCAAAACGCCCCTGCGCGACGGATGACGTGGCTTCGCTCAGCCCGAGCGCCGAGCCGGCGGCTCACTCCGCTTCGTCGTCTTCCTCTTCTTCTTCGTCGTCCTCGTCCTCGTCGTCGTCCCCGTAGTCCTCGTCGAGGTCGTCCGGCTCGCCGTCGGCGTCGCCCGGGCCTTCGTCTTCGCCCTCCTCGCCCTCTTCGGTCTTCGAGTCCGTCTTCAGGTCGATGCCGACTTCGCCGAGCTGCGTTTCGAGGAGCTCGAGGAGCTCGTCCACGTCGTCTCCGCCCCACTCGTCGAGCACGTCCGTGAGAAACTCGTAAAGGTCACCGTTGTCGAGCCGGCGTTCGATTTCTTCGACCTGCTCTTCGGTGAAGGCCTCCATCACGTCTTCGCGGAGCGACTCGGTGTCGTCCTCCTCGATGGCCTCTTGGGCGGCCAAGCGGATCTGGCGGATGGCTCGTTTGTCGAGGTAGATTTCCATGTAGGATGCGTCCTCTGAACTCGACCGGGCACTAAACCAAGGCTCGTGGGAGAGTCAAGACATGACAGCGAGCCGGCCTCACCAAGCACGCTCGAGGGTCGTTCGATGTGGCTAGTGGTAGCCGCCGTCACCGCCGTCGGCAGCACTGCTCTCGCCGGGACCGGGACCGCCGCGACCGACGACGCGTCGGCGGGCGCGCGCGCGACGCAGCGCGACACGCCGCAAGTCGGTTTCGCCCTCGCGGCTGAAACCGTCGTGTCACCCGGCAGCGTGTGTCCGGGCGGCGCGGTGGCGCCTTGCATTCTCGGCTCGGGCGGCGGCGTCGCGGTGCGCTTCGGCTACCGGCTCGGGAGCCTCTGGTATTTCGGCGGCGCCTACGAGTTCACGCGCCACGACTCGTCGAATCTGATGCGGCTCGCAATCCTGCAGCAACTCCGCGCCGAGGGCCGCTACTACATCGAGCGCGGCAACCGCGCGACTGGCTTTCTGGCCGCCGGCGTCGGTGCTCACGTTTACGGAAACGACTGGGGCGCGAGCACGGCCGGGGGCTTGGTGACGACCGGCGTGGGGGTCGAGCTCGAGCTCTCGCCGAAGGCGGTCGTTGCCTGCGCCGCCATGTATCGGCTGCTCATCCCCAAGTCGTTCCGCGACAGCGCGGGCGAGCAGCGCGGGGACGGTCCGTTCGGCTTCGGCTTCGCTCACATGATCGGACTCGAGTTCGCGCTCGAGGTCCGGGACCCCGTGCCGCATTGGTAACCGCACTACAGAGTTTTTGGCAGGCAGTGGTAGCGTAGTCGCCGAGATGACGACCTGCGGGCGGTGCGGACTTCAGAACCGTGCAGATCTGCGTTTCTGCGCGGACTGTGGCGCACGGCTCGAGGATCCGTCGCCGCCCGCCCCGGGCCGCGGCGCGCCGGGGCTCGATCGCCGCGGCTCACCGACCGGCGTGTCGCGCGCGCCGCAGCGTCCGGGTGCCGCGACGTTCGAGTCCGCGGGCGCGGACCCGTCACGGCCGCGTTGCGTCCACTGCGGCGCCCCGAACGATCCAGCCGGCCGGTTTTGCACCGCGTGCGGCCGCTCGCTGAACGGCTCCGACGAAGGGCCCGCCGTAGGCGGTCGCAAGGACGTGGTCACCTGCCAGCGCTGCCACGGCACGAACACCGCGGGGCAGCCTTATTGCCAGTTCTGTGGCGCGCGGCTCCTCGAGCAAGCGGCCGCACCCGCTCGCCAGGCGGACGACGGCCGGCGCGACGCGCTGCCGGCCGGGGAGCCGCCCGCGCGGCTCGTCGTCATCGCGCAGGACGGAACGCCGGGCACCGAGTACCCGATCCAAGGCGCCCAGGCCGAGATCGGCCGCGAGGACGGCGCGATCCGCTTACCTACCGATCCCTACGTTTCGCCACGTCATTTATTGATCAGCCGGAGAAATGGCCGGTTTTTTGTGCGGGACCTGGAATCGGTCAACGGAGTATATGTGCGTTTACGGGCCCCGGAAGTCCTGCGCCACGCAGACTTGGTCCTAATCGGGCTCGAAGTGTTAAGGTTTGAGCTGGTGAGCGACGCAGAACGTGGTCTCGGCCCAGCGACAGAGCGAGGGACAAGGGTGTTCGGGTCACCTTCGGTGCCCCGTCATGCGCGTCTGTGTCAGCTCACGGTCGAGGGCGTTTCGCGCGATGTCTATTACCTATCGCGTGACGAGACGGTGATCGGCCGCGAAGCGGGGGATCTCGTGTTCACGAACGATCCCTTCATGAGCCGCCGTCACGTCTCGGTCGATCGCGACCCGGGCAACGGTACCTTCACGCTGCGCGACCTCGGCTCCTCGAACGGGACTTTTTTGGCGATCCGCGGCGAGCGCGAGCTCGTGAGCGGCGACCACTTGCGCGTAGGCCAGCACCTTTTCCGGCTCGATGTCGGCAGAGGTCGCGGATGAGCGACGAGCAACCGCCGCCCGGCATCGTGATGCGCGTCTTCGGGCGCACCGACGTGGGTCAGATCCGCGAGCACAACGAGGACAATTTCCTCGTGGCGGATTTGACCCGCCGGAGCCGCGGCCTGCTGGAGGCCGACCGCGAACAGGTGGTCGGTGATCGGGGCTCCGTCGTCGGCGTGTGCGACGGGATGGGCGGCGCCGCGGCCGGCGAGGTCGCGAGCCAGCTCGCCGTCGACATCATCTACGAGAAGCTCACCGAAGGCACCGCGCCGAAGACGCACGACGAGCTCGCCCAGCGCCTCGTCCGCGCCGTCGAAGACGCGGGCATGCGCATTTTCAACGAGGCGCGCGCCGACCGCAGCCGTCGCGGCATGGGCACGACCTCGACCATCGCTTCTTTGATGGATGAACGGCTCTTCGTCGCGCAGGTGGGCGACAGCCGCGCCTACGTGCTCAGGCAAGGCAAGCTCGTCCAGGTCAGCCGCGATCAGTCGCTCGTGAACCAGCTCATCGAGGCCGGGCAGCTCACGGAAGAGGAAGCCGAGACCTTCGAGCACAACAACATCATCCTGCAGGCGCTCGGCACCGCCGAGACGGTCCAGGTCGATCTCACGTACGTCGACCTGCAGCGCGGCGATCGCCTGCTGCTCTGCTCGGACGGCTTGTCGGGGATGGTGCGCGCCGACGAGCTCCGCGAGGTTCTCGTCGGGCAGCGCGATCCGATCGACGCGTGCCGCGAGCTCACCGACCGCGCGAACCGCGCCGGCGGGCACGACAACATCACGGTCATCGTCGCCGACTTCGACGGGCAGGGCTTGCCGCCCGGACGGCCCGAGGGCGATCTCGCCTACAAAAAGTACGCGTTGCCCGAGCCCCCGCCGGGCGACACGCAGCGCTACACGCCGCACAGCTCGAACCACGTCTCGGCCGCGCCGAGCGAAGAAGCGACGCGTGAGTCGCGGCGGCTCAAGGTCGGCCACACGATGGTCGGCATTCAATTTTCGCTGCCGGACACCGTGACCCCCGCTTCCCCGGCGGTGGACCCGGTGCCCGAGGTGGCGCGCTTGGGCCCGCACGACGAGCCCGTCAGCATTCCGATCGACGGCTTGCCCCCGGCCATGGTGGGCTTCATGGTCATCGTGGCCATGGTCGCCGTCGCCTACGCGGGCTTCTGCCTCTTGCGTTAGGGTCGAGCCCACACGGCCGGCTCAGTCGAGGCTCGATGCGACGCGCGATCGAGAAGTTTACCTTCTTCGTCCTCTCGCTGGCGGCGGCATCGATCATCTCGTTCGCTCTCCTCGCCCGCCTCGCGGACCGGGGCGCGCCGACGCACAGCCCGCTCCCTTTGCT
>Ga0335083_10002423_pt1 | contig 24617 bp, 22 predicted proteins | sample Lox_Sample_42_FD_206716 | JGI IMG/M metagenome (GOLD analysis project Ga0335083, IMG submission 206716) | Soil microbial communities from Loxahatchee National Wildlife Refuge, Florida, United States - Lox_Sample_4.2 | ecosystem: Environmental > Terrestrial > Soil > Wetlands | place: USA...
AGGGTCCGTCGAATCCCTGCGCCGGCAGCCCCACGCGCGCTCGCAACGCCGCGCATCGCCGTTTCGCACCCGGGGAGCCCGACGGCGGGCGAGGCGAGGGCGACGTCCGGGGGTGCCGCACTCGCGAAGAGACCCTAGAGTGGCGCCCTTGCCGGCCTGGACCTCCAGCGAAAGGAGACACGATGAGGCTGCGTCGCATCACGCCGTTCCTGTGGTACTCGAAAGACGCAGTCGATGCGGCGCGTTTCTACTGCCGCATCTTCGAGAACTCGAGGCTCATCTCGAAGAACCCGATGGGCTGCACGTTCGTGCTGGACGGCCAGGTGCTCCACGCGCTGAACGGCGGCCCGGTCTATCCGCTCAGCCCGGCATTCTCGCTGTACGTGGACTGCCGGGATCAGAAGGAAGTCGACTACTACTGGTCGCGCCTGCTGCGCGGGGGCAAGCCGAGCCGCTGCGGCTGGCTCACGGACCGGTTCGGCCTCTCGTGGCAGGTCGTTCCGCGGGCGCTCAACGGAACGCTGCACGGCAAGGATCCCGCCGGCGCCCGGCGCGCGAGGGAGGCGATGATGCAGATGGTGAAGCTCGACGTGGCGAAACTGAAGGCCGCGTATCGCGGCAAGTAGCCCGGGCCTGGCTCGCCGCCGCGGGATGGCGGCGCTCATCGCCCGGCGACGGCGACCTCGAGCGCGATCCCGATCATGGCGTCGAACGACGTGCGACGCTGCTCGCTCGTCATGCGTTCTTCACGGCGGATGTGGTCGGAGACCGTGAGCAGCGTCAGCGCACGCGCTCCGAACTCCGCGGCGAGGCCGTAGAGCCCGGCCGCCTCCATCTCGACGCCCAGGATCCCCATCCGCTCGAGCATGTCGAAGAGCTTCGGCTGCGGCGAATAGAACAGGTCCGACGAGAACACGCCGCCGGCGCGCACCGCCACGCCGCGGCCCCGCGCGATCTCGAGTGCCTTCACCATCAGGCCCGTGTCGGCGATCGCGGCGTAGTCGTGATCCATGAACCGGATGCGGTTGACCTTGGAGTCCGTCGACGCGCCCGCGGCGACGATCACGTCGCCCAGCTTGACGTCGGCGGCCAGCGCGCCGCAGCTGCCCGCGCGGATCAGGGTCCGGACGCCGTAGTCGCGCACGAGCTCGGTGGCGTAGATCGAGCACGAGGGAATCCCCATGCCGTGTGCCATCACCGAGACGCGCCGGCCGTGGTACTCGCCCGTGTAGCCGTACATGTTGCGCACGTCGGTCACGCGCCGCGCGCCGGTGAGCATCGTCGAGGCGATGTGCTCGGCGCGCTGGGGATCGCCGGGCATGACGACGGCCTCGGCGAAATCGCCGGACTGGGCGCCGATGTGAGGGGTGGGAACGGTCATGGGCCCGGCAGACTAGCGGATTCGGGGCCAGCCCGCAGGTCGGGTGGGCGCAGGGCTCCGGATCTCCGCGGCCCCGAAGGAGCGGCATAAACTAGCGGACGAGCACGACCTTCTGCCGCAGCGCACCACCGTCCGCGCGCAGCTCGTAGAAGTAGAGCCCGGGGCCCGCGGCCTCACCCGAGAGCGAGCGGCCATCCCAGCGCACGGAGTGCGATCCGGCGGCGAGCGGCGCATCGACGAGCGTTCGAACGAGCCGCCCGGTCACGTCGAAGACGGCGAGTCGGACCGCGCCCGCCTTCTGCAGCTCGAAGTCGATCGACGCGCTCCCGCGGGCGGGATTGGGGTAGGCGGGCGCGAGCCGCGCGACCCCGGCCCCGGCGGGCGGCGCGACGCCGACCGTGGCCGAGCTCGCGAGGTAGCGGACGAGCGCGAAGTCGGTGCCTGTGGGCGTCGTCGCGGTTCCCGCAGCGACGATCTTGCCGTCGGTCTGGATCGCGACCGCGTTGGCGACGTCCGCGAGGCCCTCGAAGTCGGTCGTCACGCCGCCCGTGCCGTGGAAACCCGCATCGAGGCTGCCGTCGGTGCCGAAGCGCGCGAGTGCGAAGTCGGAGCCGCCGCCGATCGTCGCAACGCCCGCTGCGACGATCTTGCCGTCGCCCTGCAGCGCCGCGGACTGCCCCGCGTCCACGCCCCCCGCGAAATCCTTCGTCACCTCGCCGGTCGGCGCGCCGAAACCGAGGACGTCGAGCGCGCCGGCCGGGCTGAAGCGTGCGAGCGCGAAGTCCTTCGTGGCGTCGATCGTCACCCCGACCCCGACGATCTCGCCGTCCGGCTGCACGAGCACCTCGCCCGCGCCCGCCGTGTTCGCGTCGCCCGTGAAGAGCGAAACGTGGCCGCTGCTGCCGAACGTGGGATCGAGCCCGCTGCCGTCGGCGTTCACCCGGATGATGCCCCACGCATTGCCGGCGCGCCCGGCGACGAGGATCTTGCCGTCGGGCTGGATCGCGACCGCATCCGCGGCGTCCATCACGCCCGTGAACTGATAGGTGAACTTGCCGCCGCCGCCGAACGTGGCATCGAGGCTGCCGTTCGTGTTGTAGCGCGCAACGGCGAAGTTCGTGTGGCCCATGAGGTCGTACGCGAAGCCCGCGGCCACGATCCTGCCGTCGCCCTGCAGCGCCACCGCGAACGCCCGGTCGAGCGAGCCGAAGAAATCGGTCGTCACCTTGCCGCCCGAGCCGAAGGTCGCATCCAGCGCGCCGTTCGCGTTGTAGCGCGCGAGCGCGAAGTCGAGCGTCGTGTAGCCCGCGACGACGATCCGGCCGTCGCTCTGAACCGCAACGCCCCGGCCGGAGTCGAGGCCGCCCGTGAAATCGGTGCTCACTTTGCCGCCTGCGCCGAACGTGCCGTCCAGGCTGCCATCGGTGTTGTAGCGCGCGAGCGCGAAGTCGTTGCCCGTCTGGCCCGCGACGACGATCCGCCCATCCGACTGGAGCGCGACGCCGTAGCCCGCGTCGGTGCTCGAGCTGAAGTCGGTCAGCACTCTCCCCCAGTGGTTGCTGAGGAGCACGGACGTGTCGTTCGAGGTCTGATTCGCCGACACGATGTCGGGGAAGGCATCCGCGTTCAGGTCGCCGATCGCGACCGAGGACGGGTAGCTCCCGGTGGAAGAGTTCATCCGCGCGCCCAGGCCCCCCGAGCCGTCGCCCCGCAGCACCGAGATCGACGCGCTGCCCGGGTTCGCGACGACGACGTCCAGCAGCCCGTCACGATCGAGATCGCCGATCGCGATGGAGGCGGGCCCGCTCTCCGTCGCGAAATCGGCCTTCGGACCAAGGCCACCCGTGCCGTTGCCCAACAGCACCGAGACCGACGCGCTGCCGGCGTCCGCGACGACGACGTCCGGATGCCCGTCGCGGTTCAGGTCGCCGATCGCGATCGCGCAAGGCGAGCTCGCGGTTGCGAAGTCGGTCTTCGCGCCGAAGCCCCCCGAGCCGTTCCCCAGCAGGACCGAGACGGTGTTGTCCGCGGCATTGGCGACGACGATGTCGAGATGCCCGTCACCGTTCAGGTCGGCAAGGCCGAGCGAGACCGGATCGTGGCCCGTCGCGAAGTCCGTTCTCGGTCCGAAGGCACCGGTGCCGTCGCCCAGGAGGACGGAGACGGTGCTCAGGGAAGAGCTCACCACGACCACGTCGAGATGGCCGTCGCCGTTCACGTCGCCCAGCGCGATTGCCTGGGGCTCGTAGCCGGCCACGTAGTCGGTCTGCGGTCCGAATCCGCCGGAGCCGTTGCCGAGAAGCACCGAGATCGTCGACGTAACCGAGTTCGAGGTGACGACGTCGGGATGTCCGTCGCCGTTGACGTCACCCATTGCCATGCCGGTTGCGGCCAGATTGGCCGGGAACTCGGTCGCCGCGCCGAAGCCGCCCGAGCCGTTCCCCAGCCGCACGAGAATGCTGTCGACGGTGTAGCTCGCGAGCACGAGATCGGGGTGACCGTCGCCGTTCAGGTCGCGCAACGCCACGTAGGCGGAGCTGCCGAGGCCGGGATAGTCCGTCTTCGTCCCGAAGGCCCCCGAGGCGCTCGGGCCGAACGCGAGGTCGATGTCGCCATCCGCTGCGTGGGCGCGCGCCGGCGCCCCGAGGAGCAGCGTTGCCGCGAGCGCGGCCGCGAGCGGGTCGAACCGGATGAACGAGCGTGCCGTGGATTCGCGGTCGGGCTTCGACATGGTGGTGGCCTCGCGCCGAGTCAGGGCCATCCCCGACTCCGATCTGCTTTGACATGCGCGAAAACCCGACCGATCGGCTCATGCGGGCGCGGAGTGCGGGTCGCCGGCGTTGCCCGGCGTTGCCCGGCGTTGCCCGGCAGAGTCGCGCCGCGTTGGCTTCAGCGCTTCTTGAGCGGGTCGCCGCCGAACTGCCCGGGGAAGATCCCCAGGAAGTAGTTCCAGCCTTTCTCGTGTCCCCGTCCGCCATCCGTGTCCGGAAGGTCGGAGTGAACCAGCGTCATCAGCGTATTCTCGCCCTGCTTCGCGAACGTCACCGTGACCATCGACTCGCGCCCCTGCGTGCTCGGCGAGACCCAGGTGTGTTCGATCCGGGCCGGTCGGTCCACCTTCGTGAAGCGCCCGTAGTGGGTGTTCGTCGTCAGGCGCCAGTAGAAGAGTCCGTCCACCTTCGGATCCAGGATGAACTTCTCGGCCGCGTTCCACGGATTGCCCGGGACCTTCGGATCCAGCCATGCGTCGAAGACTTCGGCGGGCGAGGCCGGGATGGTGCGCTCGAACGTGAACTCGAGAGTTTTCGCGGAGGCGTTCATCGCTTCTTCTCCTTCTTCTTTTCGGTGAAGTGCTGCTCGAACCGGTCGAGGCGTGCGTTCCAGAACCGCTCGTACTCGTGCATCCAGCCGGCGACGAGCCGGAGCGGGCCCGGCTGGAGAGAAATGAAGACCTCGCGGCCGCGCTTCTCGCGTTCGATCAAGCCGGCCCGCTCGAGGAGCTTGAGGTGCTTGGTGACGGCGTTGAGCGAGACGTCGAGCGGCCGCGCAACGTCGGTGAAGCGCGCCGGCGCAGTCGCGAGCCGCCGCACGATGTCGCGCCGCGAAGGATGCGACAGCGCGGTCAGGACGTCCGTCAGCGGATCCATGCATTCATTACACCATAAGGTGTAATGTAGTGCAAGCGCCTGTTCGCACGGCCCGTGAGCCCCCGCGCTTGCACTCGAGAAGGCGCCCGCGCGCACGCGTCAGGTCGCCGTTGCCGCGTGCCGATGACAGGGAGCGAAGCCGGTCACGCACCGGCGACGTCACGGCCACGGAGCCTCGTTCATGCAACCGGATCCATCGCTCGCCGTGCCCAACCGCCACACGATCGCTCGTTCGGTCGCAGGTGTGCTGGCCGTGCTGGCCGCGCCCCCGGCCCTGAGGGATCTCTACGGTCTCGCCCGCGGCGGATTCGATCCGCTGCTCGCCATCTTCGGAGCGTGCACCACGCTCTTCGTCGTCGGGTGCGGATGGTTCGCGCTGCGCGGGCACCTCGCCGCGAGTCGCGCGCGGATGTGGATCGTGCTGCGAACCGCGCTCGTGGTGGGAGCGATCGGGTTCGTGGTCGGGTTTTTCGGGCCGCTCGCGTGGGCCCCGGGGGCCAACCAGGGACCGCTGCTCGGGATCTTCATCACCGGCCCGATCGGTGTGCTCCTCGGCGCTGCACTCGGTTGGCTCTACGCGCGGGCGAAGGTGGCAGCCTAGCGGATCGACGCCGGCCCACGCCGGGCAGACGGCTCGCCCGGGCCGAGAGCCGTCCGCAAGCCCGGGCGACGTCGGGCGACGGCCAAATCGAAGGCCCCCTCCATTGCCGGCGCAACCGAGCTGCCACCGGCGCCCTGGAAGGGGCCTTCGTCACGACTCACGCGACCCGATCGGTCGCGCGAACTAGAAGCTGACCTGCGCCATCAGACGGACCTCCGGAACGGTCTTGCGGATCACGGTGCCGGTGCCCGCCGTCGTGCCATTCTTCACCACCGTCGACTGATCGGGCTCCTCGGTGGCCACGTACGATCCGATCGTGTGCTCCTGGAAGATGAGCGCATCGATCAGGATCGGCACGTCGAGCACGATCTGCAGATTGGAGCGGTAGCGCCAGCTCGCCGCCGGCGTGATCTCCTGAAGCGGACGACGGTCCGGCAGGAGCGGCAGCCCGCTCGGGCTCACCATGCCGGGATCGAGGTCGAGCACGGCGTAGCGCAGGTTGAGTGCGCCGGCGCCCTTCTGCATACCGACCTGCACGCGTCCGCCCTTCACGTCGAGCTGGCCGAAGACGTTCTTGAACGAGGCGTAGTTGTATTCCGCCTCGGCGTCGAACGCCCCGTTGCCCATCGGCGCGCGAACCACGAAGTCGCCGCCGCCCTGCCACACCGTCGAGAGGTCGTACGGCTTGGCCCCGATGTAGGGATTCCAGTCGGGATCGATGAGCAGGCTCTTGTCGGTGCTCCGCACGTTCAGAACAGTCGAGTGGCCGATCGGCGAGTCCTTGATGAACAGCCCGTTGACGTAGAACGCCATCACGGTGTGATCGGGACGAACGAAGCGCGAGCTGACGTGATAGATGTCGGGATCGACGCCGTTGTCGAAGCCGGCACGCGCGACGAGCAGCGGCGAGCCGAGCGCCTCGGGCAGGTAGCGCTGCGGCACGTCCCGGCCGCCACCCGTCATGACCGCGAAGGTTCCCGACAGGTTGCCCGGGTGCGCCATCACGGCCGCGCCGACGTCGCGATTCCAGGCGAAACCGAGGTTCTGGATCGAGCGATCCCCGAACTGCAGCGTTGCGTCGTTGGTCAGCCGCTCGCGGCTGTAGGGCACGAGGAACTGCCCCACCTTGAGCGTCGTCCCGCTCGTGAGCGGCACGTCGAAGCTGAAGTCGAGCAGGCCCAGTGCGTTGTTCGTCGTCGAGACGTCCTCGCCGCCGGTCGCCCACATCAGGTTGAACTTCGTGTCCCCGACGTGGCCGTCGAATTGCAGCCGCGCCTCCTTGAGGAAGAGATACACGCGGTCGAGCTTGCGGGCCGGATCCGGCACCTGCTCGCCGACGCCGAGCACCTGGATATACCCGCTCGTGTTGAGCGCTGCGGAGTCGCTCATGGCAACCGTCATCGCATTCGCAGCCGCCGCGCAGGCGGCAAGTCCCGCCACTGCAAGGATGAGCGCTTTCACTGGTTACCTCCCTTTTCAGCCGATGCCGTATCCGATTTCTCCATCAGCCTCAGATCGAACCGCACGGTCACTTTGTCGCCCGTGCGGATGGTTCCCATCATCATCGTCGGCGGTTTGACGCCGAAGTCCGTCATCAACAGCTCCTTTTGCGCGGTGGCACGGATCGAGTCGGACCCGTAACGGCAGTCCGCGTCGAGCGAGATCGCCTTGGTAACGCCCGCGATCGACAGCCGGCCGGAAACCGATGCCTTGACGATGCTGTCGGTACGCGTCGAGTCGAAGTCGAACCCGGTCAGCTCGAAGCGGATCTCGGGCGCCTGGTCGGCCTTGAGGGCCTTGCGCATGTTCTTGTCCATGCCCGACTCGCCCGAATGGAGCTGAGCGATCGGGATGTCGACGAGCAGCCGCGTCGGGCGACGCCCCACGAGGTCGCCCGAGACCTCGATGTCCGTGGAATTGAAGGAGAACGGGTGCAACGTCGACGTTCCTTCGAGCCGCAGCGTCGTGCCGGGCATGGTCGAAAGGGTCGAAGCGCTGGCGGTCGGCAGGACCGCGACGGTCAGGAACATCAGCCAAAGGGCTCGCATCGTCTTCTCCACGAACCTCGTCGATCCGCGATTCCCGAGGCGCTCCCGGTGTCCGGCTCGATCGGGTGGCGGATTCGCGCCCGACCCTGGTTGCCTGCGCCTCACCGGTTTTCGGGGTCCGCCGTCCCTCGGCGGCTCGCTCTCACCGGCAACTGAACGCTAGCTCTGATTCGGCGTAAGTCTAAGTGGAATTGCATGGTACAAAGGTCTACCTGGCGCATATACCGAATGGGAAGCGGACGTGCTACCTGCTAGGAGCGGGCGCGATGTTCGCAAGCGAATGGCCGCGACGCGAAGCTGGAGTGGCGTCGAGATCGACGCGATCTGCGTCGACGTGGGTGGTTGCGACTCGCGCTCAGGGCGCGAGCGAAACGGGCTTCCTGCCCGCAGCCGCGAGCCGGCGATCCAGGTCCGAGAGGTTCGCCGCGAGAAAGGCCTGCCAGCTCGCGAGCGTGGACTCGCTCATCGCCTGCAGCTTCGTGGCGGCCTCGCGCGCATCCGGCGACGGAGCGGCGTCCGCGCCGTCCACCATGCGCTGGAGGTTGCCGAGCGCCGAGGCCAGCCAGCGAAGGCTCTCGATGCGTCTGGGCGGAAACGCGAACGCGTTCGCCGGATTGGTGGTGGGCGCCTCGCCTGAGATCTCGATCGTCCGATTCTCGAGTTCCTGGAGCGAATCGGCCAGCGGGCCCGTCGCGCCGGCGCGCAGCTCGGAGAGCGCCTTGCGCACCGCGCCCGCAGCGGTCGAAGCAGCCGCCACCCGCGCCGAGGTCGCTTCGATGCTGCGCGCGAGCTCGAACTGCCGGTGGTAGGCGTCGGGGCCGAGCCGAACGCGCGGATCTGGTGCGAGCGTGAGCGTGCGCTCGAGCGCCTTGCCGTCGACCGTGAGCGTGACGCCGTACGTGCCCGGCGGCGCCCAGACGCCGTCGCCCCGGCGCGGACCCTGGCCCGGCGTCGAGGCGGCCGGCGCGTACTGCATCGACCAGACGAAGCGATGCAGTCCAGGCGTCGCTGCGAGGTGCTGCGCGGGAGCCACCCACTGCGGGGCGGTGCGCAGGTGCGCGGCGTCCGGCATCGCGACCGAGTCCGCGCTCGAGTAACGCTGCACGAGCTGCCCCTCGGCGTCGTGGATCTCGAGCGTCACGGGCTGCACGGGCGCCTTCGAGAGCTCGTAGTCGAGCACCGCGCCCGAAAGCGGATCGGGCGCGGTCGGCTCGTCCTTGGGCATCGGCGTGCCGGTGAAGCCCGTCGGGCGCACGCGCAGCGCGGTCGCCGGCTGGAAGAGCCAGGCGGCCGCGGCCGAGACGTCGGGGCCCCACTGCCGCAACGGCGTCACGTCGTCAAGGATCCAGAGGCTCCGTCCGTGCGTGGCGATCACGAGGTCGTTGCCCTGTACGACGAGGTCGCGCACCGAGGTGACCGGCAGGCCGAGCTGGAGCGACTGCCAGTGCTCGCCGTCGTCGAACGAGACCTCGACGCCCTCCTCGGTCGCCGCGTAGAGCAGTCCCTTGCGCACCGGGTCCTCGCGCACCGCGTTGACGAAGTGGCCCGCGGGAATGCCCTCGACGATCAGCGTCCAGGTCCGCCCTCCGTCGCGCGTGCGATAGACGTACGGGCGGCGGTCGTCGAGCCGGTGGCGATCCACCGCCAGGTACGCGGTCTCGTCGTCGAAGTGCGACGGCTCGATGATCCCGACCTTCGACCACGGCGTCAGCGCGGCCGGCGTGACGTTCTGCCAGTGGGCGCCGTCGTCGCGCGTCCGCCAGACGAGGCCGTCGTCCGTGCCCGCCCAGAGCCCGCCGCCCGAGAGGAACGAGGGCGCGAGCGAGTAGACGACGCCGCGCCGGGGTCCGAGCCCGAGGTCGTGCCCGGCGCTCGCCGAGTCGAGGTTCGCGGGCACACCGGGGTTCTCGCGCGTCAGGTCGGGGCTGACGATCGTCCAGTGCTCGCCGCCGTCCGCCGTGCGGAAGACCTGCTGGCGACCGAAGTAGAGCACGTGCGGATCGCGGTGCGAGAACGCGAGCGGCAGCGTCCACGTGCTGCGCCACTGATCCGGATGGGATGCGGTCGGATCGAGCGAGCGCGTCTGCTGCGTGCGCAGGTCGAGCTTGTCGACCGTGCCACCGTAGAGCGTCTCGGGATCGAGCGGATCCGGCAGCACGTTGTCCGACTCGCCGCCGACCGTGACCTCCCTGAACTGCTCGAGCGTCACGCCGTCCGCCGTGCCCGTTCGGCTCGGCAGGCCGACCGCGCCCGCATCCTGCTGCGGCCCGTAGACCCAGTAGGGAAAGCGGTCGTCGGTCGCGACGTGATAGATCTGCGCGGTCGGCTGGTTGTACCACGAGCTCCAGCTCCGGCCACCGTCGACGCTCACGACGGCGCCCTGATCCGAACCGAGGATCCGCCGCGCGGGGTCCGCCGGGTCGATCCAGAGCGAATGGAAGTCGTCGCCCGTCGCGTCGCCTTCGATCGGCGCGAAGCTCTTGCCACCGTCGGCAGAGCGATAGAGGTTGGTATTGCAGATGTAGACCACGTCGGCATCCCTCGGATCGACCGTGACCCCGGCGAAATACCAGCCGCGCTGCCAGATTCGCGTGTCGGCGCTCGCCCGCGTCCAGTGCGCGCCGCGATCGTCGGAGCGATAGAGCCCGCCCTCCTCGGCGTCGATCAGCGCGTAGAGGCGCCCCGGCGCGCTGGGCGCGGTGGCGATGCCGATGCGCCCGGGCGCCGCGGGGAAGCCCTCGCCGGTGAGCTGCACCCAGTGCGCGCCGCCGTCGTCCGAGCGGTAGAGCCCCGAGCCCGGCCCGTTCGAGGGGGGATAGATGTTCCACGGGGTCCGCCGCGTCTGCCAGAGCGCGGCGTAGATCACGCCCGGCTCGCCCGGATCGAGCGCGAGGTCGATGGCGCCGGTGTTCGCGTCGGGTCCAAGGACCTTGGTCCAGTGCGCGCCGCCGTCGCCCGACTTGAACACGCCACGCTCGGGGTTGGGGCCATAGGGATGACCCAGTGCCGCGACGTAGACGACGTTCGCATCACGCGGATCCACCAGGATGCGGCCGATCTGCTGCGTGTCGGCGAGGCCGTCGAAGCGCCACGTTCTGCCGCCATCGTCCGAGCGGTAGACACCCTTGCCCTGCGCGATGTCCGAGCGCATGTCCGCCTCGCCCGTTCCGACGTAGAGGACGCGTGGGTCGGAGGGCGCGACGGCGATCGCGCCGATGCTGCCGACCGGCTGGTCGTCGAAGATCGGCCGCCACGTGCGTCCGGCGTTGCGGGTCTCCCACACGCCGCCGTTCACCGCGCCGAAGTAGAAGTGCTCGGGCTCACCGGGAACGCCCGAGACCGCGAGCACGCGCCCGCCGCGAAATGGCCCGATGAGGCGCCAGTGCAGCTCCCCGAACACCGCCCCGTGCGAGGGCGCGGCGAAGGGGGGCGCGGCAAGGACGAGGAACAGCGTGGCGATGCGGCTCCAGCGCATGGCGGTACTCCGGCGAGGCGGGTGGCTCGTGGGGACCGACGGTCGGCCCGGCATACTAAGTTCTGTTCGGGAACGCCGCACCTGCGCTCCCGGCCAGGCGGATCCCGGATCCGTCGGAGGGCTCCGCGACAATCGGGCGGGACGTCCCGGGCTCAAGCCTCCGTCGCCACGGCCGAAGGTGCGCCGCGCAGGCGGTCGGCCGGCCGGCTGTCGCCGCCCGAGACCGGGCGCAGCTCGAGCGCTTCGAGCGGGCGACGATGGAGCGAGTAGATGAGGCTCAGCATGAGCCGGGTCTTCGTGCCCGGCGCCTGCTTGTGATAGCAGGTGATGTCCTCGAACCAGGCCGTCCCGCGCGGGCCCGTGATCGTCTCGATGCGCTCCGCATAGCGCCGCGCGATCCACGCGTCGCTCACCGTCCGGCGCAGGATCTGCAGCGGGGTCACGCGCCGCGTGGTGCCGCGCACCACCACGTGCGGGCCGCTCTGCTCGTCGACGTCGCTCAGGTAGACGAACAGCGTCACCGACTTGACGTCGGCGACGTCGTAGTGGAACTGCCCGCCCTCGGCCGCGCCGTGCGAGCCGGGGCGGGGCTGCGTCCAGTAGATCTTGCTCGTGAACAGGATCGGCTCGGCGCCCAGGAAGAGGCGCGCCGTCGCGATCGCACGGGGATCGTGGGCGATCCGCTCGACCTCGGGGCAGTCCACGTGCGGATCGTCGATGCGCTTGGCGCCCACCTGCCGCGTCCACGATTCGATACGGGCGACGAGCGCGGGCGGCACGTGCAGGCGCGCCGTGACACCGTCGCCTTCGAGAGCGTGGCCCGCCGTCTCGGCGTCGAAGCCCTCGAACATCGTGTCCGGGTGCGCCGGCAGCGGTGGATTCACGTCGCGCGCAGCGTAGAGCCGCACCAGCCACGGCCGCCACGGGCCCTGGACCAGCAGGTAGCGCAGCATGCGAAACCATCCGAGCAGCCGCTCGCGGTGATTGAGGCGGACGCGCAGCCGGGCGCGCAGGCTCGTGTACCCCACCGATTGAGACATTCGACCCTCCTGGACGAAAGGCACGGCGCGGCGCGGGCGGGGGATGCGCCGCGCTGCGCGAGGCAAGCGACGCGCCAGCGCCCGCGAGGGCGTGAAGGTGTTGCGGCAACGGCGGGACCGCGCGCCCAGCATGCCGTGCCGCGGGATGGCAACGTGAAAGTGTCGCCGCGACCGACACCGGCTGCGCTCGTCGCGCCGGCCGCCTGGGCCCGGGGCAGGGAGCGGAGGCTCGAGCCACTCCTTCCGCTATGATCGGGACTCGCCGTTCCCACGCAGCGCGCCGTCACCCGGAACTCGATCATGAGCGAATTCGACGAGACGACGCCCGGTCACGAGCGGACGCCGAGTCCCGGCGCGGCATCGATCTACTTGCAACCCGGCCAGCGCATCGGCTCGTACCGGCTGCTCGAGTGTCTGGGCAGCGGCGGCATGGGCCAGGTCTGGCGCGCCGAGCAGCTCGAGCCGGTCCAGCGCGTGGTCGCGATCAAGTTCATCAAGGCGGGCATGGACTCGAGCGACCTGATCGCGCGCTTCGAGAGTGAACGACAGGCGCTCGCGATGATGGACCACCCGTGCATCGCCCGGGTCCTCGAAGCGGGCACGACGCCCGAGGGTCGGCCCTATTTCGTCATGGAGTACGTGGCGGGGCTGCCCATCATCGAGTACTGCGACCGCCACCGGCTCAACACGCGCGAACGGCTCGCGTTGTTCCAGAGGTGCTGCGAGGGCGTCCAGCACGCGCACCAGAAGGCCGTGCTCCACCGCGACCTCAAGCCGGGCAACATCCTCGTCACCGAGCTCGACGGCAGGCCCGTGCCGAAGATCATCGACTTCGGCCTGGCCAAGGCCCTGAGCCGACGCCTGACCGACTCGCCCATGTTCACGGCGCTCGGCGAGACGGTGGGCACGCTCGAGTACATGAGTCCCGAGCAGGCCGATGCCCATGGCGAGGACGTGGACACGCGCAGCGACGTCTACAGCCTCGGCGTGATCCTCTACCAGCTGCTGGTGGGCGTTCTGCCGTTCGATCCCGACGAGCTGCGCAAGGCCGGATTCGAGGGCGCACGCAAGGTGCTGCTCGAGCGGGACCCGCCGCGGCCGAGCTCGCGCATTTCGAGCGTGCAGGAGAACTCGAAGATCATCGCCGCCAGCCGCCGCACGGATCCCGGCCAGCTCGGGCACGATCTCAAGGGCGACCTCGACTGGATCGTGCTGCGTGCGCTGGAGAAGAACCGCAACCGGCGCTACGACTCGCCGCGCGAGCTGGCGCAGGACATCCAGCGGCACGTGGACAACGTCCCCGTGATCGCTCGCCCGCCGAGCCTGGGCTACCACGCGGGCAAGTTCGCGCGGCGACACCGCACGGCCGTGCTGGCGGGTGGTGCCGCGGTGGTGCTGCTCGTCGCCTTCGCCGTGAGCTCCGCCGTGCAGGCCGACCACGTTCGCCGCGAACGCGACCGGGCGACGGAAGCGGCGGCCAGGGCCGGGGCGATGAACGAGTTCCTGCGCACCATGCTCACGTCCGCCGATCCGTGGAGCGGTGGCGAGCACGACCTCACGGTCGTGCAGGCACTCGACGCGGCGGCGAAGAGCCTCGACACCGCCTTTCCGCACCAGCCGCTCGTCGAGGCGGACATGCGGGCCGCAATCGGCAGCACCTACCTCGCGCTGGGCAAGGTACCGCCGGCCACGGAGCAGACGCAGCGCGCGCTCAAGCTCAGGCTCGCCGCCCTCGGTCCTGACGCGGCGGAGGTGGCCGAAGCCTGGGACGGCATGGGCGAGATCGATCGTGATGATCACGCGTATGGCGCTGCCGAAGCGGCGGCGCGGGAAGCGCTGCGCATCCGCCAGCGCCTGCACCCGCGGCCGGATTCGGTCGTCGTGAGGGCCCAGCTCGCGCTCGCGCGCTGCCTCGAGCTCGAGCACCGCCTGCCCCAGGCCGACTCGCTCCTGGGCCGGGTCGAGCAGACCTTTCCCGGCCTGCGCACCGACACGCGCGGACAGCGCGCCGAGCTCTTCAGCATGCGCGCCGACATCGCGCAGGAGCGCGGCGACCTGGTGGCGGCCGATTCGCTGGTCCGAGAGTCGCTGCAACTGCAGCGGGAGGTGAATCCCAGGAACCCCGAGGTCATGGTCGGGCAGAACAACCTGGCGATCTACCGCATGCAGCGCGGCGATCTCCGAGGTGCGCGCGAGCTGCTCGAGCAGACGCTGGCGACCGAAGAGGACGTCCTGGGCGAGAACCACCCCACCTACGCCATGAGCCTCGAGAATCTCGCCAACGTGGATTTTCAGGAGAACCACTACGACACGACGCTGGAGCGGCTCGCGCGCGTGCGCGACATCCGCGCCCGCAACCTGGGCGAGGACCACATCGAGGTGACGCGCACGATGCAGAACATGGCGGTGGTGGCGAACGCCAGCGGAGACCACGAGCGCGCGCTGAAGCTGTTCGAGCAGGTGCTGCCCCGGTTCCGCGCCAAGCTCGGCGAGGGCGACCCCGAGACCGCGACGTGCGAGCGAAACATGTCGAACGTGCTGCGCGCGCTGCGGCGCTACCGGGAATGCGACGAGCTGCTCCAGCAGAGCCTCGCGACCTACCGCAAGAGCTACGGCGACGCCCATCCCCAGGTGGCGCGCACGCGCGCGGAAATGGGCCAGAGCTTCGACGAACAGCGCCGGTGGCAGGATGCGATCGTGCAGTTCAACCTGGCGCTCCCCCGCCTGCGGGAAGCTTACGGCGACAACTCGAAGCGAACGAAGGATGCGGCCGCCGGGCTGGTCAAGGCCTACGACGCGCTCGGCGAAGCGGCGAACGCCCGCAGGTACCGCGATCTGGCGGGCAAGTGACCGCCCCGGAGCGACTCGCACGCGGGAGATCCGCCCGCGCCGCGGCCGGTGGCGATCGCCTCGACGCTGGGGATCGCGCCTGCTAGCTTGCCCACCTTCGCACGTCAAACCTCGGAGGATTCGATGAAGCTCCAGACCGCAGTCGTGATCGTCGCGATGTTCGTGAGCGCCGCCGCCCACGCCGCGGACGCGCCGCCGCAGATGTCCCCGGCGCAGAAGACGATGATGGAAAAGATGGCGAAGGCCGCCACCCCCGGGGCGCCGCACGCCATGCTCGCCAGGATGGCGGGCGAGTGGACGTGCTCGGTCCAGTACCAGATGGACCCGTCGCAGCCCGCGCAGCAATCGCAAAGTGCGGCAACCATTACCTCAGTGATGGACGGTCGATATATCCAGGAGGTCGATTCGGGCCAGATGATGGGAACGCCGTTCAGCGGGATGGGCCTGTACGGCTACGACAACGTGGTCGGCAAATACGTCTCGAGCTGGATCGACAACATGGGCACCGGGATCATGACGAGCGTGGGCACGCCCGATGCGAGCGGCAAGGTCATCACCTGGATCGGCACCATGAACGATCCGGTGTCGGGCAAGCCGGAGCAGTCGCGCATGGTGATGACCGTGGTCGACGACAATCACCACACCCTGGAGATGTACGGCGTCCCTCCGGGCGCGAAGCAGGAGATGAAGACGATGACGATCAACTACGTGCGCAAGCCGGACGCGACCGCGCACTGAACGCGCAACGAACCTGACGCTGACCATTGTCGGGCGCGGTTCCGGAATCCGGAGCCGCGCCCGATGCTTTCAAATCCGGGCGGTCGCGAAGCTCAACGCGACCCTCGCCGCGGCATACTCCGGGCGCGCCATCAGCTGCCGGACTCGCCGGTGGGGCGGGCGGGCACTCCCCACGATGAGAGCCTCGCTTCCCCTTGCCTCCGGCCAGTTCATGTGCAACACTGAACCTTATGGTTCAGTATACGACGGCTCGCCTCGATGCCTCGTTCGCCGCGCTCTCGGATGGCACCCGACGGGGCGTCCTGGAGCAGCTCGGGCGTTCCGACGCTTCGATCACGGACCTTGCTGCGAAGTTCCACATGACCCTCACCGGGATGAAGAAGCACGTCGGGGTCCTGGAGCGGGCCGGGCTCGTCACCACGGAAAAGGTCGGCCGCGTGCGGACCTGCAAGCTCGGCACGCGCCGATTCGAGGAAGCGACGGCGTGGCTCGAGCGTTACCGCCGGATCTGGGACTCACGCTTCATCGAGCTGGACGCCGTTGTCGAAGAACTCAAACGCAAGGAGAGAACCGATGGACGCAAGACGAGAGGGTGAGGCCACGCCGATGAAGCACCGCACGACGGTGGAGCGGAGGGCCGAGCGTGAGATCGTCGTCACGCGGACGTTCGACGCTCCCGCGCGCCTCGTGTTCGAGGCCTGGACCAGGCCCGAGCTGTTCAAGCGGTGGTGGGTGCCCAAGTCGATGGGCATGTCCCTGCTCTCCTGCGAAATGGATGTTCGTGTCGGTGGCAAGTACCGTCTCGTATTCGCCCACGAGGGCTCCGAGTTCGCGTTCTTCGGCAGCTACCTCGAAGTGACACCGCCCTCGCGCCTTGCCTGGACCAATGAGGAAGGTGACGAGGGCCCCGTCACCACGGTGACCTTCGAGGAAAAGGGTGGCAAGACGCTGCTGGTCCTGCGCGAGCTTTATCCTTCGAAGGAAGCTCTCGACGCTGCCGGCACCGGGGCGGCGGACGCGATGGTCGAGACGTTCGTGCAACTGGACGAGCTTCTCGTCACCCTGGGCGCGAGTTCGGGACGGGCCTGAAGTTGTCGATCTCGCGGATTACGAGCGAGTCGCTCACGCCGCTGGCGTGAGCCCGTGGCGGCGCATGACCTCGACCAGCTTCGCGCGATCCGGAGGCCCGGCCGAGGCCTTCATCACCGCTTCGACTTCGTGGAAGTACTGCGGACCGATCGCCGCGGGCGTGACGACGCAGATCGCCCGGGCGTCCGGGGTGGCGTTGTTGTCGAAGCGATGCACCGCGCCGCGCGGGATGCACAGCGCCTGGCCCGGTCCGACGTCGAGCGGCTTGCCGTCGACGGTCCAGGTGAGCACGCCTTCGAGGCCGTAGATCGTCTCCTCGTAATGGTCGTGGCTGTGGGCGGGCGCCATCAGGCGCTGCGCGCCCGGAACGGTGAGCTCGAAGATCGAGACGCTGCCCGCCGAGTCCTCTCCCGTGACGAGGAACCGCACGCCGAGCGGGCCGAGCTGGATCGTCACGTCGGAGGGATCGACGCGAAGGCTGCGAGTGAGAGCGGTCACGGCTTGGGTTTCCTCTCGAGAGTCGGTGGCGAGCGATGCGACGCCAGCGGACGCTGGCTTTCGTTCCCCGACCTAAGGTAAAGTCACTTTACTATGAACGCCGAGAGGAAGTCAAGTCGCTTTACCAAGTCGGTCGCCGGGCCCTTCGGGCCCGCGCTCCTCGGGGCGCTGCTCCGGATGCCCTGGGAGGTGGTGCGCCGGCGCATGCTCGAGCGGCTGCACGAGCGTGGATTCGAGGATCTCGACCTCGCGCACCTGAATGTGTTCCTGTTTCCGGGCCCGCAGGGACTCAAGCCCTCGGAACTCGCGGCTCGCATGGGGGCGAGCAAGCAATCGGTGAACCACCTGCTCGGCCAGATGGAGCGCCTCGGCTACCTCGAGCGCCGCGACGACCGCGACGACCGGCGCTCGACGCGCATCCATCTCACCGCGCGCGGCAAGGCAGTGGTCGTGACCATCCGCCAGGCGGTGATGGAGGTCGAGCGCGCCTGGGAGCGGAAGCTCGGAAGGAAGCGGCTGGAGCAGCTGCGCGCGCTGCTGGTCGAGCTGTGGGACGAGAGCGCAGCGTTGCAGGGACCGGGCTCCTGAGCGGCACTTCCCGCCCGGTCCACGCGGCATCCGAGGCGCGAGCAGCGTGAAGCGCGCGCGTGCGTCGCCGGCGCACCGGCCGCTACGCCGGCGGGCCCAGCTCGAGGCTCTTCTGCTCGCGTCCGAGCATCACCACGGCCGCCAGCAGGACGCCGACCACTCCGACGCTCCATGACAGCGCCCGCGCGTAATCGTTGCCGTGGGCCTCGGCGAGCCCCGCCTGTACCGGCCCCATGCGCGCCATGACCAGGTTGCCGAGCTGGTACGCCAGGCCCGGCAGGATCGCGCGCGCCTGCGGCGGCGAGATCTCGTTCAGGTGCGCGGGCACGATGCCCCACGCACCCTGCACCATGAACTGCATGAGGAACGAGCCCACCGCGAAGAGAAGCGGCGTGGACGAGTAAGCCCACAGCGGGATCATGGGCAGCGCGAGCAGCGAGGCGAGCGCGATGGCGCGCCGGCGGCCGAGTCGCTCCGAGATCGTGCCGAAGGCGACGCCGCCGCACAGCGCGCCCACGTTGTAGACGATCGCGATCGTGCCCGTCGTGCGGGGCGAGAAGCCGTGCTGAACCTGCAGGAACGTCGGGTAGAGATCCTGCGATCCGTGGGAGAACGCGTTGAAGCATGCCATCAGCGCGACCATGAAGAGGAAGGTCGGCAGGTGTCGGAGGATCGCCGCGAGCCCCTCGCGGGCGCCGGCGGGCCGAGCCTGCCGGCCACTGCGCCACACCGGCGACTCCTCGACGTGGGCGCGGATGTAGAGCACGAGCAGCGCAGGGCAGGCTCCGACCACGAACATGCCGCGCCAGCCGAGCGCCCGGAACCCGAACGCGAACACCGCCGCCGCCAGCAGGTAGCCGATCACGTAGCCTTCCTGCAGCAGCCCGGAGAATGTGCCGCGCCCCTTCGCGGGCAGCGTCTCGAGCGCCAGGGCCGCACCCACGCCCCATTCCCCGCCCATGGCGAAGCCGAACAGGGCGCGCAGGACCAGCAGCGTGCGCAGATCGGGCGCGAATGCCGAGGCGATCTCGAGGAGCGAGAAGCTGACGACGTTCACCATCAGGATGGGGCGCCGCCCGAACCGCTCGGCCAGCCAGCCGAAGACCAACGCCCCCGCCGGGCGCATGGCGAGCGTGAGGAAGACGCCCTCGGAGACGGCCTTGATGGTCGTCTGCAGGTCGCCCGCGATCGACTTGAGCGCGAAGACGAAGATGAAGAAATCGAACGCGTCGAGCGACCATCCCGCCAGTGCCGCCGCGAAGGCGTTCCGCTGCGGGCGAGTCAGGCCGCGAAACGGCTCCAGGAATCCCATCGGCTCCCCCGGCACTTCACCCCTCCAGCCGCGCGACTAAGCCGGAACGTACGTCAGCCTCATCGTGTCCTCGCCGATGCGGTCGCTCGCCACGAGGCGCAGCGGCGGCGGGACGCTGGCAAAGAACGGGTTCCCGCGGCCGAGCACGAAGGGGCGAAGATAGAGCTGATACTCGTCGACGAGGCCGAGCCTCGTCAGGCTCGCCGCAAGCTTGGGCCCACCAACGTCGATCCGGCCATCGAGACTGGACTTGAGCGCGCGTACCACCGCCTCGAAATCATCGCCAACCAGCGTAGCGTTCGGACCCACTGACTTCAGCGAGCGCGACACCACCCACTTCGGCTTGCGCCGCCAGACCTCCGCGAACTCGCGTTCCGGCGCGTCCCACTCCGGATGATCTTCATCCCAATAGCGCATCACCTCATACAAGCCGCGCCCGTAGATGCTGCCGGCAAGGTTGCGCGTTTGCTCGATGAAGTGTTTGAACAGCACGACCCCGGGCGCGAACCCATCGTGATCGACGTATCCGTCCAGGGACACGTTCATTCCGAAGACGAGCTTCGCCATGCTCTGCCCCCAGCCTTTCTCAAGTATCGCGTGCGGCGCTTCACCGCCTGCACTCCTCCCCACCACCCTTCCGCCCGACCACGCCCACTGGAGGTTGAACGCTGCTCCAACAGCGAGGCTGTCGGTCGCGACCGGGCACCATGTGTTGCGATCGGCCATCATCGCCGAGGCGGCCATCGCTGTTCGCGACCGATGATGACCGATGACGGCCGGCAGCTCTCGCACAATTCTGTCACAGCGACACGGCGTCGGGGCGTGCATGCATGCGGGCTCGTCGCTGCGTCGACGGGCTTCCTTCAGGCCTCGGCCGACCTGTTATCCTCCTGGTCGAACTGAGTTCGTTCGGCACTGAGCAGGAGGTCGCCGTGAACGCGACGGGAAGTGCAGTCGGGACCCCCGGGAAGCTCACGATCCCGGATACGGGCTTGCGCGCGGTGTCCGTCCAGGCCGTCTTGCTCGCCCTGTCGGCCGCAGTCCTGCCCGCGCTGTGTCACGTCGCGGGCCTACCCGTCCGTTGGATTCTGCCCATGCACTGGGCCGTGCTCCTGGCCGGACTCATCTACGGCTGGCGGGCGGGGGCGGCAATTGGAGTGCTCGCGCCGAGCGTGAGCTTCCTGCTCTCCCGCATGCCGCTGCCGCACATCTTGCCCGCGATGACGATCGAGCTGGGCACCTATGGGCTCGTGGCGGGGGCGAGTCGTCAGCGGTGGCGCCTTGGCGGTATCGCGAGCACATTGGTCGCGATCGTTGCCGGGCGAGCGGTCTTCGTCGCCGCGGCATTGCTGACGGGTGCGGCGGCACCTTCGCTCACTGTCTACGCCCGGGCCGCCTTGCTCCCCGGGGTGGCGGCTGCGATCGCGCAGGCGCTGCTGCTGCCCCTCGTGGCGGCGTGGTGGGTTCGGCGGGAGACGCGTAGCTGAAGCCAGCCGCCGCTGCGCGGGCAAAGATCGAAGCCTGGCGGATCGACTACAACCAGCATCGGCCGCACAGCTCGCTCGGGCACCGAACGCCGGCCGAGTTCGTGCGGCAGAAGCACACCAACGGGACCACCGAAAAGGTCGCCTGCTCTAGCTGAGAACTGTCTGCAAACGGGGCCGACGTCAGCTCAGGCTCAGCCCTTCAGCGCCTCGCGATACTTCGACGAGATCGTGTCCCAGTCCACGACCTTCGCGAACGCCGCCACGTACTCCGCCCGGCGGTTCTGGAACTTGAGGTAGTACGCGTGCTCCCACACGTCGATGCCGACGAGCGGCACCCGCCCAGCGGTGAGCGGGGAGTCCTGGTTCGGCGACGTTTCGATGGCGAGGAGGCCCGCCTGCCTGGGATCGCAGGTCAGCCACGCCCAGCCGCTGCCGAACACCGACATTGCAGCGGCGTTGAACTTGTCCTGAAACCCACTGAAATTCGAGAAGGTCTTGTCGATCGCCTTCGCAAGCTCTCCGCTCGGCGCCTGCACCGCATCCTTCTTGAGGCTTGGCCACAGCAGGGAGTGGTTCGCATGCCCACCGCCCTGATTGCGCACCGCGGTGCGCACGTCCGCGGGAATTGTGTCGAGCTCTCGCAGCAGATCCTCGACCGACAGCTTCATGAGATCCGGCTTGCCGGCGACGGCCTTGTTGAGATTGTTCACGTACGCGGCGTGGTGCTTGTCGTGGTGGATCGTCATCGTCTGCGCGTCGAGGTGCGGCTCGAGCGCGTCGGGCGGGTACGGCAGCGGCGGCAGGGTGAAGGGGCCGGTGGGCGCGGCGGGCGGTGCCGCGCCCGACGCGCCGCCCGCCGCCTGCAGCTGCGGACCCGTTCTGGCGAGCGAGGACGCGAGCAGCGGGGTCTGCGAGCAGGCCGCGGCGCCGACGGTGAGGGCGATCGTCTTCAGGGCATCGCGACGGGACATCATGTCGGTGGTCTCCTCTCTTGAGGCGGTCGGCGACACCGCCAAGCGACGCCACCGGCGAACCTCGGGGCGCTGGGCGAGCCCGACCCATGCCGACAAACGATAGGTCTACGACGCTCACTCGACCGGTTCAAGGGTCTTTCCGTGGGGGCAATGGACGAGTCGTCACATCGACGCCGCCCTCCCCGCCACCCTCCCGCTCGACCACGCCCACTGGAAGTTGAATCCGCCCAGGCGGCCTTCGACGTCCAGCACCTCGCCGCAGAGCCAGAGTCCGGGCGCGAGGCGCGACTCGAGCGTCGACGCGTCGACCTCGCTCAGCGGCACGCCACCGGCGGTCACTTCCGCCTTCTCGTAGCCAAGCGTCCCGGTGACGCGCACGTCGCGTTCGAGCAGCGCCCCGATCAGCGTGGCGCGGCGCTCGCGCGGCACCTGGCTCATCGCGGCGCCCCCGAGCCCCGACTCGGCCGTGAGCATGTCGGCGATGCGTTCGGGCAACCGCAGCCCGAGCCACGCTCGCGCGCCGCGCCGCGCGTGATTGCCGGCGTAACGCAGCCACGCCTTCTCGAGCGTCTCGCGCCGCTCGCCCGGCGTGAACGACAGCGTGACGCGCCGCGCGCGACCTTCGGCGCGATGCCAGTGCCGCGAGAGATCGAGCGCGCACGGCCCGCTCAATCCGAAGTGCGTGAAGAGCAGCGAGCCACGCGTCGTCTCCGCGCGCCGCGCGTCGACCCAGAGCGTGAGCTCGGCCTCCATCGTCACGCCCTGCGCGCCGGCGCACAGCGGATCGGCCGAAGCGAGCGGCGTGAGCGCGGGCACGGGCGGCACGAGCGTGTGCCCGAGCGCTGCGAGCAGCGCGTAGCCGGTCCCGTCGCTCCCGGTGCGCGGGAACGAGAGCCCGCCGGTCGAGACGATCACGGCCTCGGCCTCCATCCACTCGGTGGGCGACGCGGCGGGCAACGGCCACGCGGTCTGCCCGATCGCGGCCGCGGTCGCGCTCAACGCGGCGGCGTCTGCGATCGGCTGCACACCGATACGCCACGCCGCGCCCGACGTCCGCTCGAGCCTCACCGCCCGTGCGCCGAATCGGAACGCGACGCCGGCGCGCTCGCACGCGCCCAGCAGCGCATCGAGCACGGTCTGCGCATCGTCGGTCGCGGGGAAGTACTTGCCGCCCGGCTCGAGCTTGAGCTCGACACCCAGCTCGCGCTCGAACCACGCGAGCGTCTGCTCCACGGTGAACGCGCGCAGGATCCGCGCGATCACGTGGCGCGAGCCGCCTCGGAAGTCGCGCTCGCTCACCTCGCGATGCGTCACGTTGCAGCGCGTGCCGCCGCTCATCAGGATCTTGAGCCCGGGGCGGGGGTGCGCGTTGAGCAGCGTCACCTGCGCACCGGCCTGGGCCGCCCGCAGCGCGGCGGTGAGCCCGGCGGCGCCGGCTCCGATCACGATCACGCGTCGCGCTGGCATGGCGGCACTCCTTGCAGGCGCCCGCGCGCGATCGGGAATCGCATCACGTCGCCTCTCGACCAGCACGTCGCGAGCGGCGCGCCCGACGCCCGGCCGCCGCGCGCGCGAAAGAATCGGTCACCTTTCCGGACCATCTTCGTATGTCACGCATCCGCCCGTCTCCCCTCGATCGGGCGAAGCGTCGGAGGTGCGGCAGCGCAAGCTGCGACGGTGGGCGTGGGGGCGTCCGCCGGCACCTCCGGGCGCAAGCTGTCTCGCACGCCCCAGGCGCGCCTCCTCACTTCCCCGCGCCCCGCGCGAGCAGGCCCACCGCCACCAGCGCGAGCACCACGCCGGCCTGCTGCGCACGCGCGAGCCGTTCCCGGAGCACGAGCTGGGCGAGCAGCACGGTGCTCGCGGGCGCGAGCGAGACGATGGTCGCGACGACGCTCATCGCGCCACGCTGCGCCGCGAGCAGGAAGAGTACGTTGGCGCTGACGTCGGCCGCCGCGCAACCGGCGGCGAGCGGCCACGCGGCCAGCGCGGGCCGGAGCGGCGTGCGCCGCACGAGCGCGAGCAGCGCAAAGAGCGCCGTGCCGGTGCCGCGCGCGACGACGAGCGGCAGCAGCCCGCACCCAGCACCGATCCGCCCGATGCAGACGAGGAAGCCCCCGATCAGCACGCCGCTCGCGATCGCGATGGGCAGCACGCGCGTCGACTCCCTGCTCGGCGGCGCGTCGCGCTCCGCCGTGCGCCCGAGCAGCACGACCGCGGCCGCGCCGAGTGCGATGCCGGTGAGCGCTGCCCCGCCGGGCCGCTCGCCGGCCGCGAGCCCGACCGCGACGGGCACGGCGATCGCGACGAGCGAGACGAGCGGCGCGACCGCGCTCACGGTGCCGAGCGCGAGCGCGCGGTAGAGCAGCACGACGCCGCCCGAGCCCGTGAGCCCCGCCGCGACGGCCCACGCCAGGTCGCTCGCGCGCACCATGCCCGGAACGAACGGCAGTGCGGCGAGCAGGAGCGCAAGACCCGCGGCCTGCGAAAGCGCCGTCACCGCCACGACGGCGGCGCGACGCGATGCGAACCCGCCCATGAAGTCGGCGGTGCCGTAGAGCACGGACGACGCGAGCGCGAGCAGGAACGCCATCAGTCCGCGCGGCTGCCGAGGCGCCAGCGCTCGCCCTCGCGCGCGGCGCGGCCCTGCGCTTCGAGCAGCAGCAGGTGCGCGAGCAGCGAACGCTCGGCCAGCGGCCACAGCTCGCGCGCGGTGTCGGCGTACGCTGCGGGCAGCAGCTCCGCGAGCGAGCGCGGCTCGGCCGTGAGCGCGGCGAGCACCGCGGCCTCGCGCTCGCGGCGATGCGCGATCAGCGCGCGCGCGCGCCGCTCGACCGCGCCCTGCGGCGAGCCGTGCGCGGGAAAGAGCGTGCGCGCGCCGAGCGAGGC